>Ga0193692_1000181_pt1 | contig 15615 bp, 4 predicted proteins | sample L3a1metaG_FD_144917 | JGI IMG/M metagenome (GOLD analysis project Ga0193692, IMG submission 144917) | Soil microbial communities from a riparian zone of the East river system, Colorado, United States - L3a1 | ecosystem: Environmental > Terrestrial > Soil > Riparian zone | place: USA: East River... | reverse complement strand
ACGAGCAGGGACAGCGCACGCTCGAGCGCGAGTGACTCGCCGTCTGTGCCCAGCGCCTGCGCAGCCTGGAACGCCGCCAGCACCACCGCTGGATCCGAGCGGTTCCCGAAGGTGTTCGATTGCGCGACGAGGTTGTCCACCGCAGCAGCGAGCGCCGCCGGCAGTTCGGCTTTTACCGCCGTCGCCTGCGCGGCTGTGAGAAGTCCGGTCAGCGTCAGGCCCTTCGTCTGGTCGTAGGCAAGAGAATTGAGCAGGTCGGGCGCCAGCGTGACGGATGGGCCCGGTTGCGCGACGGCTGCCTCGAAGTGGACGGTCCGGTTGTTCTGCAGCTGCGACGCCAGGAGCGACCGCACCAGGCCGTAGCGCGCCCGCAGCTTCCGTCTGTCCGCCGTGGTGATCGCAACGCTCGCCGCCGGCGCCTGCTCCAGGGCATCGAAGCTCTGGTCGTCGACGAAGCCTCGGCAACCAAACCGTGCCACGGTGTGCGATGGGTCGATCTCACAATAAAACCGGCCCCTCGTAGCGGCCGGAAAGTCCGGCTGCGTGAAGGCCGCGTCAATCGTGAGCTCGACCTCGGCCCATAAAAACGCGCCAAGCGCAGCCTCGCTCGACACGGCGTTGGCCAGCGGCGCTGGCGCCCCGGCGCTCAGCAGCTGCCTGGAGAGATTACTCGCGGACAAGGTCCCCAGCACTTCGCCCGCCCGGAGCGCCGCCCGCAGATCGATCACGGCTTGAGCGACGCGCTCGTCGGCGTCGCGGAACGCGGCCGTCTTCGCGTGCAGCAGCAGGTACTCGATTTCCTCCAGGCTCTTGCCGCTGCGACGCGCAAACGCGATCTGATCGGCGAACCGCAGCAGCGCCTCGGCCCGCGCCGCCCCAGCTTGGACCGTCATCGGCGCCTGGCTACCAAGAACGGCGACCCATCGCAGATAGTCCTTGATTGTCAGCTTCAGCGCGCGCGCGAATGTCGCCGCCCCGAGGAGCGACGAGAGCGTGGCGAAGCTGATCACGTCTTTTGGCTGAGAAAGCGAGACGACGTCCTGCGGCGACACGCCGATGGCGCTGGCAATGAACGCGGCGTGCGCGACCACGGTATCGTTGGGCGCTGGATCGCCGTTCGCGTCGAACGTCGGCGCCGGCAGCCGGCCCGCGCCGTCGAGCGCGAAGCGTGCGAAGCTGGGGCTGCCGCGCAGCGCGCTCTGCCGGAACAGCTGGTCGTAGAGCGACGACTCGATCGGCGCGCCTTCGCTCGTGTGCTTCTTCCACGAAGCGATCTCCAGGCTGCCCAGCATCGCCGCAAGGTGCACGATCGGAATGCGCAGGCGCCCGTGCAGCACTTGCAGAAGGGCGACGCCGCGCAGCGCCGCCGCATCAAGCGTTCGATTGAAGACGACCAGTGCGCGATCGAGCTCGCGCATCGTCCATCCGGTTCGACGCCAGAGACGGACGAAGCGGTGGACGAGGCGGAGGGACGCCTCCAGATCGGCCGCGGCGAGCGTCAGCTTGCTGGGCTCACACTCGTCGTCGGGCGCAATCGTCGGACGCGCGTCGGCCATGAACAGCGTCCGCAGCACGTCGAGCAGCTGGCGATGGCTGAGGCGCGCCTGCTGCATGACCATCGACACGCGCAAGAGGACCTGCGACCACGATCCCGTTCGCTCGGCGCCCGCATGTTCGTCCCAGATGCGGTTGCTGACCTCGCCGACGCCCCAGATCTCCCAGATCGGCGTGGCGGCTCCGCCCGGGGGCGCGATGAGCGACGCTTCGCTGGACGAGAGGCCGAGGATCTCGGCCGCCCGACGGTCGGTCATCGGCCCGTCCGGCAGCGCCATCTCAAGGAGCATCCGTCGCGACACGCCCAGCTTGTCGAGCAAGGCGCGCGTTTCCTCGAGTGGCAGATCGAACGGGAGGGTCCAGGGGAACAACGCCGCGCCTAGGCGCCGGTAAGCTTCGGGGTTGCGGTTTTCGGGCCGCGCCTCGAGATGCGAGAGGATCGAGGAATTCTGATAGGCGAGCGCCGTCACCGTCAGCTCGCTGCCAATCACTTCCAGCAGGAACGATTCGGTCGCGGTCAGCGTGTAGCGGGGACCGCTGAGCCCGGCGCCTCCCGGAGCCGGAGCCGGCGCGACGGTTACCGCCATCCGGTCGATTGGCACCGGCAAGTTCAGCTTTCCGATGGCCGCCGACCAGAGGGGATTGGTGCCGATGTCGGTCGCGGGATTGGCGATTTCGGAATTCAGCGCCTGCCGGGCGAACGACAGCGTGAGGTAATCGAGGACGTCGGTTTCACGCAGCGTCTGGTTGGCGGCGTCGAGGAACTTGACGGTGCCGTTCCCGACCGCCGGGAACTCCAGGACGATCTCGCGGACGATGACGACGCGCCACCCTTGCGCGCCGCTGGGCGTCAGCACGCCGGTGGTCACCGTGTTGGACTTAACCGGCATTTCCCAGCTCGGCGCCAGGCGATTGAGCAACTCCTGATGGAGCTGGTTCTGCGTCGTGAGCGTGTCCAGGACGGCAGCCGGATCGTCGAATCCGCCGACTTCGATCGCCTGCGGTCCGCCCTTCAACACCCGCCACGCCTTCACCTGCTCGGGGCGCAGCGAGGTCTCCCAGCGGCGCGAGCCGTCGCTGATCGCCCAGTCGTTAACCATCGTCGCGCCGCCGCCGATCTTGATTTGATCCACCGAGACGGTTTCGCCGATCACAATCGAGGTCCGGCGCAACGCGTCCTTGATCTGAGCCGGTAGATCGTCGAAACGGATGCCGTTGCCGGTCGCAAGACGGCGCGCGACGGTTGTTGATTGCGCCGCCGCAGCCACTTGCAGCGGCAGGGCGACCGCATTCTCGAGCGTTTCGAGCACGAGGTCGGTGTATGGAATCTCGGTATTCGTGTTCTCGCACGACAGCTCGAGATGCCGGAGGTCGGGGCGACGCGCGGCAAGGCCGTCCAGCACCGTCACGGTCCCTTCGTCGTTGGCAGAGGACGTCTCAAGGAAGTGCAGCAGGTCAGCCAGGTAAGCGGCCGGACCCAGCACGGAGCGGCAGTGCGAGCATTCGCACACGTCCTTGTCGCCGAACAGGGTGCGGAGCGTCGGTCCGCCGGCCACCGCCGGCGCCGCAGCGTCGTCGCCACGAGTTTTCGGCACTCTCGACCGTGTCCAGTCGGCGGCGCCGATCGCAACGCCGGTCAAGACCTGTTCGTCGGCGACTTTCTGAATCTGCGCGATCACGTGCCCGGGCAGCACTTTTCGCATCCGACCCTGGAACCGCGCGGGACCAAGATTGGCGATCGCGAAGCTCGAGTCGAGGCCAGCGTTGATCAACGCGGCGGACGCGCCGATGCGCCCACCGGCTGGTCCGAGCGTGCGTCGAACCGCCGCGAGCGCACCGCCCAGCTCTTCGTCGTCAACGCCGCGATTCTTCAGCTCGGCGTCGAAATCACGGGCGTTGAAATCGAAGTCGGAATGGCTGGCCAGGAACCTCCCGAGGCGGTCGGCGGGGAAGCGATCGATCTTGACGTCGCCCTTCTCCAGCCGCGCGCGCATTGCAGCGGCCGGATACCGCCGTTCCACCGTGGTCTGCAGTCGATCCGCATAGGCCAGCGGCGCCTCTCCGTCCGGAGCACCGTTGGCGCGGGCCAGCTCGCGCCATTCGCTCGGGCGCACCGCCGTCAGGAACGCACCCGTGTCGGCCTCCGCGGCGCCGGGACGCGTCTGCAGAGCGCGCATCATCGGTGCGAACGATCCGGTCAGCTCCTGCAGCGCCACCGTCCGCTTCAACGGCTTCAGCCGTGCGGCGAGGTCGCTCGCCCCAACCGCCGCCCACAGAGGTGCGCCGTCGCCGAACGCAGTCCTCGGTCAGCCGCTCGCCGCGCGGCAGCGTGGCGAGCGCATCGCCGAGTGAGGCGCGGCTCATTTCCGAAGGCAGGAGGACTGCGATCCGATTGAATCGATCGAGAACGCCGCGGGCGGCTTCCTCCGCGGCCGGCGACACCACGCCCGACTCGATCGAGGCTTTGACGGCTGCCGCGAGATCGGACGCCGAGCGGGCATCGGGGTTGGCGAGCGCTCCGGCGCGCAACAGCCCGTAGGTGATCTCGGTCTCGGCGGAGACGGTCGCCGCCGGTCGGTCCGGGTCGGCGCCGGCCAGCCGATCGATGCGATCGCGCAGTGTGACCGCCTGCGCGAGCATGTCGATTTGCGCTCGGTCGATTCCCGTTTCGCGCGCTAGCCGGGCTCGCCGACGAGTTGTGAGTCTTGAAATATCCAGACGGCCAATACGAGCGATGACGTTGCCGAGATGTCGCTCGAACTCGGACGGTGCGCCGGTTTCAGCCGCCATCGCAGCTTCTGTCACCTCGTCGATGTCGCCTGTCGCGTCCTGTCCGTGAAGGACCTGGAACGCCTTGACCGCGTCACGTGTGGCAGGACCGAACCGTTTGTCCCTCATTTCCTCGGGTGAGATCCTGAAGCCCCGCGCGCTCAGCTTCTGATGCAGGGAGGCAACATTGCTACCTTTAGCTCCGAGAAAGAGTTTGTCGCCAGGCGCGGGAACGGTGTCATCGAACGCCCCAAGTCCTTTCAGGATCTGGTTCAAGCGCCTGGCCGTCTTCGATTCCACGGCGCCGGCGAGTTTGTTCCCCAGACCCTCCTGCGATTGGATGCACTTTACCAGACCCTTGGTAGCCTTGCCATAAATCGCCCGAGTTCGCTCCTCTGCCAGAGTCTGGGCCAGACTGGCAAGTTCCTCGGCCGTCGGTCTGTTGGGCGCGTCGAACGTGCGGATGAAACCTTGATCCAACAACAATCGCAACGCATCCTGCACGTTTCCAACTTTGGATCCTTTGCTCTGCGGTGTCAGTGGGGAGGTGATTTTTTTCATGGTTCGGTTTCTGGTTGCCGAGACGGCCTCCTAGATCATTGATTGATTCACTGCTCGTGGGGCCGATCAATCATCTTCCATTTTCACGACCTTCCAGTCCGTGCATTGCCACTCACCGCTCCGTTGCACAAACTTTTGGGTGTTCTTGAAGTGACCAACGGCGGGTTTGCCATCTCCATCACGGGTGGTCGTCACTCGGAAGGTTAGCACGGCCTTGCGCCAGCCGACGCGCACCTCGACCTGATCCGCTGATCGTCCGCGATTCTTCTTCGTTGGGACATCGTCGAGATACTGCTTTCGAGTGTAAGTATGGCCATCGCCCCGCAGAATCTGGAACCGGGCGTCGAGGAGCGGTTTGAGAGCTGCCGGGTCGCCGGCTTCCTCGGCCGTGAGCATCCGCTCGCTCAGTTTTTTGAGCTGCCGGATTTCCGCATCACGTTTCGAACAGAGGTTGTAGAACAACATGGAGACAAATCCGGTAAGGAAAACGATCCCGGCAATCCACGGGGCGGCACGAGGCACCGCGAAGTGCGACCCGACGAATGCCCAGGCTGCCATCACAACCGGGTAAATGATGCCGGCGGCAAACGGTTCATTGATGAAGCCGAGTAACTCCCGAGGACGAGTCGTAAACGGACCTGTTGCTCCGAGTTCAGCTTCCAGCTGTTGGGCCGCGAGTATGATGGCATGGCATTTCCTGATGCCATACACCTCGTCCGCGAAGAGGCCAACGGTGACCAGGAACCCGAAGATACCAATTGGAGTCGAAAACTGTTCCAAGAGTCCGTTGTTGCCTGCGCTGTCTTTGTTAAGCAGAAGGAATATCCCACCACCGCTTGCGATTGGGAGCAGCGCCAGCAATTTCGAACGGAAGTCATCGATGGCATCATGGCTCTTACAGAGCTGCTCGTAGGCAGTCTTCAGATTGTCATCCTGATGGGCTGTTCCACGCGAAGTGCCGGCCGACTGATGGGTTATTTCGCTCATGGCTCTCCTTCCCCTTGATTGTCAAAAGTCGCTCCAATCAATAGGCTCATAGAGATCCCACGCTTGCTCAAAACGCCTCTCGAAGTCGCTGCTGCCGACAGGCATACGGAATGGTGATTTGCAGAAGAGTTTATTCATGTCGCCATGAAGGACTGGTCCCTTCAGTGTTTCTCACGGTTTACTCGATTTGGCGTCAGGATGTATGATGAACACTCCACCTCGCTCCTCCTTGGGAAGCTTTAATTGCGCCTTTAAGTTCCGTGCTGCTAAGTTGAGTACTTTGTCAGTTTTGGACGGCACTTCCACCGCCGTTACAGAGTTATCGGTAGAAAGGAGGGCCGAGTCAGGGCGCGTTAACGGATCCGAAGGCCTTCCGGTGATCGTTCTATAAGCTTTGTTCATGTATGCCTTGGCTGCATCAGGCTGGCCTGCGAGCTCTTTCGCTGTCTCCAGACTCTTCTCGGCATGACCTGGACTTGTCACTTGGGGCTTGCCAATAATCGGCGCACTTGGATCGTCCGGCGATGCGTGGGAGCCGGTTGAAGCTGCTGGCTTTCCTTGATCACTTTTGTTGGAGGGTCCTCCACCGCTGCTTCCCGCCATGAAAACATTCAGGGGCGGGAGCACAGCCTTGGTTTCGATGGTTGAGCCAACAACGGCTTGACCGACCATGGCGGGAGCGAAACTCGGGCCAACCGGGCCGCTCATCGATTTCCCACCTTCTATGGCGAGAATCACGCCGGTCGCGTTATAGGTTCCGAACTCCGCGGCCAACGCTGTCTCGCGCCCCTTCTGCGGTAGTGTGTTTGGAATAGGAAATACCGGCGTGCCCAGTGCTGCCTCAGTCGTCCCGGATACCAAACCGAACACAGCTCCCAGAAGCTGTTGCCTCTCCGGTGTGGCGTACCAAAATTCCCGAGTGGTCCGAGCCATTTCGGAACCGAAGTAGGCCTGGTTGATTTCTCGGATTGCTTGGCCGGCTTCCTTGAACGTCTTAGCCCACCAGTTTCGGGTATAAGTGCGGTCAATAAAATCCCAAGATTCTCGGCCAACCGGGTCCGTGAGAGTTGCGGGTCGATTGCGGACATACACGAAAAGGTTTAGTCCGTCTCGAAACTCAGATGGGTCGGGATTCAACCATCTAGCAAACCATGCCGCGTAATATCGCGCACCATGGTAGTACAAGCCACTCTCCTCATCCCGCTCCTTCCCCGTATACCGGTACCGCTTCGCCGTTTCCGTCTGGCTGCGCACCGCTTGATAAGTCGAACTGCCGTAAGGCGCGTATTCCTCGTAGGAAATGATCCGCGCCTGATTATCCAGCTCCAGGCTGGATGAGCCGAGGTGATTGGCCAATTGATAGCGAATGAACGGCACGGGATTCGTGATCCGCGATTGACCATCTGTGATCGGTGGCAGCAAGTCGGCGTCAGTGGTCTTTGTCTCGACTAAAGCGATGCCCTGTTTGTCGTCCATGACGTGCAACGTCTCGCGCTCCAGATTTAGGGTGGTGCCGTCGTTCTTGAATTCCCGGTAAACCTCAAAACCGCCCAGGTAAATGCGCTCCTGCTTCGACACTCCATTTTGCGTTTCGACTACTTTGCGCACTCGCTGGCCTGCCGCGTCATATACATAAAACGCCTTTCCCCCTCCGCCTAAATCCACTTCTCGCAGTTGATCTTTGAAGTCCCAGATCATCCTCATGCCGTTGATGGAGGTCATGCCACCGTGAACATCGTTTCCCTGCGTGTCCACGTAGGTGTAGGTCTCGATAAAATTGAGGCCGTTACCAACAGTTGTTCTCGTCAAGCAGTTGCTGCGCCTGGTCGTTTCGATCAGGCTGTCCTGGTCGTATTCAAAGCGCCGCGTCCACCCAGGATGGGCCGGGTCGCTACGGCTGTGTTGCATTTCGAGGAAGTTGCCCACGGCGTCATAAACGTACCGCTCCGTGTAACGCCGCATGGACTGCCAATCGTTCGGGTGGGCGATAAAGTCGGCCAACCCCACGAAGTCGTAGTCGCGCCGGTTCTGCGGATTGAAGTCATGCGCGGTCTGGCCAATGTGCTCCCGGCCCGTTGCTTCGATCAGGCGGTAAATCGAATCATAGGTGTAATCGCAAGGAGAATTATCCCGCAGCCCGGTTGAGGAAAGTCTCGCCAATGAAGTGTCCTCAATCCGAATGATGTTCCCAGCCGGATCGTAGGTATAACGGAGGTCTTGCACCACCGTCGGATCAGAGAATAGTCTCGACGCCAAGCCATTCAGCCCCGCTGGCCGCCTCGTCGTCAGCTGAGTCAAACGGAAGGTGCGTAGGTCGTATTCGTATTTGGTCTTCACGCCACTCTCATACACAATCAATTCGCGCTGGCCTTTGGCGTTGTAATCAATGTTGGTAACTACGAGGGTCCATACCGGCTGGCGGTTGACATCTTTGGCACCCCGCAAATTTACGTCCACCTTGTCGAGCAGATTGGCTTCGTTAAACGTCCGACGATAAACGCTGTTGTCCGGCGTCGTTACCGTCGAAGTCCGATTGAGCCCATCGTAGACGCTACGCGTGGTGAATGTGCCGTCGTTTGCCGCAGGGTTTTGCGCCCAGTTCACTCCCTGTTTCCATATGATTGTCGGCAGGAGGTCGCGAGTGCTCTCGCTCAGGTTTCCTTTGAAATCGTATTCGCCGCTCGTGACTCTGCCTGTGGCATCGAAAACCTGATAGACCCGAGTGCGGTGATTCTTGGCGTCACCCTGCCCCTCCCCGTAAACCGTGCGCTCCGCTTCTCGTGGGACGCCGTTTTCCGTGACAAACAACGCAATGGATCGTCGCAATTCGTCGTACGTCATCCGCCTCATGAATCCACGACTGTCCCAGGCTCGGACGGGTTTACCGGTCACGTCATTGAGCATCCAGCGCTCGCCAGCTTCCATGCTGGCCTGGTGGATTCGATTGCCCAGCATGTCGTAGTCGTAGCGCATGACGGTTCGCTGTTCGGGCGGCCCCAGCGGCAGCCGGTTTGCGTCGGGCAATCTGCGCTCGTCGCGCACTGCGCGCTGGTTACCTTCGATATCCAGCTCAACCCGAGTGCGGATGCCCTCGTCAGGCATCCCGTCGAGGGCATGACCGGTGCATACGACGCGGTTGCGCGTCACCGTGAGGAAGGGGCGGCCCAGCGCGTCGAAGTGCGCCGCGGTCGGCGTGTCGGCGTGCGCTACGGCTTTTTCCGCGGCGCTCTTTTCGGACGCTCGGCGCTGGGCGTTATCTGGCAGCGGACGCCCCAAAGCGTCGGTATCCGGCCACGCCATTAGTGCCTTGGCCGGATCCGTTCTCTGGTCGTACCAGGTTGGCAGGTACTCACTATCTGGCAGGCGCGCGAAATAGTGTCCGACGTCAGGATCGTTCTTCGGATCGAAGGGTTGTCCCCTTGGGTCGGACTTGCGCAATGTGTCGTTCAAATCGTGGGTGATTTGGCGCCACGGGTCGAAGACCACCTTCTCGTAGGTATTGTTGGGATGAAGGGTGGCCACGACACGCTCGGCCGGGTCGTAGAACAGCACGGGGCTGACGCCGATGCGCACGTCGAATTCGAAGCGATGGGTATCGGCGAAGAATGGCTCGTACTGGCGAACGGGTTTGCCCTTGTTATTGAAGACGGTCCAGCCACTACCGACCCAGCGCGGGCTGAAATCGTTTGCTGTCCGTCGTGGCTGCCGGTCAGCATCGACTATGATCTTGCCGTTGACATCGCGCTGCGGAACCGGCCCAGGCTCAGCCTGAATTTTCTTCTGAATTTCGCGACCGAAGCCGTCGGAATAGCTGAAGCTGATCTGCAGCTTGCTCTTTTGGTTCAACTGCAGATCACTGACGTGGGTCTCACGGACGATGGTCGCCGCAATGGGTGGCTCGCCTTGGCGCATGAAGCGGTCGAGATCATAGACGACGCGCATAGTTGCACGCTGCAGGAGGTCATAGACGATTTGGGTTCCCTCGCTCACTTTTGGGTTGGCGGAGGGCTGGCGCGGCGCCGTGATGAACTGCGCGATCTGAGCAGGCGTGAAGTCGGTGACGAAGCCATTCAGTGTGTCGCCTTCCACGGGGGCGGGCGACGGCTTGCCCATGACGGCGGTGCCGACCACCATGCCAAGGGCGTCGAAAGCGATTTCGGTGCAGTTGCGATTGGGGTCGCTGATCAGGCGCGGCTGCAGCACGCGGTAGTCGTTGACTTCCACCGTGACGCGGTTGCCGAGCGCGTCACGAGTTTCGACGATCAGCAGGTTGTGAGGTTTGTCGAAATCGACGAAGGCATCGTGGCCGAACGGGTCGCGATAGCGGCGTGACAGGAAAAAGTGCTGCCGCGCCTGCGCCAGTTCGGTGGCGGCGTCGTCCGCGGGATTCGTGCTATAGAAGTAGCGTCCGGAGGGAATCCACCAATAATCGTCCGCATCGCTCCCAGGGAAGCGTCCGTCTGCCTTGAACTCCTGACTTCGGACGTAGCCGCCTCGGTCGCCCGCCTGCCCGGCCAAGACGTCTTCCGGGGCGGGCAGCAATGGCTCGGTCGGCTGTCCCTGGTGCGGACGCTGAAAAACCTGATTGAGGAGGCCGGGCGTGAAGACGAGCTTGTAGGTTTCGCCCGGTAGGGCCATCCTTTCGAGGGTTCTCAACCCAAGTAGAGTGAGCGGCTCATTCTGTGCGACGCCGCAGTCATCGGGGCGGTACAACGTTCGAACGTGCTCGATAAGGCGCCGAAAATACCTATTGCTCTCCGCACCATTGGCCGCCACGACTTGCTGTGCTCGGAGAAAGGTGATGTCTTCGTACTTAATGTCGTGGTTACCGTCCGCAGATTGCCGTACGTGCCCCAGCACGTCGTCAAAGCGATAGAGTTTGGTTGAACCGATCGTGCTAACTTCCTGCCGAGTTTTTCGCAACTCGTAGGTTCGAGACTCGGCTGGCAGCGGTGTGCGGTAGTCATCCGGCTGGGTGGAGATCTCATTAGTGACTGCATTCTCAGTGTACGTAATGTGAACTAGTGCCTGCTTATCTCGATCTGCATCAGTCGGCAGCAATGCGTCACGCCGTCGGCGCCCGTAGCCGATGGCGGCTTCCTTGAGCACATTGCCGTAGACATCGACCTCCAGCGTGAGCGCGTGCTGGATGCGTGGGTCGGTCGGGTTCCGCTCGTAGTGGTAGTTGATCGCCTCTCGCGCGCGTGTGAAGAAGACTGCGTGGCGGTTTGCACCCCGGGGTTGGAGGGGGTGGACGGTGAAGTTCTGTTCCGTGACGGTGTATGGGTGCTTCTCTTTGTCGCTGCCGTCGAGGGCATAAACCTCTTGGCGGAGCATGGAGCCCTTCAGGGCACGGCAGGCTTCACGCTCCTCGTCCAATGTCAGGCCGGACGGGAGAACGGTGTCGGGGAGCAACTCCTTGACGAACGCATCGAACATGGCTTCGTAGTTCGGGTCGCCTTTCTCAGGAGCACCATAATACTCGGCAGCGAAATGCTGGCTGACATCGTCATCGCGGCCGTCTCCGCCCGGAGGAGGGAGTGGGCCACTCGCACTCAGCGCGGCAAACTCCTCGGTATCCCACTGGTCCACCATGCCAAATCCCCGGAACTCACGCTCCTCGCCGTCGAAAAAGCCGTCGTGGTAGGCATACCGAGTAACGAAGCGATTGCGGCTGATATGGTCGTAGGTCGTGACTTTCTCAACCACATGAACGGGAAACGGCAGGCGAGTGATCCAGGGTTCGCCGTCTTGTTTGTCCTGTAAATAGAACTTGGTGGAGGGGGCGTAATCTACGCGCCTTTCAGCGCCAAGGTTGTTGCTAGTCTTGATCAGCAGATGGGGCTTGCGATCTCCCATCAAGTTGACGTAGCGCATTGGCCGCCGAGCGTCGCCTGGCAACGGCGATGACCAAACGAGGCAAACGGTTCCATTACCGAGCAGGTCCGTAGCGGTGATACAGGCTACGCTGTCCACGCGCGGAAAAACCTTCAGAACTTGCGGGGGGCTCCAGCTGTTGCCCGACTGGTTGAAGTAGAGACGAACACCATCGCGGTGAAGATAGACAATGTCGGTTGTGCCGCTGCCGTCGATATCGGCGAGACGGACGTACTTTGGATCAAATTGGTCGGGATGATCGAAATGCGGCGACTGGTCCATCGTAACCTTGGCGCCGAAGCGGCCGTAGCCGAGGTTTGGCCAGTAGCAGATTTCACCGTTACGAATCCGGACTAAATCGGTGAGCCCGTCGCCGCTGAGGTCTGCGAGGTGTATGGACTGCTCGCCGTCGTCAAAGACCAGACGCGGACCTTTTTCCTCATCGAATGATTGCGCGACGCGATGCGCCGGACCGAAACCTGCCTCGGCCAGTGAGGGATGCCACACCAAGGCATCATCTTCCGTGATCAACACGTCGGCATGACCGTCACCGTCAAGATCCACGAGCTTGAGATTGGGATCGCGGAAGTCGCGGGTCAGGTGCGAAGTGAAGGGACGGAATGGCTCCCAACCTTCGGCTTCGTCGTGCTCGTAAAGGCCAGCCATCGGCCCATCCATGACAACCAGATCGGGCTGCCCGTCGCCTGCAAGGTCCATGAACTGCGCCTGGCCGCCAACGAGACCGAGATTTGGTTTGGCGGCGACGAGTTCGAGCGGCGCGAACTTTGCGGCGATACGCGACCTTCCGTTGTCTTGCCTCGCGTTTATCGGGCTGAGATTTCGCTTGTAGACCCAGGCACCGGCCTGTTCGGTGAGAATTCCGGGTATGCCTTCGCCGTGAAGATCGGTCCATTGATAGGCAGCGCCATCCAGCCCCTCAGGGAGATTCTCCAGGCTATCCTGGTCCACTTCTTCGACCGTTTCTTGGACGATCGGGAGGGTGTACTCGAACTCAACTGGTGGCAGACTTCTTTTCAGATAGCCGCCGTTCTGCCGCTTGTAACAGCATTGCCTGACCGAGAGCAGAAACGAGTACAGGGGACTACGGGCGTCCTCAGGTTCTTCCTCGTACGAATAAGTGAAGTCGGTGGAGCGCACGAGGCAGTCGTTGCCAACACCAGCCTCGCCGTCGAAGTGATGGAACATGAGGACGCTTTGGCAGAGCCGGTAAGTTCTAACTTCAAAGCCAGCGCGATATGAAGAGAACGGATCGTTGCGGACCGGCCAATGCGATTCGCCCAGTGGATCGATGTTGGCTTGAGCGAAGATGCGCCCGTCAGCATCCGGCGCGTTTTCCGTGTATTGCCCCTGGCCATAATCAAATACAACCTCGAACATCCAGGTATCGTTGGGAAGCTGGATTGGGTCGGTCACCTGCCAAGCTGTCTCGTCGCGATTCGCCTTGCGATTGCCATACTTGATGCGCTTGAGATACCGGTTGGCGGATCGAGTTGCATCGTCTCGATTTCGTTCATGCGCCAAGGCAACTGGTTGGCCGCGCGGATTCTCCAAAATCCGCTGCGAGTCTTCGCGTTGGTACTCGTAGATCATGGCGTTGCCCTTGTCGTCATAGCTCTGGCAGATCAGCCAACTGAAAATCCGCGTCGGATGCGCTTTATCCAGATTACCAGGATCCACTTTGTCCAACTCGGCAGGGTCAAAAATGCGGGAGTTGTTGTCCTTACCGTAAAGGGTGGTGATGTTGTCCTTGGAAATCGAGCGCCAATGGATTTCGCCCGTGGCCTTGTTGGTCCAGCGTTCAATGAGAGCGAAGAGTCCTTCGATGCGTGGGCGGTAGCGGCGCACGCGATAGCTAGCGCCACCAATGGGGTGGTCATCCTCATGTATGACCAGCTTGCCGGCTGCGTCGCGGACCCAGTTTCCATTCTGATCTTTCCGGAAAACGGGCACAAGGTCTTCCGCGCCGGAGAGAATGAACACATCGGACTCATGCCAGTCGTCGTAGCGCGGGACCCCCTTGTCGGTCTTACGGCTGATCGCGGGGAGCGAGAGGCTCCAGCCGAGCCCAAAGGGCCCGTTGCCAGCGCCGGAATCGTAGGAGAGCGAGAGTTTGGGGCCGAACCCAGAGCGTCCGGGTGACGTCGCAATTGGCACCGTCATTGAGCCGGTGCCGGTGACAGGATTCGCCGCGAACTTCTCACCGATGCCACGAATCGCGCCTCCCCCTTTGGGAAGCGAGATCAATGGAGCTTGTGGAGTCCTATCGTCCCGTGATGCCTCTTTATCCGGGGGTTGGTTCCTTATATCTGCCGGCATCAATCCCCTCCAATTCCGAGAACTACGTTCCGCTAATGCTGTAGCCGAGGAGCGTCCTCGGGGAAAAGAATGTCCTCGAGTCGTAAGGAAACACATCAATCCTTGTCGGCTCGCCTCTGCTCAATTCATTTTGAGGCGGCATAAAATAGTTCCCTGCAAACAAGCAGAGAAGACTCGGAACACAGGCAACTTTCGTTGTTCCACTGGGCAAGTCAAAACAAAAAATGATTCAATGTTCGTTCTTCATGAAGCATCGATTTCCGTCTCGCCTCCCACCTTGAAGTATTAACAAAACTGGGCCTGAGAAGGCCGGACGAACACGGAGGAGAACTTTGATCGGCGGATGGCTGTAAGACGACGACAGACCATTATAGATGGAATCCGGGATTACCTTCCGTTTATACCTCCAAAGTGCCAGTAACCAGGTCATGAATGAGTCATTGCTGAGTACTCAAGTGGTATTGCACGCGTGATGCCGGGTCCTTGAGACCTGCGCTCAAACCTTTGAATCTATTGGCGTTCGATAGTTTATGAGCCTGTACGCCTCTGCTGGTCGAGTGGTAGTAGTCGATTACTGGGCTTTGAGAAAATCTCAAACTCCGGTTCGAGTCCGACCACGGGCATCATTACTCTCCCCGGCATCCAGCCACTACAGTGGCACTGGTTGATAACTACATCGTTGACACTAGGGCTTGCAATGAACGGCCTATCATCCGGCCCACCGGTTGAGAACGTTCTAGTCAGTGAACTCGGCCGAGGAGTCATCAATCTCGTTTTTGGCGACCTTGCGCGCGATCTTCCTCTCATCGGACGTTCTGGCAAACTCGTGCAAACGCTTGTTCCCACCATTTTGTGCCAGGAGGCGATGAATTGCTCGTCTGAGCTTTTCGCAACGATCCCAATCCCGCCACAACCCCAAGTCTGGCAATTCTGGTGATAACAGCCACCATGATTCGGACAAATGACCACCGGTGGGTAGCGCTTCATGCACTGTGAAGAAGTTCCTCAGAATCAAGTTTGAGGAAGCAGCACTATTATTTCTTAAGCCGACGGTGACCAGAGACCTCTTACGGGATATTTACTCGCTTGGCTTCGTTTTTCTAGCAGAACACTGCTGTACAAATCCGATGCCGCATGCAATCGAGGCTTTCGGTCTTCGCACGAATGACAGTGTTGCTTCTTTAGGCCCCGACTCGCTTCAGCCCGTTCACATAGCGTCTCAGCGACGCCTCGGAAACCCGAACCACGTCCTTCTTCAGCTCAACAGCCTCCAGACGACGCTCTTTCACCAACTGCTGAACAAACTCCAAATCCACACTCAGCCGTTGCCCCACCGCATCAAGCGTTATCAGCGTATCAACTCTCGCCTCAGACAACTGCGCAACGTGAGTTTCCATTAGCCGCGCCAGGTCGTGCCGGCTCCAGAAGTTCATTCGCCCTATAGCATCAACACCATCGTTGTCGCAGATCTTCGGATCGGCGCCGCGCCGTAACAACAGCTGCACCGCCTCCATCACGGCCCGTTGATTG
>Ga0193692_1000180_pt1 | contig 15637 bp, 11 predicted proteins | sample L3a1metaG_FD_144917 | JGI IMG/M metagenome (GOLD analysis project Ga0193692, IMG submission 144917) | Soil microbial communities from a riparian zone of the East river system, Colorado, United States - L3a1 | ecosystem: Environmental > Terrestrial > Soil > Riparian zone | place: USA: East River... | reverse complement strand
GCGAAACGGCTCAGGTTACCGGTATCGATCGAAAGGATTGCAGTCGGAGAGGTTGCTCGTACGCGAAAAGTTTCGATTGAAATGGCAGCGCGGGAGGTTCGGCATGAGTTCCTGGGGCGAACGGCGCGAGCGCATGGGATCGGGACTATATGCCTGGCTCATCATCGAGATGACCAGGTGGAGTTATTTTTCCTAAGGTTATTGCGCGGGAGCAGTCCGGAGGGATTGGCGGGGATGGACGAAATCGGGCGTTCACCCGCAGATAGGCGCTTGAGGATTGTCCGTCCGCTTCTACGATATAGAAAGGATGAGCTTGTCGAGTACGCGACGGCGCAGGGGGTGAAGTTCCGGGAGGATCGGACGAATCGAAGCGTGGATATCCTGCGGAACCGAGTTCGCCATGAATTGATTCCATTGATCGAGAAGGGGTATCAGCCGGGGATTCGCGCGATTATCGAGCGGCTGATGGACCTGCTGCGGGAGGAGTCGCGGGTGATCGAGAGCGTGCTGCATGTGGCTGAAGAGGCCCGCAAGGATCCGAAGAAATCGAAAAGCGGTGGAAGTGAGGCAACTCACCCGCCTGCGCTCGGAAGCTATGGCGCGACAAGTCCGCCTCCGCTCAGAAGCTCCGGCGCAGCAAGCGTCGGCGGCGTGGCTTTGGAGAGGAGGAGAATTCAACGGGAATTGATTGAGCTGGGGATTCAGCCTTCGTTTCAGCTGGTGGAAGAGTTGAGGTTGAAGGGGAGAAGTGGATTGCCTGACAGCTCATCGGGAAAACGCCAGGAAGTTGTTCGGAACGCCGGGAAGTTTACAGTACGCGATGAGGCTTCCCCGTCCTTTAATGGAGCAGAGGAGGTCCTTTCAGTGGGAAAGGCAGGCCGAGCGAAATTTGCCGGGGTCGAGATAGGGTGGGCGATCACGGGATTGCGGGGCAAGGCCACAAGCAGTGTAAAATCTACGGTTGGACGCGAATTATTTGACGCAGAGAAGGTGGGCGACTCTATTGTGCTGCGTCATTGGCGGCCAGGAGACCGGTTTCAACCAATCGGGATGTCCGGGCAGGTGAAATTGCAGGATTTGTTCATAAACCAGAAGATTCCGCGGGCCGATCGGCACAAGTTGCTCATTGCGGCAACGGCTGCCGGTGAGATTGTCTGGGTGGAAGGGCTTCGGATTTCGGAACGCTTCAAGCTAGACAAGGGTAGCCATAGACGGTTGAAATGGACTTGGCGTCGTCTTTAGACGGCCATTGCCAGAGCGTTGAGCGGTGGTAGCTTGGTCCCAAACACGTTTGACAAATGCCGGAAGAGAATCGTAACGATAAGAACGGAAAAAAAGGCGGTGAATTCAAGGTGCCTCCGCGCACTTTTATCCTTTGGATAGCGATCCTTGGGGCGATTCCGCTATTGATGTTTTTCCGCAATAACGCCACCTCGTCTGGGGAGAACCTGAGCCAGGCGCAATTCGAGCAACTGGTTGAATCCAACCAGATTGTGAAAGCCACGATTGTGTACAGTCCGCCGGGCAGCTTCTTAAATGACGTTACCGGCAAATATCTCCGCCTTGAGGACGGAAAACAGCTGGAAGTCCCTTTCAAAGCGAAGGTTCTGCTTTACGAAGACCTGAAGAACAAGGTTTTCAAGAGCCGGAAGTTCGAGGTGAAGGAAGCGAACACGGTCCTTCTAGGCCTGTTGTATAGCGTCTTCCCAATTCTCGTGATCGGGTTGCTGGTTTGGTTCTTCTTTATTCGCCAGATCAAGATGGCGGGCAAAGGCGCGCTCAGTTTCGGAAAGAGCAAGGCGCGGATGCTGAGCAAGGAAAAGAACAAGACCACCTTCAAGGATGTGGCCGGTGTGGAAGAAGCGAAGGAAGAGGTTTCTGAGCTGGTCGAGTTCCTTAAAGATCCAAAGAAATTCCAAAAGCTCGGTGGACGCATTCCGAAGGGGATTTTGATGATCGGCGCTCCCGGAACCGGCAAAACGCTTTTGGCAAAAGCAATCGCCGGCGAGGCGGATGCAGCTTTCTTCAGCATCAGCGGATCGGATTTTGTGGAGATGTTCGTGGGTGTGGGTGCGAGCCGCGTGCGTGACATGTTCGAGCAGGCTCGCAAGAACACGCCTTGCCTGATCTTTATCGATGAAATCGACGCTGTCGGGCGCAGCCGCGGTCATGGACTGGGCGGCGGCAATGACGAACGGGAACAAACGCTGAATGCGTTGCTGGTTGAGATGGATGGATTCGATACGCAGGAAGGAATCATCATTATCGCGGCGACGAATCGTCCGGACGTGCTTGATCCGGCGTTGCTGCGACCGGGCCGTTTTGATCGGCAGATCACGGTGAATTTGCCGGATGTGCGCGGTCGTGAAGCGATCCTGAAGGTGCACGCGAAGAACGTGAAGCTTGATCCAGTCGTGGATTTGGCCGTGATAGCGCGCGGGACCCCAGGTTACTCGGGCGCGGAATTGGCCAATCTGCTCAACGAAGCGGCGCTATTGGCTGCACGCACGGGCAAGAAAGCCGTGGGCATGGCGGAGCTCGAGGAAGCACGCGATAAAGTGCGCTGGGGCCGTGAACGCCGCAGCATGGCGATGACGGACGAGGATAAGAAATTTACGGCCTGGCACGAAGCGGGTCATGCGCTGGTGAACGTGATGTTGAAACATACGCATCCGTTGCACAAGGTGACGATTATTCCACGTGGCCAGGCGCTCGGCGCAACAATGTACCTTCCGAAGGATGATATCCTGAATCGCCGCCGCAAAGAGATGCTCGACATCATTGCTGTGACGATGGCAGGCCGGATCGCGGAAGAAATTGTTTCAGAAGATATTTCGACCGGCGCGACCGGGGACATTCAGCACGCGACGCAATTGGCGCGCGCGATGGTTTGCCAATGGGGCATGAGCGAGACGCTCGGCATGGTCCAATACGGCGACAACAACGAGTACGTCTTCCTCGGGCGTGAGATGGGGCGGAGCAAGGATTACAGCGAAAAGACGGCGCAAGAGATCGACAATGAAGTGAAGCGCATGATTGACGACGCTTATCGGCGCGCCAAAGAGATCATCGATGGCAATCGAGACAAGCTGGAGATGATCGCGAATTGCCTGCTCGAGTACGAGACTTTGGAAGGTTTCCAGGTGGAAGAGATCGTGCGCACCGGCAAGTTCACGCCGCCTCCACCGACACCTGATGTGACACCGCCGACGGGCGCACAGGCTGCGACGCCTTTGCCTGAAGTGATCAAGCCGCTTCCGCCTAAGATCAATCCAGGACTGGGTTCACCAGCGCCTGCGACGGCCTAAGCCCAGACAAACGTTGGAATTTCGACCCGCTGAAGGAATAACGATTCCCGGCGGGTCGTCTCACGTACAGAATGAGCGACAACGACGGCGAAACCCAATCGGCTGAGGCGTCCCACATCCAACAATTCGATTAGCGAATTCCTCCAGCAGTTCCGATGCTCTTGCGGAATAACGGTTTGCAATACGAGCGGGGCTTCGTATTGTTTGCGGCCTAGATAATTCGATGCGGCAATTCTTAACTATTTCCAGCAATGCCTTCATGGAATTGATACGGCAGCCGGTTTTCCTGCTGCTCCTCTCGAGTTCCGCAGTGTTTACCGTTTATCTTGCGAGCTTGCCGTATTTTGGTTTTGGAGATGATCCGAAGCTGGTGAAGGACAGTGTCCTCGCAGTGATGCTGTTGGCTGGGTTGTTAGGCGCGGTCCTTTGCGCGTCGAGTTCCGTGTCGCGCGAGATTCGAAGCGGGACGGCATTGGCGGTATTGGCGAAGCCAGTGGGGCGAGCGTCCTTTTTGGTTGGGAAATATACTGGGTTGGCGGCTGCTCTGAGCGTTTTGGCGTATGTCGATTTACTGGCCGCACTTCTTTCGAGCCGCATGGCATACGATGCGTATGGTTCGACTGATTGGCTGGCCTTGATCATTTTTTGCGTGGGGATCGTGCTGGCGTTTGGGATCGGTGGATTCAGCAACTACTTCCTGCGCCGGCCGTTTGTGTCGGACGCCGTGCTCGGGGTCTGTGTGCTTTCGACGCTGACGTTCATCGTCATCAATTTCCTGAGCAAACAAGGCAAATTGCAGCCATTCGCAGAAGGGGTGGACTGGCGGATGGGGCAGGCGGGTCTGCTAATCCTGTTTGCACTATGGATTCTCGCGGGCCTGGCGCTGGTGTGCTCGACGCGGCTGGAAATGATTTCGACGCTGGCGATCTGCTCGTGCTTTTTCATGCTCGGTTTGATGTCCGATTACTTGTTCGGAGGCAGGGCGGAAAGCGGCTCATGGTGGAGCACAACGCTCTACACATTGATGCCCAACTGGCAGCTTCTGTGGGTCGCCAATGCGTTGGAAGAAGGGAAAGCAATCCCGTGGTCGTACATTTGGAAGGCGTGCGGTTATACGCTGGCCTATGTGGGAGCGGCTGTGTGCGTGGCGCTGTGTCTGTTTCAGGACCGTGAATTGACCTAGCATGGAACAGACCTAGCATGGAACAGAATACCCAGAGAAATGCGGTCGTTAATTTTTTGGTCCTGCTGGCGGCAGCTGTCTGCCTCTATGCGGTGGGGCAGTATTCCAAGTCGTATGCGGCCGAAGCAGGGAGTCTGTTCCTTGGACTTGGGACGTTCGTTGCCCTCGTAAGTGTCTTCCATTTGAGGCTCCGAGAGCGGGAACGGCTGGAGAAACTCGAGTTTGAGGAAGTGACGAAGGGCAAAGCGAGCAATGCACTCTTCCAGGGCGAAGCCGAAGCGTTCCCGGCGCAGCGATCCCGCGAACAGTTCGAACGCTATTTTGTGCCGGGGTTCACGATCCTGCTGTTTCTAATTCAATTGCTGGCGGCGGTTTATACCTGGCGCGCGCTGACGAAGGTTGTAGCGCCGCCCATTGTGCAGCCGCTCGTTGCGATGGGGTTGAGCGGGCTATTTGCGTTGATCCTTTTCCTCCTTGGGAAATATAGCTCGGGCCTGGCGCGGCTCTCGGGTCAACGATTGCTCCGCCCCAGCGCGGGCTACCTGATCCTTGGTTTTTATATCTGTGTGCTGGTGGTGGCCGGACTGGCGGCGTTCAGCAGCGGTTTTCCTGCGGTCGATCTGATCCTGGGGAAAGTTTTCAGTGTGCTGCTGGGAGTGCTCGCGGCTGAGACATTGGTCAGCCTTGTCCTGGAAATTTATCGCCCTCGAGTGAAGGGGAAGGAAGGTCCGCCGCTTTACGAAAGCCGGACGATCGGCATGCTGGGCGAACCGGGCGGGATCGTTTCAACGGTCGCGCACACGCTCGATTATCAATTCGGGTTCAAAGTTTCCGAGACATGGTTTTATCAATTCCTGCGGGAGCGCATTCTCCTGCTCATTGCCGCGCAGTTACTGATCTTGCTGCTTTCCACTTGTTTTACATTCATTGATGCAGGCGAGCAGGGATTGCGCGAGCGATTCGGAAAACCTGCCGGGGGTATCCTGGAGCCGGGCCTGCACGTAAAATTGCCATGGCCGGTTGACCGTGTTTACCGGTACAGCACCGCGGAAATCCAGAGTTTCCACGTGGGATATATCCACGACGAACGGGAGGAGAACCAACCGGCGGTGTTGTGGACGGTGGCGCACGTCAAAGACGAATTTAACCTGCTGGTGGCTAACCGCGATGTGGGCGTCACCAATGTCGTCAATGGCAAGAAGAGCCCGCCAGTTAATTTGCTCTCGGTAAGCATTCCGGTGCAGTTCCAGATCAGCGATATCAAAGCGTGGGCTTACAACAACGAAAACTCAGCGGACCTGCTCGAAAAGATCGGCACACGCGAAGTGGTGAGATATCTCGTGGGAGTGGATATCGGTGAGACGATGTCGACGGCGCGATTTCGAGCTGCGGAAGAACTGAGAGCGCGGATCCAGGCTGCGGCGGACGAATTCAAACTTGGCGCGAAAATCCTGTTTGTCGGATTGCAGGATGTTCATCCACCCGTGCGCGTGGCGGCCAGCTATGAGTCGGTCGTGGGCGCACGGCAACGACGAGAGGCGCAAATACTCAAGGCGCAGGCATCCGCGGCGCAAACGAACTCGACAGCTCAATCGACCGCGGTGGTGAAGGTGAACGAAGCTGAGGCGACACGAAGCCGAATGGAAGCCGATGCGTATGCGAAAGCTGCATTGTTTACGAACCAGCTTCCGGCTTACCTGGCGTCGCCGCAAATTTACGGGGAGCGGGTTTATCTCAAGACGCTCGTGAGCGGGGGTGGTAAAACGCCCAAAGTAGTCATCGGAGCGACGAATGCGAATGAAGTGTTCCTGATGAACCTGGAGCAGAAAATTCGTCCTGACCTGCTGAGTGTGCCGTTGCCCAAAGGAAAATAGATTTCGATATGAAACGCAATACCCTCATCCTGATCGTTGGCGCGTTGCTGCTGGCGATGTTTGTCCTGCTCCTGTTTGTGTTCCAGGTGCGGACGACGGAAGTGGCGGTGGTGACAACGTTCGGACGCGCGACGCGACCGATTACCGAACCGGGCGCCTATTTCAAATGGCCGTGGCCGATCCAAAAGGTGCAGAAGTTCGATAAGCGGATTCACAATTTCGAAAGCAAGTTCGAGCAGGTGCTCACGCCCGACGGATATAACCTGCTCATTATGGTCTACGCGGGTTGGACGATCAGCCAGCCGGACGTGTTCTTTCCGCGATTCAATGGCTCGATCCGGCAAGCAGAAGAAAACCTTGAGGGGATCATTCGAAACGCATATGCCGGAGTCGTGGGACAACATCCACTCTCGCACTTTATCTCGACGGACGAGAAGGAACTGAAGTTCACAGTTGTGGAGCAGGAGATACTCGATCGCATCCAGCGCGATGCAAAAGCCAGCGGATACGGAATTGAGATCAAATTCCTCGGCATCAAAAAACTTGGTTTGCCGGAAAGCGTGACGCAGCTCGTTTTCGAGCGGATGCAATCCGAACGGGAATTGCAGGAAACCAAAATCAAGGCGGAAGGACAAAATGCTGCGGACGTGATACGGTCCGGAGCCAATCTTGAAAGCGCGAAGATACTGGCCAAGGCGGATGCTGAGGCAACGAGGATTCGGGGACAGGGTGAGTTGGAAGCGGCGAAGGCCTGGCAGGTGTTCCAAAAGAATCCTGAACTGGCGAGCTTTCTTCTTCAGATCAACGCGTTGGAGCAATTCCTGAAGGAAAGAACGACGTTGATCCTGGACCAGACAACTCCGCCATTGCAGCTGCTCACTCCAGCCGTGCCGAAGAATCAGCGATGAGTAACGACAATCCAGATCGTTTAGCCGCAACGGCGCTTCCGCCCGGGCAGAGCCCGGAAGATGCGGGATCGCAAGCGTTAGCGGATGCGTTGAAGAGCAGCTTCGCGATCATTCGCTGGGTGATGTATGTGTTGCTCGCGGTTTTCCTCTTTTCGGGATTCTTCACGGTGAAACCGCAAGAGAAAGCGGTGGTGCTTCGCTTTGGAAAACTGGTTGGACAGGGGGACAAGGCCCTGCTGGGCCCGGGACCACATTGGGCATTTCCCGCGCCGATCGATGAAGTAAAGCGAATTCCAATTGCGGAGGCGCAAAGCGTAAATTCCACGATTGGCTGGTACGCCACGTCGCCGGCGGAAGAAGCGAGCGGGAATGAAGCGCCTCCAATGCCTTCATTGAATCCGATCCGGGACGGCTACGTTATTACCGGCGATGAAAACATTATTCACGTGCGTGGAACGGTCCTCTACCGAATCAATGAACCTGGATTGCATTACGTTTTCGATTTCGTGAACAGCTCGAATCTCGTGCAGAACGCATTTGATAACGCGCTGCTGTTTGCCGCGGCCGGATTCAAGGTGGATGACATTTTAACGCGGGATTTCGCCGGATTTCGGGACCGGGTGCGAGCGCGGCTCGAGCAACTCGCGAATCAGTACCATCTGGGGATCACAATTGACCAAATCAACCTGCGGGCCATTCCGCCGCGCCAATTGGCAAAAGCATTTGCGTCCGTGTTGGAAGCGGACGTGCGACGGAGCAAGGTGCTGAATGAGGCCAGAAGCTACGAGAACACCACGCTCAGCCACGCAGCAGCTGAAGCGGCGGCGAGAAAAAACGCCGGTGAGACGGAACGCAATGCGCTGGTGACCTCCCTGCGGGCTGAGGCGGACAATTTTACTGCGCTTCTTGCGCAGTATGAAGCGAATCCGCAGTTATTCATGCAGCAGCGGCAGATCGAGGTGTTGCAGCGCGTGGTGACCAATTCGCAATATCGCTTTCTGATGCCGAGAGGGCACGGCGGGCAAAGGGAGGTTCGCCTGCAACTGAATCCCGAGCTCCAAGCGCCCACTCCGACAGAACTGCCGGTTGAGGACAAACACTGAGGAATGCGCGGAAGGCAAAAACTCTGCTAAAGTATCTGGTATGCAAGTAACGTCATTATTCAGCCGCAAAGAGCATAAACATGCACATGCTCATGAGCAGGATGAGACGTGCATCAGCTGCGGCGGAGACCACAGCCATGCGCCGGTCAGATTAATGCAGACCCTGGTCGGGTTGCTCTTCGTGATCAACGCTTTCATCGTCGATTGGCTTTTGGAAAAGGGAACCGTGGTTGCAAGCGCCAGCGCGATGATTGGCGCTATTCTACTGGCGTATCCGATCGTTTTGACGGCGCTCAAAGATTTGCGCCAGGGAATCCTGAGTATCAATGAGCTAGTGGCGATTGCGGTGCTGGCGTCCTTCGCGTCAGGCGATTACAAGACAGCCGGAGTCGTGGCTTTTTTCATGTTGATGGGGGAGATCATCGAAACCCGAACGGCGGAAGGGGCCCGGGCGTCGATTGAATCGCTGATCAAACTGACGCCGACGAAAGCGCGCAGGATCAAAGGGAATGCCGAGGAAGAAGTCGCAGCCAGCGAGCTTGCGGTGGGAGACGTGATTCGCATTCGACCTGGGGACAACGTGGCTGCGGACGGCCTGATTGTTTCAGGACAGGGCTCGTTTAACCAGGCAACGATCACGGGAGAATCGCTTCCGGTGGACAAGAAACCGGGAGATGAAGTTTACGCCGGCACACAGAATTTGACCGGGGTGCTGGAGATTCGCGTCAACCGGGCGGGGCAGGACACAACGCTTGGAAAAGTGCGCGAGCTGATCCTTGCGGCGGAGAAGACGAAGCTGCCGATCATGCGGATCATCGACCAGTACATGGTTTATTACACACCGCTGGTGCTGGTCATCAGCGCGCTGGTCTGGGCCTTCACGAAAGATTTGAACCGGGTCATCGCTGTGCTGGTAGTCTCTTGTCCGTGCGCTTTCATCCTCGCGACTCCAACTGCGATGGTGGCGGCGCTTTCGGCGGCGGCGCGCCTGGGTATTCTAATCAAAAACGTGAGCGATATTGAATTGGCCGCGCGGATCAATGCGTTCGTATTTGATAAAACCGGAACCATCACGACCGGTAACCTGGCGGTCAGCCGGCTGGCCCCGATTGGTGATACGCAGCCGGCAGAACTGCTTCGAGTGGCGGCATCGGCCGAAAAGTACAGCAATCACCCAACCGCAAAAGCGCTCGCACAGTTGGCGGCAGAAGCGGGTGTGAAACTTTCCGAGCCGAAACAATTCGCAGAAACCGCCGGACGGGGAATTAAAGCTGAAGTGGACGGTGCTACGATCCTGGTAGGGCGCGCGCAGTGGCTGAAGGATAATCAGATTTCTGAGGACCTGATGGGAAGCGTGGATCTGAACGAGACCGAAGGATTCAGCCTGATTTTCGTGGCGCGGAACGGCAAGTTCGTCGGCTGGCTCGGGCTTCAGGACCAGACACGAAGCGAAGCGAGGCAGGCGATTGCGGAATTGAAGGAGAATCGTGTCCGGCGTGTAGCGATCATTTCAGCCGGTGGCAACGCGCGTAGGGCGTGAAGTGGGTTGCGAGGAGGTCGTGGGTGACTGTTTGCCGCAAAACAAGGTCGAATTTGTGCGCCAGATGAAAGCGCGTGGTTATCGAGTGGCCGTGATCGGGGATGGAGTGAACGATGCGCCTGCGCTTGCAGCTGGAGATATTGGAATTGCGATGGGCGCGGCAGGAAGTGAAGTGGCAATTCATAGCGCGACGATTGCGCTGATGAACAATGACCTTCGTCGCTTGCCGTTCCTGGTAAAGCTTTCGCGGACGACCCGGATGGTGATCAACCAGAATTTTCTTTTCGGGGTGGCGTTCATCATCGGTGGGTTGGCCCTGGCATCGTTTGGCTACTTAAATCCGATTATTGCGGCGATGATGCACAATGTGGGGAGTTTGATTGTGATCTTTAACAGCGCCCGCCTGGTGCGACAAGGTGAAGAACTGGAACCGTACCTCCCCGCGGTCTCTGAAACCGGAGCGACGCCTACGCAAGCCGCCAAGCTGACGCCGAAGTTCGCATGAGTGCAGCAGTTGAGACTACAGGCCAGGTGGACCCGGGCCGCGAAAATACCTCTGGTGAAACGGTCGTAGTCGTTCGTGGTTTAACGAAAATCTTCAAAGACTTTTGGGGCCGCCCAAAGGCTCGCGCCGTGGACAATGTCGATTTCGATGTTCGGCGCGGTGAGGTCTTCGGGTTGTTGGGGCCGAATGGCTCCGGCAAATCGACAACCGTTAAGATGTTGCTGGGGTTGCTTTATCCAACCAAGGGTCACATCGAAGTGTTCGGCCGTTCACCCCGGCATGTGGCGACCAAGTCCCGAATCGGTTATTTGCCCGAGGAATCGTATTTGTATCGCTACCTGAATTCGCAGGAGACGCTGGATTTCTTCGGCAATCTGTTTGACCTGCCTGCGAAGGAACGGCAACAGCGGGCCGAGCAATTGATCGAAATGGTGGGATTGACGCAGACGCGGACCCGTTCCGTGGGGGAGTTCTCGAAGGGCATGCAACGCCGAATTGGACTGGCCCAGGCGCTGATCAATGATCCGGACCTGGTGATTTTGGATGAACCGACCGCGGGGCTAGATCCGATCGGGTGTCGCGAGGTGAAAGACCTGATCCTCGCATTGGCGCGGCGAGGCAAGACGGTGATTCTAAGCAGCCATCTCTTGTCGGACGTCGAAGATGTCTGCGATCGAGTCGTGATTTATTATGGGGGCCGGATCCAGGCGTTTGGCCCGTTGAAGCAGCTGTTGGCGAAGCCGGATTCGATTCGGTTGACGATGCCTCCGCTGTCACGTGAGACAATGGAGAAAGTGCTTCAGACGATTCGTCGGGATGTCGCCGAGGACAAAGTGAAGATCGATACACCCACGCAGAATCTCGAGAGTTATTTCCTGGATGTGGTGCAAAAGGCGCGGCAAAACGCGGCTGAGACTTCCGGGGCGACATCTGGCAACAGAGTGGCGGCTTATTTGCGAGGCGATGGTGAACAAGCCAGTCCGTCGGCGAAGGTTCTGGAGAGATTGATGCAACCTGCTGCGACTTCGGCGAGCGAACCAGCAGTGGCGCTCCTGGCAGACCCCGTCGATTCTGCGCGATTGGAGTCGCTGGCGAAGCCGACGCCTACAGCCGAACCTCAAGCGCCGAAGGCTGAGTCTACGCCGGCCGCTGACCTTGCCAAAGCCAACGAAAAGCTTGCATCTCTCTTAGGGAAGCCGAAATAGCCGAGCGTTTGCATCGCGGAGCAGCTATCGCTGATGAACCGTTTATTCGCCATTGCCAAACTGACCTGGAAAGCGGCATTCCGTTTTCGCCTGTTTTGGGTGATGGCGGGCCTTCTCCTTCTCTGCGTAGTTGCGCTGCCATTGCTCCTGAAAGATGACGGATCGGCCCGCGGGTTTACGCAGATCCTCCTAACTTACACGCTGAGCGTTATCACGGTGCTACTGGGGTTTTCGACGCTTTGGCTTGCCTGCGGTACGCTGGCGAGGGATATCGAAGAGGCGCAGATGCAGGTGGTCGCCGTGAAGCCTGTAGCGCGCTGGCAGATTTGGCTGGGCAAGTGGCTCGGTTTGTTTGCGCTGAATGCGGCTTTGCTGGCAGTCGCGGGAACGAGCGTGTACGTTTTGATTCAATATCGCGCAAAGCGATTGCCACCAGAGCAGCAACAGGTCCTGCGTAATGAGATTTTTGTCGCGCGCGGTTCGTTGAAGCCACACGCGCCGAACATCGAAGAAAACGCCGAAGCACTTTTCCAGGAGGCAGTGAAGAAGAACAATGTTCCTCCCGAAGAATTCGAGAAGCTTCGAGGGCAATTGCGTGAACGGGTTACAGCGTATGAACAGATTGTTCCCCCCGGCTATCGGCGCGAATGGATTGTGGATTTCGGATTACGCGCGAAGCTGCTGCGTGACCAACCGTTGTTCCTGAGGACGAAGTTTTTTGCCGCCCAAACGAATGCCAGCGGCACCTACCTGGGACTTTGGCAGGCGGGTAATTCCCAGACAGGGGTCCCGGTTCCACTCAGCCTCGCGGCAGACACATTTCACGAGCTTCAAATTGGGCCGAACCGGTTCGACGCGGACGGAAAATTACGGATTTCTTTTATCAATCGCAATGAGACTGCGCTGTTGTTTCCTATCGATGAAGGGATTGAAGTGCTTTATCGCGAAGGCGGCTTTGGCTTCAACTTTGTGCGGGGGCTGATGGTGATTCTCTGCTGGCTGGGGTTAATCGCGGCGGTCGGACTGGCTGCGGCGAGCTTCCTTTCCTTTCCTGTGGCTGCATTTTTTTCGGCGAGCTTGCTGGTGATGGGGTTATCGAGCGGCACACTCTCTACGGTTGTGGCGGAAGGGTCGGTGCTTGGATTGAACCATGAGACGGGTGCAGGCGGCGGCGGCTTGCTCGATGCAATTGTGGTTCCCTGTTTCAAGGCGTTGCTGAGAATTGTGATGCTGGTCGAGCAGTTTTCGCCGGTGGACTCACTTAGCACCGGACGAAGCATTAGTGGTGGACAACTTTTAAGGGCGTTCGCCCAGATCGTTTTGCTGCTCGGCGGGTTTTTTGCAGCGATAGGCATCTTCACGTTCAACCGGCGCGAGTTGGCGACCGCGCAAGGCAACTCGTAATATGAGCAGGCGGAGCTACAAAGCAGCGTTGCTCGCGGCGGCAGTCGTCCTTCTCGTGTTCGTCTCTTTCTTTCAGAAAGCTCTCAATCGCGAACGCTCGGATCCGCAGCTGGGACTTACGCGCGGCGTGGGTTTGGGGTCAAATGCTCCGCCGGTTCTGGCTTTCACGACAGTGGCGCTCGGAGGGTTTCGTGGATTGATTGCGAACGCGCTTTGGATTCGCGCCAACGATCTACAACAGGACGGGAAATATTTCGAGATGGTGCAGTTGGCAGATTGGATCACGAAGATGGAGCCGACCCTGACACAAGTCTGGCTCGTACAGGCCTGGAATATGGCCTACAATATTTCGGTCAAGTTTCCGAATCCGTACGATCGCTGGCGCTGGGTGCAGCGTGGCATTGAACTGCTCCGTGACGACGGTTTGCGGTACAATCCTCGCGAGGCGCTCATGTACCGCGAGCTGGCCTGGTTTTTTCAACACAAGATGGGCCAGAATCTTGATGACGCTCACATGATCTACAAGCAGGAGTGGGCGAAGGAAATGCAAGCAGTCCTGGGCTCCGGGCGGCCGGATTATAAAGAACTCCTCAACCCGACGACTGAGGATGCGAAGCATCGAGTCGAGAAGTTGAAGAATCAATACAAGATGGATCCCGCGCGCATGAAGCAGGTCGACGATCAGCTTGGGCCATTGGAGTGGCGATTGCCTGAGGCGCACGCGATCTACTGGGCCAGCGTCGGCTTATCGGAATCGAAAAAGAGCGAACTGATTACGCTGCGTCGTGTGATTTATCAATCGATGCACATGATGGTTTTGCGTGGCCGTTTGTTGTCGGTCGAGCCGTTGCGATTTGGGCCGGATTTAGCGAAGGCGGAGCAAGCCAACGCTGCTTATGAACAGATGATCCGCGATGATACTGAGCAGAAGGACGCAATCAAACGAGCGCATCGCAATTACCTCAAGGAGCTTGTTTTTCTGTTGTATTCGCACAACCGGATGGCTGACGCGGGGCGCTGGTTCAAGTATGTGCGCGAGACTTATCCCGGCTCTATCCCGGAGCCAAACCTCGACGACTATGCGCTAAAGCGAATTACAGGCGAGATGACTGGCATGACCTATGACAGGACAAAAACTATTATTAATGGTTTGCTCAGCCAGTCTCTTTTGAGTCTTGCAGCGGATGAAGATGATCGCGCGACCGGTTTCGAGTTGTTTGCCAGGAGGCTTTGGTCCAACTATGCCGATTCAACGAAAGGACAGGAAAGGCGCCTTGGTATGCCGCAGATTGAAGAAATGAAGCGAACTCTGGTGAATGATTTTCTAAATCCCACGAATGGTTTGCCGCCAGAGGCAGCAGCGCGTTTAAGAACGAAGCTGGGCCTCGCGGCGCCAGGTCCGAACGCTCAGAAATAGCGAAGCGACCGAGGGTCATTCATCCGGCAGGGGCGCGTTCGGATGGATAAGCAGTTTGCCATCTACTTCTACCTGGCGAAGCCGCTTCCAAAAGGGTGCAGGTATTGCGCTGTTCATGTAGCTGAAGTTTTCTCTTAATTCGTCGGGTGAACGTCCACCGAAGACGATCTTTGTGAATGCAGGCTGTGCTGCAACGAACCGAACGGCCACCGGTTTGAGAGAGGAAAGGCCAAATTCGCGCGCCAGATTGTTCAGCGTGCGAACTTTCCCCAGGACTTGCTGCGAGGGAATGCGATAGTAAAAGCTGCCACTGCAATCCATCGGAGCGGCCAGGATTCCGGAGGCGTAGGGTCCAGCCAGAAAAAGTTCAATCCCCATCTCCGCGCAGCGCGGAATCAAGTAGTCGAGCGCTTGCTCATGGTCGAGCAAGTTGTAGTTCATGATCATCAAATAATCGAACACGCCGGGGTAAAGATCGAGCAGTTCGAGGACAATTGGGATTTCCTTGGTTCCGATGCCGATAGCGCGCAGTTGGCCTTGCTCTTTGAGATCTTTTAACGCGGCCAATGCGGTGGTACCGAGATCGCCCAGGCGCATGCCAGCTTCGCGCACCGCTTCCGCAGGATCGTGTAGCGCGAGGCCGTCATGATAGGCTACCTGGAGCCGTTCCCGGCTTTCGGCGGCCTGCCGGAGCACGCCCTCATACGACCAATCCCATGTCGTAGACCAATCTTGATAGGGCAGGGGGCAACGCCAGAGGTCTTTTTCGCGATAAGCGATTGCAGATTGTTCGCGGACGATCTGTCGAAGGACTTTGGATTGGATGCGTAAAGCGGCACGGTTTGCAGTTGAATTAGCGATTGCAAGGCCGAGACCTTCCTCGGCAAATCCGCGACCATAATCGACCGCTGTATCGTGCATCGGAATGCCGCATTGCTGAGCCGTTTCAAAAACGACTGCTTGCAACGCGTGCGTGGGTGGTTCCTGACAGGCATAACCGCCGAGGTTTGCCCAACCCAACGCAGCTCGATTGGCAGGAGAAATGTTCAGTGGTGGCGATAGTAGAGGCGGACAACAGTCCAGCCACCACATTTTATCGATCCAATGTTTTGTTTTGACGAAACGCTGGGGGAGGCTCTAATCCTACGAGAATCCATTCCTCACCAAAAACTCATAGGAAAAAGCATATG
>Ga0193692_1000179_pt1 | contig 15642 bp, 12 predicted proteins | sample L3a1metaG_FD_144917 | JGI IMG/M metagenome (GOLD analysis project Ga0193692, IMG submission 144917) | Soil microbial communities from a riparian zone of the East river system, Colorado, United States - L3a1 | ecosystem: Environmental > Terrestrial > Soil > Riparian zone | place: USA: East River... | reverse complement strand
TTTCCGAAGATGAAAACCATCCTCGTTCGCGCCCGTTGTCATGCCGACGGCGCCCTTCAACGCTTCATCCGCATATACTGGATATTTGGTGACGTTCACCGCGCCCAGGCTGCCTGGATGAGCCCCCAGGCCTTCAAAAATCTCTTCCGCAGTGGCCGCTCGAAATTGCGCTGTTCCGAGCACGCCTGCCAGCTTGGCTTCGTTCAGTTGATCGTCTCCACGCATCAGCACGAGAACGATCTTGCTGTCCGCCAGATACACCAGCGTTTTCACCTGGTACTGCGCCGGCACTTTATACGGCTCCTTCGTCAGTGCATCGATCGTCACGACTCCGGGCGTCGCAAATTTCTCAGTTGCGGCCTGCAGCGTCGATGGCCAGGCGCCCTTGCCCCTCCCGCTCGTGGCCTTCTCCACGTTCGCGGCGTAATCGCCTTTTTCGCAATAAACCACTTCGTTCTCCCCCGTTTCAGCCGGAACCATGAATTCGTGCGAGAATTTTCCACCCATCACGCCCGTATCCGCATCCACCGCGAACGCATTCAAACCGCATCGTTTGAAAATCCGCACGTAGGCGTCATACATCTTTTGATAACTGATCTGTGCATTCTCATCTGTCGTATCGAAAGAGTACGCATCTTTCATGATGAACTCCTTCGCTCGCATCAGCCCGAAGCGAGGACGAATCTCATCACGAAACTTCGTTTGAATCTGGTAAAAGTTCTTGGGGAAATGGCGGTAGGAATTGAGTTCGTCCGAGACCACGCTCGTGATCACCTCTTCATGCGTCGGCCCCAGGACCCACTCTTTTTTCGCGCGGTCACGCACCTTGAACAACACATCGCGCGCGCTTTCATAGCGGCCGCTCTTTTCCCAGATTTCGGGTGGCTGCAGCGCCGGCATCAGCACTTCCAGGGCACCGGCGCGATTCATCTCCTCGCGGACAATCTTTTCCACTTTGCGCAACGCCCGGAGTCCGGCCGGCAGGAAGGTATAGAGCCCGCCTGTCAGCTTGCGGATCAACCCCGCCCGCAACAAAAGCTTGTGCGAGACAATCTCCGCATCCGCGGGCGTCTCTTTCAGTGTCGGAATTAAAGTCTGAGACCAGCGCATAAGGGGCAAAACTTACGTACTGTTGCCACCCGCGTCGAATTCTTTTCTGGAATGGCAGGTAGGACCGCAAGTTCCCCTCCTAACCTGCATCAGAGCGGCATACCGCGCTTAGTTCAGCTCGGCAAGGCGTGACTTCCATGAAGAGATATTTCGACGGCAATCCGGTTCCAGCCGATATCGGGAACGCAACTATGCCGGTTTACCCCGTGAGTTAATCCTTCCGGCCGTCATCTCGAAACGATTACACTCCTCGGCGCATGTCCCGCTTTTACTATGTTTTCTGAGACCGCTTTTATGGCCGAAGAAAAAGCAGACGAGATAGTGGCGGCGTGGTTCGCCGGCGAACACACAATGTTTGATGCATGTACTGAAGAACCAGAGCTGGCTTGGCATGCAATTCTCCGAATTCTAAAGCGGGACTTGACCGAAGAACAAAGATCCCTGCTGGCAGCTGGTCCGCTGGAAACGCTCCTCGCTTGGCACGGTCAGGTTTTTATTGACCGAGTAGTCCAAGAGGCCAATGTTAATCGACCCTTCAAATGGTTGCTCGGTGGCCTGTGGCGTCAGGATATCCCAAAGGAGATCTGGGAACGAATTGAAAGAGCCCGCGGCGAAGTATGGTGATGTCAGTGAGCTGTGAAAACCAGCAGAATCGGATTTATGACAAGAACGCAAAAGTGTGATTGTGTAGGACCCCTCTAAATAGCGATCTTCTCAGGTCCGTCCCCGTTCGCCGATGACATCCCTTGCCCAAGCTTGGTGGGGCCAGACCCGGTGATTCCGCAAGGACCCGGTTTATGAAGAGCCTTATTAAAGCATCCCTTACGTGTGCACTCGCGTTCGCGTGCATCGTTTGCAAAAAGAATGACACACTACTAGACAGCGAAACCTCACGGTCAGTCTCCATTCGCGTCAAATTTGCAGGGCCGGAGTTCGTCGTTAAACCCCGGGACCCGGAACAGCTTCGCGCGGCGCAAGAAATCATGGAACCGCTGCTGTTCCGCGAACTACACATCGATCTCGCATTCAAAAAGTCGAAACAACCCCTTTGCGTCCTGGACAGCAGCGTCGAATCACACGACGCAATGTTCTGCAAAAAAGATTTCGCTCCCGAAGACCTTCGTCATATGACGGGACGGCAGATGGAGAATCTCCTTGGCATGAATCTTAAACCTTTCAGGCAAGACGGTGTGTGCATGTGGCAGGTCTGCAACGGGCGATCTGGAGAAGCCTTACGCCTTTTCCAGATCGTCGTTCAATTCAAATTCAAAGGCGGCGGAGAAATCGCCTTCCTGGCAATCAATACTGGACAGCCGACGCAATGACCACCGCTCGCCGAGATTACATTCCTTGCCCAAGCTTGGCAGGACCGGATTCACCAATCTTCCAAGGACCAGGACTATGATTACTTCAAGATTCTTCTTGGTTTGCGCGATCGTGCTTGGGTGCGCCGCACGCAGGAAAGATGAAGTCACCCTCGACATCAATACCTCGAAAAAGATCTCGATTCAGGTGAGATTCTCCGGGCCGGAGCTCGTTGTGAAGCCTATCGACCCCAGCCAGCTGACCGAGGCTCGGCGAAGGATGGAACGCCTTCTCCTTCAAGAAGTACACCTGGATGTCGCTCTCAGAAACCAATACGCCAGAGCGTTGGGGACAGCAGTCTCCAGGGAGCCTTCTTTCCCAAGCGGGATTTCGCTCCCGACGATCTCCGTAAGGCGACTTGGCAGCAAATGGAGGCCCTCCTTGGTGTAAACATCGGGACAGACAACATCGGCATCTGGCAGGTCTGGAACGGCCGAATTGGAAAGGCATGCCGGATTTTTCAGATCTTCGTTCTGTATGGTAGCAAGGGCGAGGTCGTTTTCCTGGCCATCAATACGGCAGAGCCAATCCGCTGAAGCATCCTTCCCCGCCCGCAACAGGCGGCCTCGGTTGCCGATGGAACCCCAGGATTGACTTCATAGTGCCGCCACGTGAAATTCAGCACGCCCCCTCCATTCGGCCAAGCGGCCAAGCGGCCAAGCGTCAGGCAAGCGTCACCCATTACGGCTGACGGTCAATTCGTAAAAGATCTTCGTTCCGATTTTTCTTTCTTTACGAGAAATCAGGGTGCATCCATCTCTTCTGAGTTCGCTCTCAATGGCCTTTATCGGGATTCGACCTCAACATTTCTTCATTTGATTCCGGATCACCTCATCGAGGTCCCGACCCGTTCGGGATTCAGTCACCCACCTGCTTTTAGAGCTTCAGAGTTGGCCCAAATTCCTCTGCTCTCTCAGCTTCCTCAGTTTAAATCCCCGCCCCGGATGCTGATACAGTTTTTTCTTGCAGCACTCTGATATTACTGTATTCTTTACCAGTTTAAAGGAACTGATGTTCCTGCGAGGTCGCCCCACAAATGCCATTTGTGGGCCGGCTCCGTTGCTCTTTGACATATTGCGGCTTCGAGAAAACTGGTCGCGCCGAGGGTAACACCATCGCGTCCGAGACATGACAAGTGTCAGTTCTTGTCTTTTGTACTTTTGGCCTTGGTCCGGTACGGTCGGAGCAGATTAGACACGTAATGGCCCGTGACGCGCACTTAACGGGTTTGTGACGGCTCCAAAACTCAAGACACCCAATGTTTACGGGGTTCCTAACGGGTTTACGGCTGAATCCCCCTGGGACCGTCTTCTACCGACGTAGCACCCGAGGTAACGAGTCGTAAGCCTCTAGTAGCCCCCGCGGCTCGCTTTGGGGTGTTCCTCCTTCTTTGCGTGATTTGGGCGCAACCCGAAACTTGATGGTGTCTGAGTTGTGACTTCCGCGCACCTGCGCGCACTTCCAACCGCCGGGTGCTTCACCACTCATTCGCCTTGGTTCCCGAATGCACCCGAATACACGGTTGAGCAATTTGGTGAAAGAATAGTCCGAAGAATCCGAACTATTTCGAGCGGCACTCCTGTGGTTCATTCTCCACTTTGCATTCTGAATTTTGCATTTAAGAGTCGTATCCATTTTTGCCAACTTTTTGCCAACCTCTGCGCATCACAACCGATCCCAAGCAATTCCAAACAAATCCAAGCTACTACAACCATCGAGCGTCAACACGATCCTTGTGCGGTTCGCGGGAAGCCGAGTTCAGCTCTTGATCGCCCAGCGCAGTTTCGCCGATGAGGCGCGCGGATTGGATCGAACCTCTTCAGGACCGGGCCGAACGACTTCCTGGGCGACACTGGAATAAGTTCCATCCCGTTCCCCTTCCTGAAACGCCTTTTTGACTCGGCGATCTTCGCCCGAGTGAAAGGTAAGGATAGCGACGCGCGCGCCCGAGTTAAGACAACCCGGAAGGAAGCGCAGGAACGTCTCAAGAGCGGTGAATTCTTCGTTCACAGCCACGCGCAACGCCTGGAACACACGTCGAACCGATTCATCTGTGCTTTCCCGGTCCCTGGGCGCCAAAGCAGACCGCACGGTTTTGGCGAGTGCCAGAGTGCTCTCGATCGGCCTCGTTTGTTGCGCTTCGAAAATTTTCAACGCGATCACATCTGCCTGCGGTTCATCCGCGTTAGCCCTAAGCAGCGTGGCCAGTTGTTCGGCGTTAAGGCCGGACAGAAGGTCCGCCGCGGAGCGGCCTTTTTGCGGATTCATCCGCAAGTCGAGCGGTCCCTCCTTTTTAAATGAAAAGCCGCGACCAGGGTTATCCAATTGCATGGAAGAACATCCAAGGTCTGCGAGGACCAGGTCGACTCCGGCGATTCGTCGCGCTGCGAGATGACGGACCATCCCGGCAAAGTTGGAATGGATCGCAATTAATGAATCATCCGGCACGCCCTCGGCGCGGAGGCGCGCCTCCGTTTTCGGCAACTCAACCGGATCGGAATCGAAGGCGATCAATTTTCCGCCAGGCAAGACGGTGCGAAGCAGTTCCCGGGCATGTCCGCCATATCCCAGCGTCGCATCGACGGCTATTTCACCAGGTTTTGGAGCGAGAACTTCGAGAATCTCAGCCAGGAGGATCGGGCGATGTGAACCCGCTGGAGTTTTGCCGGACGAAATTACTTTTTGAACAGTTTCCGGATACTTCTCCGGATTGAGTTCCTTGTATTTTTCTTCGAAGCGACGCGGGTGTGTGCCGCGATAGCGCAGCCGTCGTTTATGCTTTGCAGGCAGCAGCGGATCTGCGTCGGTCATCACTCTTTGTATACCTTGAACAGTTCGCGGTAAAGGCAGTCCACATAATTTGCTTGCGACGGATCAAACCATGGTGCTGATTGCGGGCCGCAGATCGTCAAGCAAGCGTCATGAGTCACAAACAGAATCCCGCCGTCGTTGCCAGTCAATTGGCGAAGCTGACGCGCCTGCGCCCCTCGCTGGCTTTCGTGCTCGGGTCCGGATTCCAGGGACTTGCAAGCGCACTGAGGGCGACTGCAGAAATCGGCTATGGCGACCTGCCCGGTTTTACGGTGCCGTCGGTTCCCGGCCACGCAGGCAAGCTCTCCGTAGGTTATCTCGGTCCGGCTCCGGTGTTGATCCTGAATGGCCGAAGCCACTACTACGAAGGCCACGACATGGAGACAATCACGTTTCCGGTGCGGGTGCTGGCAGCATTCGGCATTAAGGATCTCGTACTTACGAATGCGGCTGGCGGGATTCACTCCCGGCTTCACGCAGGTGACTTCATGCTGGTAACAGATCACCTGAATTTGATGGGTGCGAACCCGCTGCGCGGCTTCGGGCGCGGTGGCGAGGCCTTCGTCGATCTCACCTCCGTTTACGACTTGCGTCTCCGCAAACTCTTGAAACTTGCTGCTGCGGCCAAAAAGGTCGCGATTCGGACCGGCGTCTACGCCGCCGTATCGGGTCCTTCTTATGAGACCCCTGCTGAAGTGCGCGCATTTCGCCAACTCGGCGCGGATGCGGTCGGAATGAGCACCGTCCCCGAAGCCATCGTGGCGCGCCAATGCGGACTCAATGTGGCTGCGCTCTCGGCGATCACCAACGCGGCCGCCGGCCGCAACAAACGCCCCCTCAACCACGAAGAAGTGCTTGCTGCCGGCCGGCAAATGCAATCGAAGCTCGTGGAGATTCTCGTGGAGTTTGTAGAGCTCTACGCAAGCAATCGCCGATGACTCAGCCGATTTTTCTTTAGCGATTTTTTATTTTTCTCGTTGGGTCTGCCCCTTGATTGAGCACGCAAGCTGCTGATTGATTTGCGGAACCAAAAATGAATTTCGGTCAAGTGAGTGAACTCGAACAAGCAGCTTGGCCCGTCTTCCGCGTTGACAAGAGCCGACGCATTTGCGGCGTCAACAAGGCTGCTTACGAACGATTTGGAGAGCGTCTCGAAACGTTGCAGCTGTCCGGAATCTGGACAGGCGCAAACAGCGACGCTCACTGGAACTCCCTCTGGCAATCCGGCGCCGGCCCCCAAAAACTGACGCTGACGGACAAAACCCAGAAGGAGTTTGAGGCGACGGTGCTCATTTCGCGGGTTCAATCCAAAGAGCATGAACAATTGCTGTTCCAGGTAGTCGGCAATGTTCCGGCCGCGCCGGTCGAGCCGTCCCCTCCCCAGGGTGTTGAGGTGAATCTTGCACACAAGCAAAAGCTCGATTGCGCCCTGCATCTCACCCGCACGGTGGCGCTCGATTTTAACAACGCCCTCACAACCATTCTCGGTCACGCCTCGTTCGTATTGGGGCAATTGGAGCCGGGCCATCGCTGGCGTGTCTCCCTCGCGGAAATCGAAAAGTCTGCGGAGAAAGCCGCGGAAATCGCGAACCAACTCGCCTTGTTCAGCCTCGAAGACAAGAACAAGCGCTCCCAAATCGCGGGCAACCTCAACGCCCTGATACGCCGGGCGGTTCAATTATTTCAAACTCCCGATCGCGAAGGAATCATCTGGTCACTCCAATTCGAGAACAAGCTCTACAGCGTCAGTTTCGACGAAGCAAAGATGCAGCAGGCCTTCGTGAAAATCATCGAGAACGCTGTCGAAGCAATGGACGAGCGCGGTGGGCAACTCAGCGTCCAGACCCGAAACCTCGAAATTACCGAGCCGACCCAGGACCGGACAGCACACCTGGCGGCGGGCACATACGTCTGCGTTGAAATCAAAGACGATGGACGTGGGATTGATCCTTCCGATCTCCCGCGCATATTCGAGCCGTTCTTTACGACAAAGTATGGCCACCGTGGACTCGGTCTCGCCTGGGTTTATGGCATCGTGACGAATCATCGGGGCGGCGTGGCGATTTCCAGCAGCCCGAAGCAGGGCGCTTCGGTGCGAATCTACCTGCCGGCGATGAAGAAGATCATCGAGGAAAACCTCGTGCCCGACAGCACCCTCAAAGGCACAGAGACCATTCTGTTTGTGGATGACGAAGAGATGGTCGCCCGGTTGGGATTGATGGTGCTCTCCTCCGTCGGTTACAAGGTTCTCACAGCGCACAACGGGGAGCAGGCGCTGGAAGTTTTTGCGCGGAGCAGCGGCAGGATTGACCTGCTCGTGACCGACATGGTGATGCCCCACATGAACGGACGTGAACTGATCGAGAAAGTTCGGTCTCTCTTCCCGGCCACGCGCATCATCTGTTCGACTGCCTGCATTCGATCCCTCGACAGCCAGGAAGACGTGAGCTACCTGCAAAAGCCATTTACCGCCCAGGGTCTCTTGCAGAAAGTTCGCATTGCGCTCAACCCGAGCCAACATTCCGAGCAGGCTGACGAGGCAGCCTGATTTGACTTAATTTTCAGCTTCGGTGTACGTTGACGTCGACGAATGCAAATTGAGAGCCTTAAAGTCTTTTGCGACCTCGCTGAAACCGAAAGTTTTACCAAGACCGCGCAAATCAACAACATTACGCAGTCCGCCGTCAGCCAGCAGATCAGCTCGCTCGAGCGGCAGTTCAAATCGCTGCTGATCGAGCGGAGCAAAAAGCGGTTTCGCCTCACCCGAGAAGGCAAGGTCCTCTACGATTACAGCAAACAGATTATCCAGACCTACGACTCGCTCTATTCGAAGCTCCAGGAAATACAGGATATCGTTTCCGGCACCATCCGCGTGGCCACCATCTATTCCATCGGCCTGCACGATTTGCCGCCCTACATCAAAAAGTTTCTCAAAGCCTACCCTACGGTGAATGTGCATGTGGAATATCGCCGTTCGAACCAGGTCTATGAAGATGTTCTCAGCAATGTAGTAGACCTTGGCCTGGTGGCCTATCCGACTCGCGATCCGAAGATCGAGATTCTTCCCCTGCACAAGGACATGCTTGTGCTCATCTGTCATCCCCAGCATCCATTTGCCAAAAGCAAATCGGTTCGCCTGAATGACCTGGGCGGGCAGAAATTCATCAGTTTCGAGCCTGACATTCCGACGCGGAGGGCAATCGATAAAATCCTGAGCGAACAGAATGTGACCGTCCAACACGTGATGGAGTTCGACAACATCGAGACCGTCAAACGAGCGGTCGAGATCGATGCGGGAATTTCAATCGTGCCGCATGGAACGATCCTGCAAGAAATCAGTAAGCATACTCTGGCCGAGGTGAAGATTGATGATGCGGAATTTTTCCGACCGCTGGCTGCTATCCACAAAAAGAACAAAGTGCTTTCACCCGCAATGAAGCAGTTCTTGTCGGTGCTGAAGTCATAGAGAGCGTTTTGTAAATTTCGGGCCAAGTAGGGCAAAGACTCTATACCGTCACGAGCGAGCGTTCGTATGCTGTTGGTGTGAAAGCCCAAGCTAAGTCTCGGCCACTGTCGTTTCGCGATGCGATGCATATCAAAACTGCCCAATGCTGGCTTTCACTCGGGGAACTTTCGAACGCCGACGAGGAATTACGCAAGGTGCGCCGAGCCTCCTGCACGCATCCCGATTTCGTAAAGCTCCGCTATACCTTCCTTCGCACACTTCACGGCTGGTAACGCTCCGTCCAGTACCTTGCCCGCTAAAACCGCACGTAAAAGACCCCAATTCCAACGGGCCTTTTAAGCTGGTATTGTAACGTCAACAGACGCCGTTCCTCATGTGAGGAATCGCGTCGGTGGATTGCGGCCGGGTGGCAGGCAATCATCAAGTAAACCAAAGGAGAGATGTTATGAAGAAATTCCTTTTGACGTGTGTGCTCGGAACCATCCTCGTGGCTGCCTTTACAGGTTGCCGCACGGCTCATGGCTTCGGTGAAGATATGGAAAAGGCTGGCGACAAGATCCAGCAGAAGACCTAATCCAAATCTCCGCGCTTGCGGCGCAGGAATGCGTCGCAAAACCGGGTAAGCGACCGTCTGACCGCAAGGCCAGCCGGTCCTTATTCTTTTTGGGCAACGCGCAGCTTCAACGAATAGAGGCTCATCGGCAATTCACAGGCATTGTCAAACTCGCAGCTGGCGGTCACCCCAATCCTTGCGATCTCCTCCGGATCTTCATGCTGGTCGTAAACGGCGTACATGGCTCCGAGCGCGTAAGGTTTGCCCGACCCGATCGCCCAAAACTTTTCGAATTCATGCACTTCACGAAACTCGAACATCCCGAAAATCCCGTTTTCGTTCGCAATGAGTGCATCGATTTGGCTCGATTGATAAGCAACATCGTCCGCCGCCTCGGGATTTAAATGAAACTTGTCCTTCAGGATTTGGTGGAGATTCAGGTAGGTCTCAAAAATATTTTTGCGTGAATCGAATCGGAGTTCGTCGCCAAACCGGTCGATTATATTCTCAAAGACATTGCTGTGGGCGGCATCCCCGACGATGCCGATGTAGGAGGATTCGAATTTGTGAATTTTCTCAGGATTCCGTTGATATTTTTTGCCGAATTTCGTGCGACCGAAAGTGGTGAGCGAATCCGCCGCGATGACGGCTTTGCCGGATTTTTTTACGACTACGATGGATGACATAGCAATCCCCTGGAACCCGAACTCCGCTAATAACATACATCGACTGGCCAAAACTCCAAAAGTCGCTTGATTTGTCATACTTGATCCTTAGCTTCCTTCCATGTCTGAGAAGTTGACCACTGTGAGCCGACCCGATACCGCATCCGGATCCGTTTTGGAGCGTAACTCGGCTTCCTCCAACCCGTTCGCATGGTCAGATCGGTTCGCGCAACGGCACATTGGGCCAACGCCGTCCGAAGTGGCAGAAATGCTACGAGTTTGCGGCTTTTCCAGCCTGGACGGCCTGATCGATGCAGCCGTTCCGGCTCAAATTCGCAGCAAACGCCCCTTGAATCTCCCCGCATCCCGAAGCGAACACGGCCTGCTGACAGAACTGAAAGGAATTGCGGGCAAGAACCGCCTTTTTCGGTCATTTATCGGTGCCGGCTACTCGGATTGCATTACCCCGCCGGTCATCCAGCGGAATATTTTGGAGAATCCCGGTTGGTACACCCAATACACTCCGTATCAGGCCGAAATCGCACAGGGCCGCCTCGAGGCACTGCTGAATTTCCAGACCATGATCAGCGATCTCACCGGCCTGGAAATCGCGAATGCTTCCCTCCTGGATGAAGCTACTGCCGCCGCAGAAGGGGTCTCAATGGCCCACGCGTTGAAAGGCTCAGACACGCGCACAAAAGTATTCGTATCAGAGAAATGCCATCCGCAAACAATCGAAGTCGTGCGCGCACGCGCTGAAGCGATCGGCCTTCAAATAGTCATCGGCAACCACCACCTCTTTCAGCCGGATCAAACTTTCTTTGCCGCTCTCGTTCAATATCCTGCCACCGACGGGACAATCTTTGATTATCGCCGTTTCGCTGAGGCATTGCACGGCAGTGACTGTTTACTGATTGTTGCCGCCGATCTATTGAGTCTCACGTTGTTGACTCCTCCGGGCGATTTCGGGGCTGATATTGCTGTTGGCAACAGCCAACGCTTCGGCGTTCCCCTCGGCTATGGTGGCCCGCACGCGGCCTTTTTGTCTACCCGCGACGGATTCAAGCGTCACATGCCCGGTCGTGTCGTTGGCGTGTCCAAAGACGCGCGTGGAAAGCCGGCGCTACGCCTCGCCCTGCAAACGCGTGAGCAACACATTCGACGTGAGAAGGCGACAAGCAACATTTGTACTGCGCAGGTTCTACTCGCGGTGATGGCATCAATGTACGCGGTATATCATGGTCCGGACGGGCTCACAGAGATCGCCCGACGCGTTCATCGGATCACGCATATCCTGGCCCAGGGCCTGCGCAAGCTTGGGTACGAGGTAGGACCGGAGCTGTTTTTCGATACGCTTGCGGTGAATCTCGGCAATCGGCGCAGCAAAGATATCATTACTACGGCCGAAAAGGCGGAAATCAATCTGCGAGCCATCGATGCGCAGACTATCGGAGTCTCGCTCGACGAAACTACTTCACTGGAAGACCTGCAGAAACTGTTGGCTGTTTTCAATGGCGGCCGCGAAATCGATTTCAGCCTCGAGAACCTTGGCGGGAACGAACCGTCGTTTCCTGCGCCGTTTGCGCGCTCCCGGCCCTTTCTCACTCATCCCGTTTTTAATACGCATCACTCAGAGACCGAGATGTTGCGGTATATCAAGAGGCTTGAATCCCGCGACCTTTCGTTGACGGTTTCGATGATCCCGCTCGGTTCGTGCACAATGAAGCTGAATGCCACGGCCGAAATGTTTCCCGTGACATGGCCTGAACTCGGCAAGCTGCATCCCTTCGCCCCCACATGGCAGGCGGAGGGCTACCAGATCATGTTCAGGCAACTGGAGCAGTGGCTGGCGGAAATCACCGGGTTCAAAGCCGTCTCCCTTCAACCCAACGCGGGTTCGCAGGGCGAGTATGCCGGCCTGCTCGTGATCAACCGCTATCACGAAACGCGCGGTGACAAACATCGGAAAGTTTGCCTGATTCCTACCTCAGCCCATGGCACCAATCCGGCAAGCGCCGTCATGGCTGGAATGAAAGTGGTTCCCGTCGCTTGCGAATCCGATGGCGACATCAGTCTCAGTGATTTGAAAGCCAAAGCGCGTGAGCACGAGAAAGAGCTGGCTGCGCTAATGGTGACCTATCCGTCGACACACGGAGTGTTTGAGGAAACGATCGTGGAAATCTGCCAGATCGTTCATCAGCATGGCGGCCAGGTCTACATGGATGGCGCCAACATGAACGCGCAGGTCGGTCTTTGCCGCCCAGGCGACATGGGCGCGGACGTCTGCCACTTGAACCTGCACAAAACGTTCTGCATTCCACACGGTGGAGGCGGGCCGGGGATGGGGCCGATTTGCGTTGCCGAACATCTCGCACCTTTCCTTCCGAAACATCCATTGGTCACAACCGGAGGAAAAAACGGCATTGGTCCAATTGCTGCCGCGCCATGGGGTAGCGCAAGCATCCTGGCGATTCCGTGGATCTACATTCGGCTAATGGGAGGCGATGGCCTGCGCGAAGCAACCCGCGTGGCAATCCTGAACGCGAACTACATCGCGCGCCGGTTGGAGCCTTATTTTCCCGTGCTATTCAAAGGGCACGGAAATCTGGTAGCGCACGAATGCATTTTAGACTTTCGCCAATTTAAGAATGTCACGGTTGAAGACGTAGCCAAGCGCTTGATGGATTATGGATTCCATGCGCCGACCATTTCCTGGCCTGTTCCAGGAACGATGATGGTCGAACCGACCGAAAGTGAGTCACAAGGAGAGCTCGACCGCTTCTGCGATGCGATGATCGCAATCCATGGCGAGATCACCGTGATTGAAACAGGAAAGGTGGATGCGAAGAACAACCTGCTCAAGAACGCGCCGCATCCGGCTGATGTCGTCGTTGCGGACAAGTGGGACCGCCCTTATTCACGCGAACAGGCGGCGTATCCCGCCAAATGGCTGCATGATTACAAATTCTGGCCCGCTGTTGCGAGGATTGACAACGTCTGGGGCGATCGGCATCCGATCTGTTCCTGTGTCGGGATGGAAGCGTTCAGCTAACCCTTAGATCAGCGTCCGCTCCAGGTATTTGATTTCCTTTTGGAGGAGACGCTGGACTTTGTACTTCGCAAAATAAATCTCCGGCAACTTTACTCTGAGCCGCTGCGCAATTTCTTTGGCGGGCATCCGCTTGACGACATGCAGATGGAATAGTTGGAAGTGCTTCGGGCTCACTTGACGCTTCACCTTGTCCATCGCCGTCTCGAGCAGATGTTTCTGCCATTCCTGGTCCCAGATTAATTCAAGGTCGAAGTGCGTGGTCTGCGCGGCGGTTTCCAGTACCTGGGTGGCCAATGGTTCCTCGCGTTGGAAGACCTGATCCCCGCGCGAATATTGCCGCTTCCGGACGTGATCGATGATGCGCGAGCGGGTGATCTGCAGCAGCCATGACTTGAATGAACCCAACGCGGGATCGTATTCGAACTGTGGAATATGTTTAGCAACGGTGACGACAGTTTCCTGAACGATGTCCTGCGCTTCGGCATCGCCGAAGCCGGCTTTTCTCGCGAAGCTATAGATCAGCTTCGAGTACGTATCGAAGAAATTGCGCCAGCTCTCCTGGTCGTCCCAGTTCTTGAGTCGAATCAAAAGACTGCGTCGCGTTGGCAAGAATTCTTCAACGGGATCACTCATGTTACGACTATGATTTTGCGGTTTCGGTCCGGGCGTTTGCTCTCACCTTCAAAAGATCAAGGTGGAGATCGGCGGCAGATTTATACCGTCTAGCGGGTTCGGGTTCACATGCCTTAAGGATGATTCGATTGAGTTCGAGTATTAACAAATCGCGGGTTTCTGCCAGGAGCATGCTTGGCAGTTCCGGAAAATTGGCGCGATCAAGGCCGGTGAGTGCCTCATAAAGAACTTTGCCGAGGCTGTAGACGTCCGCACCAGGCGTGCCCGGTCCTTCCGGCGCAATGTACCCCTGGGTCCCAAGCATCGTTACGTCTTTGCCTGTGCTGGCGATGTCAGTGACCAATCCGATATCGGCGAGCTTCGGCCGGCCCCGAATGAAAATGATATTGGATGGCTTGATATCCCTGTGAATCAAACCGTGTTGATGAAGGCGTTCGAGCGCACTGGCCAGTTCAAGTGCCCATTCGAGACAGCGCTGCGGCGGCACTCGGCCGTGTAACGAGAGTTCCCTGCCCAACGTTTTAGGAACGTATGTGGCGGGATCGATTTTCGCGCCGTTTTGCGCATCGTCAGCCAACTCCATCAAGTAGTAAAAATACCTGCCCGTTTCACTGCGTCCCACATGGAGAATCTGCACGAAACTATCATTGGTCCTGGAGATGGGCGTGAACTTCTGGATACCACGAAACTCGCGTTCGAACGGGATCACCTCGCCGAAACGATTCTCGTAAACAATCTTGGCTGCCTGATAAGTCCCGATGATATCCCTGGCCACCCAGACTTCGCCATAAGCCCCCTGCCCTATTTTGCGAATCAACGTGTGATCGGGAACTATCGGCGCTACCCGTTGCGGAGCAGTAACAGCAGCCAAAGCCGCCGCGGTGGAATTTGCTAAAGCTGGTTCCACATAGAATTCGGCCGGTCGCGCGAGGGGCACAGGCGAGGAACCTGGCATTCCAGGCCGCGGCGATGGATTGCTGTCGTGAAGAGCAAGCTGTCTCTCGAGCAACTGCTTTTCGAGGTGCAAACGGGTGGCGTAAGCAGCGAACGCGAATACGAGAGCTACCGGGATCTGCACCAGTCCCGGAATTAACCAAGCGAACCAGACACCAGTCGTCCACATGAGCAGACTGGCGGTCGCAGCAAGCAGAATGAACAGCAAAAAACCATTGAGAACCGCTTTTCCCGGCGGGCGCGAGGCGCATCCGTATCCGATCGCCACGCCCGTTACAATCAAGAGCAAGAATTCAGACCAGCGAGGAATTTCAACGAGCCAATCGCCGCGAAGCAAATTCAGGTAGGTGGTGGCGACGACCTCGACACCGGGAGACTTCAAACCGGAGGAGCGAGTGAACGGCGTTCGGAAGTCGTCGGTGCCTTTGCCTCCAGTCCAGCCGATGTTGTATTTGGCGCCGACAAAAACGACTTTGTTTGAGATTTCCGCTGATGAGAGCTGGTTGCTGATCGCCTCGTAGTAGCTGTGAAATGGAATCGTTCCCGGAGGGCCATAGTAATTGATCCATCTCGGCGCGTCGGGATCCCTGGGCAAATTGACTCCACTCAGTTGAGCCGCTTTCAGCGCCAGGCTTGGCGTTCCCGTCACGTTGTCTCGGAAATCCTGCCGGACCATCTCGTCGTCGGCAGCTGTCTCTGCGACACCCCATTGGATCCTGGAATCGAAAGGTTTGGTGACCTTAAACCCTATGATCTCACCCTCGTGAACATTTGGCGTGAGTTTGCCCGCGGCCACTACTCTGCCGTTCTTAACAATAGCTTCTACAAGGCGACCATCTGTTTCTGTAGAGCTCGCAGCATCGAAGAGTATATCGAAAACGATCAGCTTCGGACCAAGTGGTGCAAGCTTTTGAATGAGTTCGGCGTGTTGGTTTCGATCCCACGACCGGAACCAGTTCGTCCCGCCATTCAGTTTTACATGAGAATCGTCATCCATGTACAGAATCACGGCACCGTCGGGGCGTACCGGCTT
>Ga0193692_1000178_pt1 | contig 15696 bp, 9 predicted proteins | sample L3a1metaG_FD_144917 | JGI IMG/M metagenome (GOLD analysis project Ga0193692, IMG submission 144917) | Soil microbial communities from a riparian zone of the East river system, Colorado, United States - L3a1 | ecosystem: Environmental > Terrestrial > Soil > Riparian zone | place: USA: East River... | reverse complement strand
GTCCCGGATCCACAAACATTTTTATCTATCCACCTCGCGAGTTTCGCTGGGTCGACGCGCTTCTCACAAATTTCCATCTCCCGCGCTCCACCCTCCTAATGCTCGTCAGCGCGTTCGCTTCGCCTGGCCAAATGAAAGGACGCGAACTGATCCTCGCCGCATACCGCGAAGCGATTCGGGAAGAATATCGCTTTTTCAGTTACGGCGACGCCATGCTCATCCTGTGAACGGCAAATCGCGATCTAAACTGCCTTTCCTTTTCCTGAACCTGGCGATGAGCGCCGATGGCAAAATCACCAGCGCGAATCGCGCCGTTTTCGCCTTTGGCTCAAAGCGCGATCAGGAACATATGCTCGAATTGCGTTCCACGGCGGACGCAGTGATGTCCGGCGCGCGTACCGTCGATTTAAACGCAGTGACTTTGGGTCCGGGAAGCGAACGCTATCGGCGTCAACGCCTGCGCGCTGGTCTTGCCGAATACAATTTACGCGTGATTGTGAGCGGCTCCGGTTCAATCGATCCGGACGCAACAATCTTCAAAAAGCGCTTTTCTCCAATTGTCATCCTGACCACCGAACGGATTCCAGCGAAGCGCCTGGCCCTGCTGCAACGCCTTGCCAATGACATAAAAACATTTGGCAAAGCCGAGCTCGATTTCCGCGCCGCTTTCATCTGGCTCCGGAAAAAATGGCAAGTCAAACGGCTCCTTTGCGAAGGAGGCGGCGAGTTGGACGGGGCACTTTTCCAGGCCGATCTTGTGGATGAAATTCACCTGACCCTTTGCCCAAAAATAATTGGGGGCCGCGATGCGCCCACGATCGCCGACGGCAAAGATCCACTCAGGCTTGCGGATGCAAAGCAGTTCAAATTGGCATCAATGAAGCGGCACGGAGATGAGGCTTTTCTTGTCTATCGACGCGCCCGCTCATGGCGCGCAGCGCAGCCAAAGTAATTCATGCATGGGTAATCGGCATTGGCCGAGCGCATCCTCCACGAACGAAACTTCGAAATCGCCAAAACTAAGCTGGCGCGCCCTGAAGCTCGACCCATTCTCAGTAACAACCATGTAGCGCGACGGAACTTCAACTGAAGGCCGGCGCAGGACCAGCGCATAGGCTTCACTGTCCGTGTCGATCGATTGCAGTCCAAACAGCACGGAACTGAGCCCGAGCATTTCCCGTTGCAACCGGCTCAAACTGCCCTGAACGAATTGTCCACTCGTCAACAGGACTCCCGGTGTGCCGCCCGAAATCTGCGAACTAAATCGATACGGCAGCCATCGAAATAAAAGATAACTCACGGTCGATGCCGGCACGGAGAATGGAAATGACGCCAACGAAAACTCGCTGTCGTCGCCGGCGAGGATCGGCCCACTGATCACCGAGCCACTTTGTAGATGAACCTGTGGCGTGAACGACGTGTGCGGCACAATGATATCCTGTGTGACATTATCGATGGTAGCCACGCCGGCGATCTGCTGCTGGCCAGCACTCGCGGCGAGCCCGATCCACACGTGCTCGGACATTGGCACTGTCATTGACGCGTAACGCACCCAATGCATTCCTTCGTGCGATGCCGAAACCAAAAATTGATTTCCCGACCGTTTCAACCGAAGCCATGTCGATGCACCGCCCTGCGGCGTTGGATCAATTTCCGTTTCGCCACCATTAACATCCCGGTGCTGAACCACACCGCGGCTTTCCGTCAGGCCAAAAAAGACATTCACCGAATCGGCCGTCAGTTTCTCGCGGATCATTACGCCGGCCTTGCTCGCGTAACGCGGTTGCACATTCACGACCCGGGCCATGATTTCGCAATCGCCATCGCTCGGCCGGTACACGAAATGAAACGAATCGGCATTCCCGGCAATGTTCGTGCCCACGCTGCGCACGCGGAAGAGGCCGGACGCCATTTGGATCGAGCCTTCGCTGTTCTGGCTGCCGATGTCCTCAGCCTGCCATCTCAACCCGGAATTGCTTCGCCGGGGATAAGTGACCCAGCCCGACTGAGGTTGTGGTTCAAAGTAGAGGTCGGCGAGATTGCTCGGAATGATCGTGGCTGCAGTTTCCGTTTCTGCATTCAGAACCGTGACGCCGTTCGTCGAAAGCCGAATATGGCCACGCAACAGACGACCATCGCGCGATTGCACCACGCCTATGCGAGCCGACGCGCTCAACGTTCCCATCAGGAAAGCCAGAAGCACCGACAGGCCGCAACTTCGGTTCTGCCACTTCCGACTCAACCATCGAACCTGTTCCTTGTCGTTTATACGGCCCTATTCTCCCACTTGAAGAACGCCCCTTCAAGCGACAGTCTCGTCGCTTTGTAAAAAGGAATGGCTTCTGTGCTGCGACCGCGGGCGGGCTGACCGTTTATCTCTGATAAAGCGGGATATAATGATACGGCATGGCAAGGATCATCGTATAAACCGCGGTGCAATAGGTCGGTCCCGTACTGTGGCCCTGGTCGAGCTTTCCATCCCAGTACGCCACGTCTCCCTTCACCGTCGCAGATTTGACCAACGTATCCTTCATCTGGCCGTACCAACTTTTCCAGCTGTCGCCGCCGAGCATGTAAAGCGCAGGCGCGGCATAAAAATTTCCGTAGGTGAACCATTGATCGTGGTTCTTATTGTTCTTCAACAAATACTCCGCTCCGCGCTTCACCATCGGGTCCTCATAGAGACCGCAGACCTGCAATGAATAAATCGCCGCGGCCGTGCGGGCAAAGCCGGGATCACGCTGTGGTTGATAGGTGAAACCACCGCTCTGCGGGTGATAACAACGCTTCACGTACTTCACCGCATTATCGATCGTCTGTTGCGGCACTTCCAACCCGGCGTTCTTCGCCGCTCGCAATGCCACCACTTGCAGCACGGTCACCGAAATATCAGCATCGCGCGCAATCGGCCGATAACGCCACCCTCCCTCAGGATTCTGTGATGCAATAATGATCCGAATGATTTTCTCGAGCTTGATCCGCATGGTCGGGCTGCGGGTTTGGCCGTAGAGCTCAGCGAGCGCGATCGAGGCGACACCGTGGCCGTACATGTACTGGCCGTCGTTGCGATTGCCCATGATCCCATCGGGCGCCGTCGAATCGAGCAGGTATTGCATCCCAGCGGTAACATTGCGGCCAAACTCCCCTTCGCCCGGCAGCTGGCCGGACGCCTGGAACGCCATCAATGTATAACCGGTAATGGCGATGGGATGCCGCTGCTCTTCCTCTGCCGTGCCCCAGGCGCCATTCGGCAGCTGTTTCGACGCCAGCCATTTCAACGCCGACTTGATGAGCGTGTCGGTTTTATCATCCACCTTGACCGCGTCGCGAAGGTTCCCTTCCTGCGCTGAAGCTTTGGAAAGGAATGCAAAAAGTAGAATGGTAAACAGGAGTGATCTTTTTACACGCATCACGCTTAACACCTCAGGGATCACTCCGCACTCAACACTGAGTTCATTCCTTGCCGGTCTGGTCGGAGAGGTTCTTTAAATATTGTTCGACGAGAGCGCCGTATTCCTGCGGGTATTTCTCGGCTTGTGATTGCTGAATGGCAGCACGATCGCGCTTCGGCAAACCTGTGTACTGGCCGGGACCAGTCGTGGCTCGGCGTGGTCCATCCGCCCCGCCCGCTCCATTCCAATTTCCCTGCCGGCCATTTCCGTTCGGGCCCGGTGTGCCCTGGCCTTGTCCCTGGCCCTCCTGCCCCTGCCCTTGACCACGTCCTTTGCCCTGGCCTTTCCCTTTTCCTTGCCCCTGTCCTTCGCCCTGTCCGGCTTGCGCCATTTCAGAATTCAATCCCGCTTGCGCGAGCGCCAATGCGGCTTGTGCTTGCGCGAGAGCTTCAGCGGCAGAGGAGGCATTTGCCTGTGCAGGCGGACCTTGTCCAGCCTCCGCCTCGGCTGTTCCATTGGCCAACGCATCCTCAGCGGCCTGCAGAGCCGATTCTGCGGACGACGGTAAATCGCCCGCTGATCCAGCAGCGAGCGGTCCGATTTTTTCCGCGGCCTTCTGCAAATTCTTGGCGGCCTTCTGCAATGCCTGTGCAGGTGCATTTTGTTGCGATGCCAGCAATCCTTCTGCTGCCTTCTGCACTTTCGCTTGCTGATCCGTAAGCTCCGGCAACGACTGTGCTCCCTCACCCTGTTGCCCCTGCCCTTGCTGACCCTGCTGGCCTTGTTGTCCCTGTTGCCCCTGCTGGCCCCCCTCCTTCATCGCTTTCTGCGCCTGCTTCATCGAATCGATGGCTCCCGGCAAATTGTTCTTGGAGAGTTGTTGCGCCGCTTTGTCGGCCGCTTTTTGCGCCTGGCCCACTTGCGAAGATTGGGGCTTCGACTTCGACATTTGCCCGAGTGAATCGGCAATCTGCTGTTGCTGTTGCTGCAATGCTTCCAATGCGCCGGGGTTCTGTTGCATTTCGGACATCGCGTCGTTCACGTTCTTTTGCGCTTCTTCAATGGCAGCAGCTGCGTCCGCCAATGACTGCGCGGAATCCTGGGGCAAACCAAGCTGGTCCTTCAAATCGTTGATCTTGTTATCGATCTCCTTCTTCGCGGCATACAAATCAGCAAGTGCCTCGTTCTGCTTCGGCTGGGCCGTTTTGGGAGCGGGCTTATCCAGCTCGCTCTTGGCTTGTTCCATGTGCTCTTTCGCTTCGCCCAAATGTTTTGCAGCGTTCGGCACCTGGTTTGTGGATGCATCCTTCTGCAACTCGCCCGTCTCTTGGCCAAGACTCTCCTGTTTCGACGCCAGCTCCGGAGTCGGTTTCGGTTCGGGCTTCGTCGCTTCCTTGGCGGTGTTCAACTGAACCTTCTGCTCGTCCTTGATCACGTTTTCGAGCTTCTCTTTCAGCTTCTCCAACCCAGCGAGTTGTTTCTCGGCTTCCTCAAGCTTCGCAATTTGCTGGCTCAACTGTTGGTCGGCCCGTTGCAACGCGTCGATCGATGCCTGCTGCGCGGGCGCGTTGTTTTGCGCTTTAGCCAAATCATTTTGCGACTTCTGCATCTGGGTCGCCGCTTCCGCAATCGATTGCGAAGCTTCCTGCGCGGTCGTAGCGGCGCGCTGCTGTAAATCCTGCGCCTTGTCCTTCAGTTCCCCCTGGGTCGGCGCCTTGGCCGCGAGGTCCTTTTTGTCCTCTTTCGCTGCTTCGTCGCGCAAGGTCTCTTCCTTCTTGATCAGATCGCGGACTTCTTCCTGCAGTTCCTTCAGGCCGGCCAGTACATTCTCCGGCTTTGTCGCTTCGAGCTCAGCTTTGGCAAGCTGCTCCTCCAACGCGCGGCGCGCCTGCGCCATATTCACCAGGGCATCCTCCTGTTTAGGTGGAGCCTTCTCCCGCTTGCTCTTGAGATTGTCTGGCGTTCGTAAAACGTTGCGCGCTTCCTGCATGCGATCTTCGGCATTCTTCAACTGCTCGGCAGCCACCGGCGCAAGGCTCTCGATATCTTTCCGGATCAAATCGGTGCTATCGACCACCTCGGCCTGCTTCGTTTCCATCTTGGTGGCGTCTTCCTTGTTTTCGATGCCACGCGTCTTCGCCGTGGTTGCCTTCTGTTCGTCGATGGCGCGATCAAGGTCCTGAATCGCCTGCCGCAACGCCTCCGCCACATCCTGCGATAACGTCAGCAGCCGCGCGATTTCGCGGAGTTGATCGCGCACTTTCTTTTCGCTGCCCGCGGCACTCAGAAGTTTGCCAGTCTTCAATTCGCCAATCGCGAGGTCCATTGCCGGATGCAACCCGCCTTCCTGGACCTGCTGCAATGCCTGCTTCGGCCGCTCTGCCGTCGGACCGTCGGTTATTTCCTGCCGCACTTTCTCCAGTTTCTTCAGGACGACATTCACTTCGTCTTTAATGTTCTCCTGGTCGATCTCCTGGATTTTTAAATTGCTCTTCTGTCCTTCATCAAACGCGGTATGGACTTTCCCTTCCGTTGTATTGGCGAGCCAGACGCCGAGCCACATATTGGCCGATTGGCGAGTGGCCAACTCCTTCAAACGAATCGAAATCTCGTAGAGCGCCTGTTGTCGCTGATACTCAAGGACCAATTGCTTGAGTTGCGTGATGATCCCTTTTTGGCTCGCGTAGGCGTCGGAAGCATTCTTCGTCGAGGTGGAGGGATCACCCGTGCGAGCCTGCTGGAGGAACGCGATCACCTTGTCCATGTCTTTGTCCGTCAACTTCCCGAGGACCCCTCGGATGGCGCGCAGCACTTTGACATCTTCGCCGGCGATCCCATTGCGATCGAATTCCGCAATGATCGATTCCAACTGATCGCCAACGCGTTGCGTCGTCGTCCGGATCTGCTGTTGCTTCAGCTCCTGTTGGAGAATGCGGTCATTCGCGGAGGGATTATCCGCCCAAAGAGAGGGGCTGATGAGAACTGCCAGCAGCCAACAAGACCTACGCCACATATTCATCTATCTTAATACGCACAAAGGTGTTCTGGCCATCACCATAATTCAACCAAACATCGGTTGCGGCGTTCATTCCGGGGCTCCGACCAGAATGGAGTCTTCTCGTAAACAAAGGGCTCTTGACAATACTATATTCATAGTAGTATTACTATTTCCATAGTAGCGCCATGAGCACACGTGATCCTTCTAAACTCGAAATGCAGGTCCTTTCCGTCCTGTGGGAGCGCGGGCCCTCCACCGTCCGGGACCTGCTCGACGCCCTGCCTGACCGCAAAGTCCGCGCCTATACCACCATCCTTACTGTGATGCAGGTGATGGAAAAGAAAGGGCTCGTCAACCACACATCGCAAGGCAACACGCATCTTTATGCCGCAACTCTTTCGCGCGCGAAAGTGGCCCGGCCTTTCCTCCGTGGCATGGTCCGGAATCTCTTCGGCGGCAGCCCGGCCACAGTGATGCAACATTTGCTGGCCGACAGCGACGTGAGCCGCGAGGAGCTCGGCGAAATCAAACGGCTCATCGAAGAGCACGAACGCCAAAAACCAAAGAACTGAGTTATGGAATTGCTGCTCCATGCCCTGGCCTCAGATTCCTGGGTCCATATCGTCCGCGCATTGCTGCACACACTCTGGCTGGGTGGGATCATCACGCTTCTGTTATGGCTGGTGCTGCGGCGCACGACAGACCCCACAGCCCGTTATCGATGGTGCATGTCCGCATTGGTCACCCTCCTTCTTTCGGGTCTCGTTGCATGGGCAGTGATCCGTCAACAATCAGTGCAACGGTCCGCGAACCAATTCGTGGCCGCCGGTGCAATTACTGAATCGATCTCCGCTCCATTGCCGGCAACTTCCGATCGGCCGAGTTCATTCCAAACGCTGCCCTCGCTTCTTTCCAAACCGCCGCGGACTGCGCAATGGGTCCCGCGACTTAGCTTGGCCTGGCTGATCGGAATGACCCTGATGCTCGTGCGCGCGGGCTGGATGGTCGCCAGTGCCGAACGACTGCGACGCTCGGCACAACCTCTGACCGCCCCCGACATCACGAGCCTGCTCGCAGCGGCCAAATCGCGTCTGGGGATCGTCAAAAAGATTCGCCTCGCCATTACCGATCGCCTTACCTCACCCGCGGTTGTGGGCATTGTCTGTCCCACCCTTATTTTCCCTTTGTCACTCGTCACAACGTTGCCGATGGAGCAGATCGAATTGATTCTGTTGCACGAACTCGCGCATATCCGGCGCGGGGACTACCTGGTGAACCTGCTGCAACTGGTGGCGGAGTCGATCCTCTTCTTTAATCCGGCCGTCTGGTGGATCAGCCGGCAAATCCGTCACGAACGCGAGGCGTGCTGCGACCTCGTCGCGACCACGGCAACCGGAACCAGCTTCGAATATGCCCGCGTTCTGGCGCAGGTAGCTCAGGCATCCATAGAGCCACAACCAGAAGCCGCCATGGCGTTTGGCAAAGAGCGCGGGGGATCTGGCCTCCGGGATCGCATTCAACGTTTGCTGGTCCCCGGCTACTTTCCGGCGGCTCGACTAACCTGGCAGGCGTTGCTCGGCTCGCTCTTCCTCGGGGGTGCCTTAATCATTCTCTCGGCCGCAGGCACACGGTGGACCGTTGCAGCCGCGGCGAAACTGCTCACTCCGCAGGAACGGATCGAGCGTATTGAAGGCAATTTGACACGTCTGCGACAGAACCCGGCGGATGCAGCGCGTGAACGGGAAGAGGTCGAAGTAAAAGTTCGACTTGTTGGGATTAGCGGCGAACCGTTGCCCGGAATCGACGCTACTTTCACCTGCCTTAACAGAGGAGGTTCGATCAATATCAGCCGTCGATCTGACAAGGATGGAATCTGCAGCACGCCGATTCGTCGAGGGGACGTCTTCATCACCACGCAATCAAAAAATCTGGCCCCGGCTCAACTCGGCCCTATCGACACCCGCACAACCAATGAACTGCGTGACCTGGAATTGGTGCTCGTCCCTGGGTTCGACGCGACCATCAAAGCCATCGATTCCGAAACCGGCGCGCCGATTCCAAACGCAACATTCGCCACCGCATTTCGCGTCTCGAGTGGAGGGAGCACCGTTACTTTTAACGCACGCGAGCATCCCGCCAATGCGGACGGAACGGCGACCCTTCCGCATTGGGGCAGCTTCGCGTTCAACGTCGCGCTCAAAGCAAACGGCTACGAAATAACCGAAAAACAATTTCAAGACGTTAAACCGGGCGAGCCACTGGTAATGGCGGCACGACGCGCTTTATCCACGTCCGGAACTATCACCGACAAGCTGACGGGCGATCCAATTGGAGCGGCCTCAATTTATATTTTTCATGGCAAAGATGCACCGCCGGGGATCACTGGAGTTGACCCGAAAAATCCCGGCACACCGTTCGCAGTTACCGATGCCCAGGGTCATTTCACGATCGATCGACTTCCGCGCCGCGGACAATACTGGCTGCTGGTCGATAGCCCCGGTCATGCGAGCGGTATGATTCCCGAAGTGACTGCTGGAAAGACCAATCTCCAACTCGCTTTGGGACCGGAGCTGCGTGTGCGCGGACAAATCACCGGTGATCTTTCGCTCTTGCCGCTGGTGAAGAACAAACCGGTCATAACCTTCAGTACCGAATTCCGCGCCGTCGATAAGGGAAGCATTAATAGTCACGTCGTTGGGACCCAAAGCCCGGTTGAGGTCAGGGATGGCCGCGGTTATTTCGACTTTACGAACAAGATCGCGGGGCCGGTTGCAATTCAAATCGGCGACCGTGGATTCCGACGAAATGTAACCGCACCGATCGATGATTGGCTGATCGACCTCTCCGGCGTGGTGCAGGCGCCGAAAACCCGGAGTGTCCTTGTGAAATTCGCGCATCCGTCTGGGGTTGCTCCACGCGGTTCCATCTCTGTTTCGCTGCCCTCCCCCGAACCGAATACCTACGAACGCAAACAAATCGAAATCCAGGACGGAGAGATTCGTTTCGATGGAATCGTTGGCCGCGACTTCCAGTGCGAACCTGCGGCCCTCATCGGATACTGGTTCGCTCCCACCAATGTATTAAAAATCCCCGATCAGCCCGGACCGTTCAAGGTCACAATTCCTGTCATTCCCGCCGGCGCCATCTATGTTCAGGCGCGGAACAGCGATGGCTCGATTGCAACGAACACGAGCTTTTCTGTCATCGAGATTACGCGTTCACCTCTGCTCCAACGGCAGTGGCAGGGCGGCGACTCGCAGCCGGCGCGCCGCGATCCGTCACTTGGTTTTGTCGCGAATGCAATTCCCCTGGGAGGAACCTACCGCGTGATGGCGCGTCGCGGTCACAATGTCGCCCTGAGTGAACCGATCACCCTCACCGAGGCGGCGCCTGATCCAGCGGTGGATCTCCGTTTCCCGAAAGGAACGACAGTGACGGGAGTTGTTCGCTTGCCTTCAGGCGAGCCGCTTGAAGCTGCAGAAATCGAGACGTCATGGGAGACGTCGTCGAATCATCAGAGCTACGGCTTCGGCCTCCCGTCGGTACTCACGGATGGGTCAGGGCATTTTCAGATCAAAGATGTCAATCCGTCCGTCGGCGAATATTACCTGAAACTCCAGCATTCCGGGACTCGCACCGTTCGCGTGCCGATCGATTTCCAAAAACTACCGATGGCAATCGACCTCAAGCCCGGCCTCCGACTCGCCGGACGACTCGTCGAGTCGAAAAGCGGCAGGCCGCTTTTGTCCACCGAACTCCGCGCCTACCATATTGCCGGGAAATATCCGGGCGCAACCGCGCGCACCGATCAGAAAGGGCGCTTCGAGTTCACGACCTTGAGCGAAGGAGAATTTCGCATTGCTGTCGATGGCGCTTATTTTCCCGAAGGCGGTCCGGTGATCAACCCGGTCGAGTCAACAAACGACCTCCTGCTCGAAGTCACCTTGGCCAACGGCTCTGACGTCGCACTCGGCGAGCGATAGCCGCCGCGGTTTCTATCATTCCCTCAGCCGAACCTGATCAGGCGGATCGCTGCCTGAAGATTCGCAAAATCAACCACGCACCGAGCAGCATCAGCGGCGCAGCTGCGATACCCCAAAGTCCGAAATAAACCATCACGTATTCCACGAAGTTTCCAATCGACATATCGATCCTGGTCTTGATGAAGCTTGGAAAAAACGCTGCAAACGCCAGGCTTGCGAAAAGCAGCAGGATCAAATAGCCAACCAAACCGGCCGCGAAGACTTTGCAGAGTTGGTAAAAGGTCAACCTCATCATGTCATAAAACTCAGGCTACGCCTGAGGGGGCGTGTGGCCAATTCGAATTCTGTAAAGACCGTAATGATCGATGAGTTCGGACGCGCGTCCCAACTGTTCGGTTGCAAGCGGTTCGAAATCAACGATGGGACATTTCAAAAAGCTGAAAAGTGTCCCACTTCTTCCGCCGCCTGAAGGTGCGCGAAAGTGCGCGGAGGTCATCGGCTGCATAAAAGCGACTCCGATTTGGTCAGACGGACACGGAAGGGGCACTTCTCGGTCTGACAAGCTCAGACTAGTTCAGATTTCCTCGGAGCAGGTCAGAGCGAAACGCAAACGGTGTCTGAGTTAGTCGGAGGCGGTGTCTGAGTTGCTCAGGATCGGTTGGCCGAGCAACTCCGTACACTGCCCTGCCCTCAAACACTTCACCCGCCCCTCCCCCGGGGCACGGGGGAGGGGCGCCGAGTTCAATCAGCGAGCCGCGATGTTTTAAATTTCAAAGAGCATCCGCCAGCATAAAGCCGGTGGCTTCGATTCGCGAGTTGCGATTTGGGAATCGCACCCCTAAACCTCGGGCGAATCTAGCGTGAATGATGGATGAAGTCTGGCACGCCTGCACCGTATGAGCTTTACGAGCTAAAAGAGCAACTTGAGCTCTGTGAACTTTATGAGCACTTCCAACCCGTTGTTCAGAAATAAATGGGGAAATTGAAACGTTCAGCCCGATCAACAAACGTCAGGCAATAATCTGACACAATGCTGTCACCTCTTTGTCTCACAAGTGCAGCAATAGCATAACACCCAATAAACAAAGCACGTGAACGACCGCTATGTGACAATAGAAATATGTTATTGATATGTTGTTCTTGTAAGGAGTTATGGAATTATTTGTAAACACTATTTTTTTCACAAAAAGTTCTTGCAGAAATCTTTTTTGAGTTACAGTCTTCGCGTCGCTAGGGGAAATCTAAACAAAAGGGAATCACATGGATTGTCATCGCAAATCGGGTTCATCATTACTCAAAAACATTACAGCGATAGCATTGTCGTTTATTGTTTCATTCGTAACGTACGCACGGGTACCAAGGGATTCTGCGGTAGAGATATCAGCCACAATATCCCGCAGCCCCGCGAAAATCACGCTCAGCTGGACTCCTGTCCCAAACGAGTCTGCAACGTACCGCGTAGATCGCCTCGCGAATGACGAGTGGCAGGAAGTTCAAAACTCAAGTAGCACCTCGTACGAGGATTCCAACGTAGCAATCGGAACTAAATACGAGTACCGCGTAGTCAAAACGGTGTCTGATTACACTGGCTATGGTTATATCAGCGCTGGAATTGATATTCCGCCGGTCCATGATCGCGGCACCATTATCCTGGTAATAAGCGACGATATGGTATCGGGGCTGAGTTCGGAGATTTCCCGGTTGGAGGGAGATCTGGTTGGTGATGGGTGGACGGTGCGAAAACACGCCGTAAGCACATCGTTAGCTCCAATAAAGGTGCGAGACATCATCAATTCAGACTTTCAAGACAGTCCTTCCAGAGTCACAAACGTCTTTCTCATCGGGAATGTACCGATCGTTTATTCCGGATATCTCAATCCGCCGCCAGACGGGCACCAGGGCGCGCAACAGGGGCACGAAGGTGCTTGGCCGGCAGATGTGTTTTACGCCAACCTTGATCAAGCCTGTTATCGCCCCTGGAGTGACCTTCTCGATTTCGGAGCTGGTGGCGGATATGGTCGGTCTAATAACGCCGGAGATGGAAAGTATGATCCTTCTGTAATGCTGGCGGACCTCGAGATTGGACGCGTGGATTTGCGCAACATGACGAGCTTCGCGCCTGCGACGCACGAGGATCTCCTCCGGCGATACTTGAACAAGAATCACAAATTTCGGCACGGAATCCTGAGCGTGACCCGCCGAGCCCTCGTTGATGATAATTGGGGCCTATTCCCGCCAGCTCTGCCATTTGGTGCCAATGCATGGCAAAATTTCGGCCCGCTATTAGGCAGTGCGCAGGTCAGTGCAGGAGACTGGTTTGGAACCAACGACTACCTCTGGGGCTATGGAGCTGGGCCGGGCTGGTTTACCGGCGCATCCGGAGTAGGCAACACGATCGATTTCGCGACAAATCAAAGTCGCGTTGTCTTTGCGATGCTTTTTGGAAGCTACTTCGGCGATTGGGATTCGGAGGACAATTTCCTTCGAGCACCTCTTTGCTCGAGCGATTCAGCTGGCGAAAGCTCTTACGGCCTGGCTGCCGCATGGACAGGCTTTCCCTTCTGGTTCTTCCATCATATGGCACTTGGAAACACAATTGGGTATTCGACAAAAGTCACGCAAAACAACTTCGATAAATACGCCTCCCTTATACATCTACAGGAGATTCACATCGCATTGATGGGTGATCCGTCTCTCCGGATGCATGTCGTGTCTCCGGTTTCTACGGGAAGCGTGAATCGAGGAACATCGCCAATGTCGGTGCAATGGACAGCCCCGTCTCCAACTCCAAGCGGGTTTATCGGCTATTATGTTTATCGCGCAGCGACGCCGCTTGGGCCATTCAGTTTGGCCGGCTCTACGCCCGTCTCTGGAACCTCTTATACTCTGCCGAACAACGAACCAGCGAACCAAACGTACATGGTGCGAGTAGCCGTCCTCGAAAGTACGCCAAGCGGGACCTACACGAACCTGAGTGAGGGAGTGATCATGGCGCCGACAGCGAACATTTCCCCCATTATGGTTGACCAACCTGTCGCCAGAACCGTGATCGCAGGTAGCGCGCTTTCACTGACGGCGCGGGCATGGGGAAATCCAGCACCGACGTATCAATGGTACAAAAACGGTAGCGCAATTTCGGGCGCTACTGGACCCGACTATTTAGTCGCCTCGAGTTCGTCAGGAGACGCAGGAAGCTACGCCGTAACCGCAAGCAACAGCGGTGGAAGTGCCTCTTCAACTGCTGCAAGCATTACAATTGCAGCACAAACGACGGCCAATGCCGACAACTATACCATAGACGAAGGCACAACAACTGACTTTAACGTCCTCAGCAATGACAGCGGAAGTCCCCTGTCAATCATGTGGCACACGGATCCAATCTATACTCCGCCTCTGAACGCGTTCTATTCCGGGTGCACGGTAAACATCGTAAATAACCTTGCACATTTTGTCGCAAGACCGGGCTTTTTTGGATCGACTTGCTTCCGCTACGGGATTTGTGACGGCATCGCGCCAGCCAATGCAGTCGTAACGGTCACCGTGCAGGATACCTCAATTGATCCAGGTGCACCATTCGCGCGGCACAGCCTGCAAAAATTTGGGCTCCAGGGCGTCGGGCTGTCATCGTTATCACTCTACGGTTACAGCCGAGAGCTGGCAGATCATACGTGGGAAGTGACATCCCCTGACGCGTATGGCGTCAATCATGATTCGGCATGGTTCGAACATATGTCGCTGGTGGGAGATTTCTCGATCGCGGTTCGCGTTCGCAGCGTGACGGAGTTTGATTCAATGTTTCCTTCCCCCACGATTTCAGAGCCCGATTTAATTCCCGGAGTTGGAGGGATTATGATTCGAGATGGAATTACAGTGCTTCCTGGTTCGTTCCATAGCGACCGATTCCTCAGGATTGGCTTCTCCTCTCATGGAAAACTTGAATTCGGTTCACGAACAACAGCGAACGGAGACTTCAACCAGACTGAGCTGAGCTCGCCGGCGCTCTCCACGCCGAACGTTTGGCTGGGTATGCAGAGAGTCGGGAACACCCTGACGATGTATGCATCGAGCGATGGACAAAGCTGGCAACAGATATCGAGTTCCCAGACTTTTACCGATCTTCCGGAAGCCCTGGAAGCGGGTCTCTTTTGCACCTCGGGTGATTTTGAGCAAACACGGGCTGTGTTCAGCGATTTCCAGCCTTTCAGGCTGGTTAGTCCGGCACGGCTCGGAAACGGCTCTTTCCAATTTGACGTAGTTGGAGGTGCTCCGAGTGGCACCGTCTACGTCGATTACTCGTCCGACCTTCAGAACTGGTCGTCCCTCGGGACCGTCACACTTGGATCCGGAGGCACTGCGACTGTGACCGATAGTTCGGCCAGCAGCGCCAGCCGCCGATTCTACCGCGCAAAAAGCGGCTTCTTGAGGTCTCCGAACACCGTTGGCTTCTACTCAAAGAGCATTCCGGCAGGAATGAATTATGTCGGAAACCAGATCAAGGAGGCAGACACCACGCTGGAAGCGCTGTTTCCAAGCCCCAGCGGTTACGCCACCTCATACAAACCGGTAGGCAACACCTTCGAAATCGGCAGCTTTGACACCGAAGTAGGTTGGGATCCACCCGGCCTCACGCTAAAGTTTGGTGAAGCAACGTATTTTGAGAATAACTCGACTTCATTCGTGAACTACTTCGTAGGCGAGCTGATGGGCGGAGTTTACTCAGTATCGATTCCCGGTGGCCAGAACGCGTACGTGACGCCTTATCTTCCGAAGGCAGGCGGTCTGCAGACCGTATTGGAATTCACGCCGACTGCAGACGATACAGTTTACATCACGCGAGGTGGTACAACCTACATCTCGGCATATGATTCCGAGATTGGGTGGGATCCAGCTGAGCCGCAAGTGCAGGTTGGCGATGCCATGATCATCCAGACCAGCACCACCAAGACCTGGACACAGCACTTCAAGCTCTGGCCGTAGAGCCGAGCCTGAGCACTATCAAAGCCGCCAGCGGCAGTTGTCGCTGGCGGCGACTTCATCTTCAGATTTCTCATCATCCAGAGGGAGAACAAAGGATACAGGCTGCGTTGGATCTTTTGATTCAGCGGGGCGCAGATTTTAGATTCTACATCGTGTCGGACAGCGGCTGATCCCGGACGTCTGCTCACCCCGCTGAATCAAAAAAAGAAAAGGTGGGATGGCCGGGTACTATACAGGTTTCACCTCTACGAGGTGATGAAGCGCTGAAGCCTGCTCCGGATAGAACGCGATCGTTCAAGTTTTTGGCGGCCATTCAACGCCGTCCAGTTCGGGCGGCAGTTGAGTG
>Ga0193692_1000175_pt1 | contig 15758 bp, 36 predicted proteins | sample L3a1metaG_FD_144917 | JGI IMG/M metagenome (GOLD analysis project Ga0193692, IMG submission 144917) | Soil microbial communities from a riparian zone of the East river system, Colorado, United States - L3a1 | ecosystem: Environmental > Terrestrial > Soil > Riparian zone | place: USA: East River... | reverse complement strand
GGATTTGGCCAATCTGTATTGAGTGGTTTAACTACTGGAGTTGCCAATACAGCAATGGGTAGAAATGCCTGCGATCTTTTATCAACTGGTACGAGAAATGTGGCTATTGGATACGATGCAATGCTTGCTGCAACTACTGCTGTTCAAAATACAGCGGTGGGCTATGCGACTCTATTTTCTACTCAAACTGGGGTTACAAATACCGCAATAGGAGACCAAAGTCTTTTTGCGTTGGGAGCTGGTGTTAATAATATCGCCATTGGAGCAGCATCTGGTAGTCAATATACCGGGGCCGAATCGGGTAATATTATTATTACAACAGATAACAATCTGGGAACCACGGGTGAATCCAATACTATGCGACTCGGTTCTAATGCTGGAGGTGCGGGAACTACCCAGCAAACTAGAACATTTATAGCGGGTATTCGCGGTGTGACAACGACCGCAGCAGACGCCATTGCAGTATTAATTTCTTCAGCAGGCCAACTCGGAACCGTTTCATCATCAGCCCGATTTAAGGATAATATCGAAGATATTGGCTCTGAGAGCAACGTATTGCTTAAGATGCGTCCCGTAGTATTCAATTACAAGAAACATGCGCCTGAACATAAGAATTACGGGTTGATCGCTGAAGAAGTGGCAGTACTTGCACCAAGATTGGTGGTATATGATAAAGATGGTATACCCGAAACGGTGCGCTATGATCAATTGACACCATTATTACTCAATGAATTCCAGAAGCATTGTCATCTTATTGGTGAGCTACAAGCAATAAATACTGATCTATTGAATCGCATTCGATTGTTGGAAGAAGCCAATTTTAAGTGTCACTGAGACCTCTATAAAAATCCCACCGTGTGTTGTTAAAGCAGTGCACGGTGGGACAATCATACCCTCTAAAGGAATATATTTTAGAGCTTATCTAGGAACCATTCTTTCCATTTCTCAACTTCATCATCGTTTATGAAATGTTTCTTGATTAAGTAATGCCATGTTAATGCCAATAGAATGAGAGCCAATACTGTGTGTTGCAGTTGATTCATTTTTTCCCCTTAAGCAGATATATAATGCCAAAGGTAATCAATCCCAAAAGATACTGCTCATACCAATAGAACATTATACAGGCCCTGTTGCTACACCACCCGCAATACCACCAGCAATAGCTCCAACATTACTTGCTGCTTCTAAGGGAATAGCAGTAGTTGCCACTAATGTTGCATACGTAGCAGGAGCTAATGGCCCTGTGCACGCAGCAGCAATTAAGAAACCCGTGTGTGCTACAAAATAAACAACACCCTTACCAACCCAGAAACCGATCTTCGCGCCAAGCAAACCGCCACCTTTAAGGTTAGCTACCGACTTGAGCGTATATTCGCCCGTGTTGGCCTGATTGAGAAAGAATGAACCGCCATTAATGATATACGCGTTGCGTTGCTCGAATGTCATTTTTCGCAACATAGAATCCAAACAATCAGGCTCAATGGGATTTAATTTACCCTCTTTGAGTACCGCAAAGCCATAAGTCATATTAGCAACTGATACATTACCCAATCTCTCGGGTGCGCGTACTTGCGCAGCTAATGGAACAGTGACAAGAGATAAAAACAATAAGAACGAATTGCGCATGTAATACCTTTCAGGTTAATGCGTGGTTAATAAATGCTTACACAAAACACATTAATCGACAATACCGACAATGTCAACATAAAAATAGACAATTCTGGTAAATAAGATAAAATATGCAAAAAACAAAACATTCTAGGAGAGCTATGGTACGTAATTTGCAAGAACTTAAAGATGAAAAAGATATACTACGCGCGCAGTTGTTAGCAAGATATCGCGAATCTGAATATTCAATGTTGATGCTGGCAAAGGAAATTGGCATTCCTTATACCAGCTTTAGAGCATTCATGATGGGTGGCAATATTGGATATAAGAATATGTTTAAGATTAAAGAGTGGTTAAGTCTATGAATGATGTCTACTTACATCATAGATATTAAAGACTCCACCAACTCCAAGGCCTTCTGGAATACAGTCGTGCTCGAACCATATTTTCTCCAATAAATTACCTAGCCTAACCCATTTGGGATTACCTTCATCTTCACTTGTCTGAATCCATATCTCCATTCCACTCTCAAGATCACTATGCCACTCGCAGAGATATTTTTCTTTATTAAGAGAGCAGGGATTTGTTGTCATTTTTTTTATCATTACTATCCTTTTTACAAATACAATCTAAGGTAATTAAATTTTTAGAAGTATATCCAAATATTTCCCCTCTAGACTCACCCATTTTATTGAATACTTCTCTTATCTCATATTTATCACAGCCGCACTCTTGTTTAAAACTGAATAGTTTTTCAATTACTTCTTGATCGCTCATCTCAATCCTCATTCATAAACTATCTTAAATGACAATTACAGTTATCTGACTCTTCTATTTTTCTATAAGCAAAAACACCTTCACGAGTTCTCCTCGTTAAAGAACCCTTAATTATACCTTCCTTGTACCATTTTAATTCTTCAACTTCACGCTCTAGTTTATGCATTGTTTTAATTATTTTATCGTACATCTCTATATTGTCATGCACACAGTTGCAAAATAATCCCATTACCAATCCTCAACATCCATCATAAGGGTGTGCATGATCTTCCCAATTAGGATCACTAGTCTTCATCAATTGCTTAAGGGATGCTCTCCATTCATCAGCTCTTTGGGCAATTCTATTACATTCATCCTGTAGCTTACACTCTTCACACCAAAAGGTTTTATTGAGAGTGAGTTCAGGGCATAAAGTACATTTCATTTATTCTTCCTCACAATCACAACATTCATCATTGTCATCTGCGCCACTAGGAGATCCCCAATTACATCCATTCTTTCTATGCTGTTCTACTTCTTCTAAGAAATCCATAATAAGCCTTTATAAAATACGAAAATCTTCTTCAGATCCATTCATAGTAACGCCATCTTGATGCGTAAGACCAATAACATTGTCATTACTAAGACAAATAATGTAATAGCCAATACCATCCTTATATTTACGAACTCTATAGCCTTCGTGAACCCATATTACCGTTGAGCCATTATCAACTGCGTCCTTTATCTCTTGAAGTTTCATAAATTCCCCTTACGCAGTCCTTGCATTAATATTAAACATAACGTATTATAGTTAATATATTAACTTTATTTATTACTATGTCAAGGAGATAGTTTGTATAACAAGAATTTATTGGATTTATATAATCCAGAGCAAGAGAAGATAAAGGAAGCATTATGGAAGTATATGAGAAATAAGCCTTACTCTATAGCCACCTTTGCTAAGATACTGGAAATGACTCCGCAGGGTTTATCTAATATCTTTAGGGGTGGTAAGATGACCCATAAGGTAGAAGTAAAGCTCAGGAACTGGCTACAGATCAGCAAATGAGTCCGTTAGGTTTCGCCACGGACTCAACCGTCTACAGATTGTCGGCAGATCAAGCAGCCTTAAGATCAACTAACACTTGGTGCAAAATTTCATAAGCTTGCTGAGTCTTTGTATCAAGTATTGTTCCTACTAATACTATATCGCTGGGCATGAGTATCTGTTTACCACACCCCTTATTGTCACCACCCTCAAAGTAATCAGTGGCATCATTGATGGCTATGTTCTGCCCTAGTTCTTTTAAGTCCTGCACTATATCTAGGGCATGGTCTATTCTATTACAGAGTCTTGGGGCATCCAAATTTGGCTTAGGTGAGTAGGAAAGGAGTGCTCCCATGCAAATACCTATGCCAACCAAAACAAACCAGTCTAGTCTAAATTCTGGCATGTTCATGCTTTAGCCTCATAATCTTGGATCCAATTTTGAACGAGTGGAGTTAAGGATTCTAGAATTGAATCAGTATTATTAATATATTGAAATTCGCTGATATTAGTTATATGTATACCTTCTTTACCATCTTTATATTTAACATAAGCGCTGCCTATTAAAGGGCCATCATAATAACCAGGTTCTATTCTTACTTTCCCATCAAAGTTCTTTAATGACCATAGTACAGTCTTTTCTAAAATTTCTTGCTTCCACATTATGCTTGTGCCCCACTCTCAAAGCGAGATTCTCTTGGCACTTCTTTACCGCCAGAGGTTTGAATAAGATCAACAAACTGCTCAAAGTCTTTCATGGCTAACTCAGACATCTTGGCTCTTGCTGTGCACCATTGTAAAGAGGGTAGAAGCTCAAAGAACTTATCTTGTTTTCTTTTGATGATCTCTTTTACTTCTTCTTTCCTATCTTCAAATTCAATGCCCCTATATTGATCTAATTCTCTATCAATGGCTGCATACTCATTCCAAGTAATGGCCCACTTTTGCTGGAATGCTTCATAAAGTATGGGCATTGACACTTGTGCTACTAACTCTTCAATCTTTACGGGTACTGACATACCGCTCCCTTTTTCAGTAATATTTTTTGATGGATTGATGCAAGTGTACATAACATTCAAACATCTTAAAAGAATTATTTGCAAAATAGAATAGACCATATATTATGTATACATTACTTATACATTTATATAAAGGATTGTATGATTGATACAAAGGAAATGAGTACGGAAGTGAATTATATATTGGACCATAAGTTATGGAGCATCAGATATCTGAGCAAGATAATGAAGATACATTGGGTGACTGCTAAGAACATTGTATACCCCACTAAACCATGGGCTAACAAGACTATTAGGAAGGTGAAAGAGTTTATTAAAAAATACACCAAGGAGTAGTAATGGAAATTAGTGAGATGATAGTAGAGCTGCATTTAAAGATGAAGTTTAAGGAAGAAGAGATAGCAGAGAAGAGAAGAAAAGTGGATATGGAACAGTACGATTTAAATAACCATAAAATAGCTATAAGAAAAATAGTAGAACCAAAGGAATAACATGCACGTAGTAAAAACAGAATATGGGGATGCGGTAGTATCCAAAGAGGGGGAGACTCCTATCTGGAGTTTTAGGCCTTTACCTAAAGCAGCTTTATACAAAGCACTCTCACAAGCACAAGCTGAGATGAGTAAGGCTCAAAAGAGTGGGGTGAATTCCCATAGAAAGAGTAAATATGCCAAAATGGTGGATTTGCAAGAAGTTTCTACCCCTGTTTTAGGTAAGTTTGGTTTAAGTGTTATACAGTATCCAAAATCAACCCCAGATGGCACTTTTATTGTTACCATACTGGCACATGAGTCTGGTGAAGATGTTATCTCAGAATTCAAAATTCACCCTCAAGACCCAAGTGATATGCAAGAGATGGGTAAGATCATTACGTATATGACTCGCTATGCATATAAGAATATGGTTGGTGTGGCTATTGATGAAGAGGATGATGATGGGGAATCTACAGCCAAGGATGTGAAAGATAATACCAAATATGATAAATATCCTGTTAAAGAGTGGCATATCAAAGAATTGAAGAAAGCATTTGATGAATATGAGAATCCTGCTGAATTAGAGAAGGATTGGTTGGCTCACTATAATGTGAAATCCATATCAGAGTTAAAACTCTTTCAACAAAAAGAAATACTTGCTGCCCTTAAGGATCAATAATGAAACAATACCGCTTAAAGATAACCTGGTCTAATGGTGATAGTGAGTTGGTTGGGAAGGCTCGAGAATTTACTGATGAAGAATTAGAAGAAGGGATAAAGACTTTTAACCAAATGACTGAGTTCTTAATCGATGGAAAACAATTCATTATAGTTAGTCATGTGCGTAAATTTGAATTTGAAGAAATCAAGCCTAAAGCATGTCATGATTGCATTAGAGAAAATATAACTCAATCAAAATCAATATGCGGAACATGGCCTACAGATATAGATCCTATATGTTCCGCAAAAGATCCTAAACACCTGGAGAAATTCTAATGAAATATCTCATTCTATTACTTATCCCTCTATCAATTACTGCATCAGCACCAAAGAAATACACCGCAGAGCAACTTAAAGAACTCAAGCCACCATTGGCTGCCCAACAGTACACTCTCAAGCCCAAGGCAGCCATGCCATCAATCAATATCGCTTCGGCTCTTGCGGCCATTCCGGAAGTGCAATCGCCCGGAGCGGTACGAAGAAGGCATAAAAGCCCCAAGAAGAAGAGGGGACACGCATATTTAAGGGCACCCAATAACTCAGTTGATTTAACTTCTAGGCTCAATAAAGATATTAAGCCACCATTCCCTGAGATTGTTATTAAGTTCGAAGTTCTGAAAGAGCAAGGCGCTGAAGTTGAGTATCTGAAATGAACATACTATTTACTCTCATAGCCTGGACAACATTTTGTTTCTTTGGATGGGGTATAGTAAATCACTTATATTTTATTAGGCGCGCATTGGAACGCATAGAGAAAGTTGGGAAGAAATAATATGCTTATTAAAACATTTATAGATTTAACCATATCTGACATTAGAGCGGGGATAGATGAGTTCAATGATAGTGAGTGCCAGTCTAAGTTACAAATGCCCGCTGAGATTGAATTTGAGCTAAAGACAATGAAAGTAAGATGGGATGATAAAGACTTTATTATTATACATGACCCTAATGAGCAGGGTGAAATACAAACAATGAAGTTTAAAATTAATATATTAGAATACAAAGTTCTTGGGCAATAAAGGAAAACTCAATGTACTGTGTAGAATGTTATGAATATGCTTACAAAAAAGAAGATCAAGAAAAAATGCAATTACGAGTGCAGATGAATAAAAAAGAGAGTATAAGCAACGCTGTTAAAAATATGATTGATGAGTATAAAGATTTTAATTCAATTTTGATTGTTGATAGAGGGTCTGGAGAAAATAGATTCGAAATTTTTGTCTGTTCCCATAAAGAGGAATGATTATAAATCTAGACATTGATTCTAAATAGATTACAATCTCAAAGTCTAAATAACATTTGTTGTGTAGGCAAAACAGTACTGAAAAAAACATCCCCCACTTATTATGGTGAGGGATTTGAAATATGTTAGGTCTGGAGCTATGATTCCTCTCAAAGTTTTATAGCTTTTGACTCATTCAGAAAATAGTTTTTAAACCATTGACTGTCTGAAATTAACAAAACTAGTACATTTTGTTGATTTCATGCACTTATTAACAGAAGAAATGTTAAATAGGATGCTTCAAATATATGTTCTACATAATTAAAAGTCAAACAAAATCCCATAAAGATATATTCTCATGCTCTCACGTTCTTCATGAACTTAAAGAGAAAGCATTAAGATTACTCAGCTGGCTCCACTATCAATCACAATATCGTAAGAGATTAATAGCCACCCATGCTCAGATAGCTGAATGGCTTAATATGTCTCCTTCTTCAGTTAAGAGAGCGTTTATTACTTTAAGCAATAATAATCTATGTTGGTGGACTATGAAGAAGATTAACCCAAAATATAGCGCACCCAATGAATACTTCTTGCATGATGATTTAAGGAGCCTGAGTGCACGTGATATGATGGATGTTTTCTTTAAGAACTTCTTTAAATTACCTCTTTTTAGTCTTTTCTTTAAGCCCCATTCAGTCGGTGTTATGGAAAATGACCTACCTAATATAAGTAATAAGGATTTAAACAAAGTAAATAAGTTCACTTCTTGGAAGGAACGCTTCCTCGAAGCTCACTTTCTGGCTACCGTCAGCCATCCTCAAGTGCAAAGCTACTTAGTCGACGCCCAACAGCCTGCACCTTCGGGGGAACGCCCCTCGGTCTTCGGCTCAAATAAACCCATAAACGGGATCGAGGCAGCGCCGAGCGTGGTCGCTATCTGCGACGAGTTATGCCAAATTGGACTCCATAAACCATGGTGTGAAGATGTATAATTTCAGTGATGAAGATTATGAAGATAAAAAGCCCAAGACGGTGCCTATTACGATTATCCAACAAAGAGCACAGTCACAGGCACAACGATATCAGGACTTTTTGGATAGAAGACAACAAATACGACGCAGCAAGATTCAGGATTTAGGGTACGACTATGATTCTCTAACAGGTGCACAACAGAACACATTATTGAGAACAGGAAAATTATGAAGCTTTATAAAAAACAATCAATCTTCGCTCAGAACGTAGCGCTTCTTATTCAGCACATACACTCTAAAGTTTATGATGTTACCTTTGGAGAAGCATGGCGTAGCGCCGAGCAAGCTGCCATCTATGCTAGAGAAGGTAAAGGCATTAAGGACTCGCTCCATTGTAGACGCTTGGCCATTGATCTTAATATCTTCAACGCTACCGGAGTCTATCTCACCGACTTTGATTCTTATGAACCCTTTGGTATCTACTGGGAATCCCTACACCCCCTCAACCGCTGGGGAGGTAAATTTAAGCGTGTGGACTGCGTACATTTTGAGATGCAAGATTAATCTTGCATCTCCTATTTAATTTATGGCATACTCTTTTATGGATTTATTAAAAGAAGGAGTGCGCCATGTCAGATGATCTTGAAAAAACTAAACAAGCTAATCTCACCAAGGTAAAACTCGCCATCATAGCTTCTATCGTCACCCTTTATGCGGTGTATATGGGGAGCACTCAACTCGGTTTGGACTTTGATAAGTTTATTATGCTTCTACTGGAGAAATAGAATGAAATCTCTAGCCTTATCATTACTAATACTCACCCCCTCCATCCATGGAATATCCACCCAAAAACAACAAGAGAATGAATTAGCTCTACAAAAGGAAAAAGATGATCTTAAAGTTAAAGTAGCCCTTATCACAGGAGCAGTAACTATAATTATTATCTATCTTCGTGGTAGAGGTGAAGATGCAACTGCATTTGATAAAATGATGCTTGCACTCTTGCTTTGATAAGGCTTTCAGATATGCTTGGCTCGCTTAGTAGGCAGTTAACCCTAAAAGAGGAGAAGCATGAATCCCATAACCTACACAATACCCCTCAACCCCATCACATGGAAAAGAGCAGGCATTGCCAGAGGAACCACGTTCTATGACACACAAGCCAAAGAAAAACTTGCAGTAGGACTACACCTAGTGAATCAACATGGATCAAGGGCCAAATTCATAGGCCCCCTGAGGCTCTCAGTGATCTTCTATATGAAATTACCAAAAAGCATCAAGGACAGAAACTTAGGCGGCTCCAAGTATTGTTACAAAACGCCCGATTTGGACAACCTTTACAAATTTTTGGCCGATGCCATCAACGATACAGACACTATATGGGAAGATGATAAACAAGTAGCCCATATCATAGCTGAAAAGATATATGACACAGACCCCAGAACATTAATCACGATAGAGGAACTAGCATGAAGCTCAGTGCTTCTTCTGTCAAAAGGCCTCATCAGAACAGTAAGAGGGAAAAACCCCAACATAGCACAGAAAAAACCAAATCCAAGAGAGAACAGAGGGGTTGGGAGAGCTATTACGACATTTATTCTATGCAGATGAAACCCATAAATGATTCAGTAATTGAGACCGTTGCCCAAGACCTCGTAAAATGGTCTTTGATAAACGAAGATTTAGATTTTTCTTTCAGGATTTCAGACTTTATCGATAGCCGTGGCCTCTGTACCGATACCTTTTATAAATGGATAGCAACTAACAAACATATGAAGTTAGCTCATGCATTTGCTATGCGCAGGATAGGTTCAAGAAGAGAAAGGGGTGCTTGTACGCGCAGGTTCGATTCAGGTTCCATCTTTAAGTCCCTGGGACACTATGACTCCATAGAAAGAGACGAACAGAAGTTACGCTCAGAAATGAACAAAGCCGAAGAACAGGTAACAAGAGAGTATAATGTAACCATGAGGCCAGCAACACCTCCTAAGGAAAAAGAGGATCTAGAATGATCTGCATGTCTTGCCATGAACAATTTGAACGCGAAGGTCGTGAGAAGGTTTGTGACTTATGCAGGAACATAGAACCTATGGTTTGGAATGAGGACGGAGTCCGTTATGAAATCTGTAATCCGAAATGGAAGATAAACCTAATCTGCGATAAGGATACTCCATGAGCTTTGAACAAAGGCCTATCAAGGTAAGGCAATGCTATATTTGCTTTAAGAAGTTTGAAATGAAGCCCACCCAACAAACAAAATGCTGCTCAGACGAATGTAAAAAGAAATATAGAGAATATATGCATGAAAGAGCTGAAGATGGCAGAGAAGCTTAGATGGATTAAGAAAGATAATAAAACTATCTGTGAAGTCTATAGAGATGGTGAGTGGGTTGAGAATACCAATGTTAATGATAATCTATCAAGATTCTTTCATGACTCGCATGATGAACCTGCTAAGACTAACATTAGATTTAAGGGAATTACTGACAATGCTTATAAAGGACATTAGCCCTGGATTTGCTCAATGGGCTTTTGGTGAATCTTATAGTGATATCATGGTCTACTATGATCTTGTTAAATCTTGGAACAAATTACACGGTGGTTTGATGGTATTCCCAGCCACATGGAACCTAGAGAATGAGCAATGCTTCTTAAGAACTATATATAGCATGCATATGAGATGGTTAAAGTATAAACAAAAAGGCATTAATGATAGTGCGTTTGAGGAACTTAATGGATAACTTTAAAATAGACCTGAGCGAATATTTTGGCCAGGACGCAATTGAAGAGCGCAGGCAAAGAGAGCCTATTGTATACGACAGTTGCATGTCGTTACGTAACGGTAAGCCATGCGGACAGCCTATTAAAGAAAGAACTACCAGTTCGGTTGCAGGATCAGCTAAGTGTGCAGAACATATACAGATGGGAAATAGATGAAGTTAAATATTAAAGAATTATTAATACCAGAAAATCTTAACAAGCAATCCAAAGAAGAATTGATTAATATAATTCGAACTATGCAAGAGTTAGTTGAATTACAAGTTCCTTATCAAGCTTTACGTTATGATTGGCTCAAGAAATTAGAAGACAAACAAAGATCATATGGTTCTGATGCAGGAATGATATTTCGTAAACCTTTAAGTATGTTTCCGCCTGATACTTACTTCTTTCCTGGTAAACCAGATGAAACCTGGATGATTGGTTCAATGAAAGGTTTATGTGAATTAATAATGACTGATGAGCAAATTCCCTTAATTATTGAAAGATTGGATGAATTAATGGATGTGCTTGATAACAAAGTTGTATTCTTTGCGGGAATTCCCATTATTCATAAAAATGAACTAGAAGAATTTAAGAGCAGCATTGAATTATATAATATCAAGAGGGTTGAATGATTTGCTTTAAGGGATGTAAAAAAGAAATAGAGATGCTTAGTGAGTTGTTGAGTAAGGCAATCCAAGAAAAGAATGTACTGGAGCAAGAGCTTCATAAAGCATTGGTTCAGGTTAATAAAACAACAGATACTATGATGGTTGGATATAACAGAATCAAAGAACTTGAGTCTGCTTTACTCAGATTTGAGAATATCAACAAACCACCACAACCAGTCAAGGGTATAGGCACCTATTACAATGACCCCGTTTCAGGTGAGCCACTCTTTAGCCCAGACTTTGTTGGTGAAGTTGATAAATCAGAAAGAGATACAGGATATAAAATATCTGCTGCACCAATGCCTGATTTCTTAGGAGATCATCCAGCATCAAAATACCCTGCTAAGAAGAAGAAGTGAATGAACCCAAAGAGATAGTATTAGACTCAGTACAGCTCCGTGATTATCAGGAAGAGATATTGTATGCTGTAGAAGAGCTTGGCTATAGAAAGATATTCTTATGCCTAGCCCGTAGAGGCGGTAAGGATTATTTGGCCTGGTGGATTGCCATTCGGTATGCCATAAAGAATGTATGCTTGGTGACCTATGCCCTCCCTACTTTTGGGCAGGCCAAGAAATGTATTTTTGAGGCGATTGATTCTAATGGTCGAACTTTTATTTCGCTCATTCCTAAAGAGCTTATCTCCCGGATTAATGTGTCTGAACAGAAGATAGTTTTGACCAACGGCAGCATTATATCTTGTGTTGGTACTGAGAATCATGATACCAGTATTCGTGGCTCTAATCCCAAGCTTGTGGTTCTTTCAGAGTTTGCTTATATGGATGCTGATGTTTTAGACACTGTTCGCCCCATACTCGCTAATAATGGTGGCACACTTATAGTGGTATCAACACCATTCTCTAAGAACCATTTCTTTGATTTGATGTGCATGGCAAAACAAATGCCAGACTGGTATGTAGTCTATAAGAATGTCTATGAGACTAAGCATATATCCGATGAAGTGTTAGCAGAAGAACGTGCTCAGATGACCAAAGAGAAGTTTGCTCAAGAGTATGAATGTTCCTTTGAATCTGGAGAGGGCTTCTATTATACGAGACAACTCGAAACAATACGCCAGAAGGGCCAAATAACCAATGTAGAGTGGGATCCATCGCTCCTAGTCTATGTTTCCATTGATATTGGTGTCAAAGACGCGACTACGATGGTGTTCTACTCCGTTTTACCAGGTGCTATTCAAATAAGAATCCTAGATTGCTACTCAAACACAGGCCAAGGGGTTGAGCATTACATAGCCAAGATACAAGAGAAGCAGATGAAGGGTTGGCGATTCGGCGCCTATTTCGCGCCTCATGATCTCATGGTACGTGAGTGGGGATCAGGAGCAATCACCCGATTTGAGAAAGCACGACAATTAGGCGTTAAATTCACGGTACTAGAACAAATACTTGTCTATGATGGAATAGAGAATGTGTGGACTAACTTTTCCAAGTTCTGGATAGATCAGAATAATTGTAAAGAGCTTGTTAAAGCATTAGAGAACTATAGAAGAGAGTGGGATGATGCTAAGAGTATGTTCAAAAACAAACCGCTTCACGATATCCATTCTAATTACGCAGACAGCATACGCTACATGTGCCAATCATTGCCTCTTTTAGGGATTGGACTAACAGATGCTGAATGGGAGCGCCAGAAGAACAAAGCACTTTATGGTACAAAGTCTAACTTGCCAAGAGAGCTAACACCAAGTGATCCCTATAGGAGATAGATATGATGGATAAAGAAATAGTTATTGATGGTATTGCTTTTAGAGCAGATAAAGATGGTTGCATATCTATTATCGACAACATAGATAAAATATCTACATTGATTCCATTTTTAACTATGTTGCAAAGAAATGGCTATGAAGAACTATATTTATATCATTGCCAAGATATTATAGCAATTCCCAAAGAAAATAGGCCCTTATAGGAGATAGAATGACTTGGATTAAATCAGAAGATAAGATACCTGAAGAGGGAAGATACCTTTGTTGTGATAATAGTGATGGATTTATGTGGACTGCTTATGCTGATCCTGAACATGATCAACGCTTATGGGATGATTCACATTACAATAGGAATGTAACTCACTATATGATATTGCCTGAACGCCCCCCCATTGGATAGACCCTTATAGGAGATAGAATGGATTGGAATAAAATAAGTAAATCGAAACTCAATGAATTAAAAGAATTCAATGGTCATATTTTAGTTTCAAATACTGACAGCGTTGAATATCCTTTTGATATAATTAAATTTCTTGATCTTAAAGAGAAAAAAAAAGAAGTTAAATTTCATTGGCACAGTATGTTAAATGATAAATTTGATAGTTGTTATGATGACATTGATCTTTTGGATATATTTACTCATTTTTATTTTCTTAAGCAGCCCCTAAATAAATAAATACTTGTTTCTCATCCAAACATTTTCTACCCTCGAGGAAAAATTAACCTAGAGGGATAGTGCCAATGCTAATGCGTGTCGATCAAAATGCTTTACAAAGAGATTTTGGGGCTATACAAGCCAAGATGGATGCTGATTGGAACAATTGTAACTCAGCATGGATACAGGGACAATCACAAGCTTCTAGAGCCATAAGAGCTGAAGCTGGTGACCCTACCTTGATGAACCAATACAACATTGGGGAATCAGGCAACAATATCAACAACTTCTATTTCAATCGTGTCAGGCCCATCTGCAATATGGTATGGGGCTATCAAATCCAAAATCGTAAGGCTTCAGTAGTAGTTCCCCTCGAATCAGGTGATCAAGAGACTGCTGACCAATGGACAAAGATTATCCTACAGATATACAAGAAAGAGAATGTGTATGATGTGGTTTCAGAAGCATTCCATAGAGGATCCTGCGTAACGGGTATGAACCTGGTGCAAATATATCTTGATTATACCAACGATCCCCTCAATGGTGATGTGAAGTATGATGTGCTTGATATGCCGGAGTTCTTTATTGATCCCTACTTTAAGAAGCGTGATCTTTCTGATGCACAGTTCATTTGGCGTAGAACCTACATGTCCCCATCAGCAGCAGCAGCAATATGCCCTCCTGATATGTGGGAATCAGTTATGCAGTTTCAGGGTTCACCTTCAGGATTATCAAAAGATGGTCGCTTTAACTATATGCCAGAATCTTTCGGTACCACGCAAGCAAATAAATTTTCCTATGATGAGTATTGGTATAGAGATTATCGTAAAGCTAAGTTCATATTTGATGCCAATACAGGGGATATAAAAGATGTCACCGATGATAATGATACTGATTTTGAACTCGCTTTGGATGAGAACCCTCAGTTATCGTTCCATGAGAAGATGGTACCCACGGTAAATTTGGCAATAAGAATCCAAGGAGTAGTAACCTATAATGGAAGAAATCCCCTCAACATAGACGAGTATCCTTTCATTCCATGGTTTGGGTATTATTCTAAATCACTGCCATATTTCCACCAAAGAATTCAAGGATTAGTATATTCTCTCATAGATCCACAGATTCTGTTTAATAGACGCGTTCTGCTCAACGCCAATATGGCAGAATCATTACTCACTACCGGTTACAAGTTTAAGGAAGGTTCCGTAATCGATATAAAGACCCTGTTCCAAACAGGTGCCGGTAGAGTTATTCCTATTCGTGATGGTTATCAGATGTCTGATGTTGAGCAATTACAAGCATCAACAATCCCTAACTCATACTTTCAACTTTCAGATATCTTCGATAAAGAACTATTCAATGTGGTTGGTATATCAGAGGAATCATTGGGTAAAGTATCAGGTGGTGATGTTTCGGGATATTTAGCTGCACAACGTACTGCAGCTGGTATGACATCACTCCAAGGCCTTTATGATGGGTGTGATATATCACAATGCATGCTGACTGATAGAACCATGGATATTATTAGAGCTAACTACACACCCCCAAAGATTAGACGACTCCTTGAGGGTGAAGAGCCGGCTGAACTATTCTATGATAGAGCTTTTGGTAAATACCATTCACAAACGCAGATGGCATTCAACACTGAATCGCAACGCCAGTTACAATTTGCACAGCTATTAATGCTCAGAAAAGATGCACAGGTTCAAATATCTGATGAAGACATGATTGAAGCATCAACAATACAGCATAAAGACAAGTTGCTTGAAAGAATGCAACAAGCTAAAGAACAACAAGCGCAACAGGCACAACAACAAGCTGAATCACAAATGCAATTGCAACAAGCACAATCTGAATTGGCTAGAGCTAGATCATATGCAGATATGGGCTTATACAACGAAAGAACCAGCCGTGTACAAGAGAACTTTGCCCTTGCAGAGGAACGAAGAGCTGAAGCTGTTCAAAATGAGAACCAGGCTCTCCTTAACTTTGTTAGAGCAGCAAAAGAGCTTGAGGGAATTGATATTTCTCATATACGGGAACTGCTTGAGATGCAAGGCATTATTAAGGCGCAAGAGGCAGAGAATCATATTGAAGAAAGATCAACATCAAAAGAAGCAACACCG
>Ga0193692_1000174_pt1 | contig 15765 bp, 9 predicted proteins | sample L3a1metaG_FD_144917 | JGI IMG/M metagenome (GOLD analysis project Ga0193692, IMG submission 144917) | Soil microbial communities from a riparian zone of the East river system, Colorado, United States - L3a1 | ecosystem: Environmental > Terrestrial > Soil > Riparian zone | place: USA: East River... | reverse complement strand
CTCGGCGGGGCGGCGAGCACTCTCGTCCGCACTAATTCTGCGGCTGTGAAATCCAATCCTATGCCGGAACTGCGCGGTTCCTGGGAGGGCGAGATTATTGGACCTGCCCGGAGTTTGCGCATCGCATTCCAATTTGAAAAAGCCGGCGACGGCCTTTACCACGGCACAATGGACAGCATCGATCAGGGTGCCCGGGGCATCCCGCTGACGAGCCTGAGTTACAGCAACCGTTCGATCCAGCTCGAATTGAAGAATCTCAAGAGCCGGTTCAATGGGGAGATTGCTGCCGATGGATCTGAAATCACGGGCACGTTCGAACAAATGGGTTCAGCGTCGCCGCTAACTCTTAAGCGGGCCACTCATCCCGGTACGGCGTACGCTGCGCTCGCGCCGTCTGAGTATGCTCCCCAGCCCGGTCTACGGCTGCAGGGATACTGGAAAGGCGTCGCGGACTTTGCCGGCGCTCCAAATCGTCTCGTCTTGAAAATCTCGGAGCGCACTAACGGTCTGCCGCTGGTCTTTCTCGACGGTCTCGACCAGGGCATGCGCAATATACCTGCCGGAAACGTTTCATATTCCGAGCCTGACCTTGGGTTCGTGGTGAAGGGAATCGGCGGCCGGTTTCGCGGCGCACTCGATGAATCGAAAGATGAGATTGCGGGCGAGTGGATCATGGCCGGGCGTTCTTCTCTGGTCGTTTTGCGGCGGGCTGATCCTGCGCAGGATCAGATCAGGGAAGGGGATTATTCGTATTCCGACCCGGGCGAGGTGCAAGGCATTTGGACAGGAACCCTGGACGTGCAGGGAAACATTCTCCCACTGGTTTTCAGGATCGGAAAGAATTCGGACGGCAGTTTTATTGGGCTGCTCGACAGTCCTGACCAGGGGCTGCAGGGTCTGCCGATTGCTCGGGTCGACCTCCAGAATTCGGATCTCCTTCTGCAAATGCCCGCGCTGCGAGCTTCGTATTCCGGCCGGTTGGAAAAAGGAAAGCTCCTTGGAACATGGCAGCAGGGTCAAACGGCTTATCAACTCGATTGTGTGCGCACCAACCTTCCTGCGCCGCGGAGAGCTTCGAAATAAGGATGATGTAGGCGCGGCTGCGCGGCCTGCTACCCCTTAAGGTGTTCGCGAAACATTTCCATCACCTGGTTGCGTAACTCAGCAAGGTTGGAAGAGATGCCCTGAAGCAAACGCAAGCGATCCGCGTGCGTTTCACTCGCGGCCAGCACCTTGGCCAAATGCAATCCGTAAGTCAGGGCTTCATTCTGTGTGAGGAGCAAGGCTATCTCGAAATCGTTTCCTTTTTCGGCCAGCAAGGTTTTCGCTTTCTCCTGGCTGATCGATTTTCGGGCTTGAGTTTCTGCATCGGGCAGGCCCAGGTCCTTGATGTCGATATTCGCGTGTTTAGCAAGTTTCTCGAGGTCCTTGTGAGCTTTGCCAGCGGTGTCGGAGATTTGCTTTACGAGTTTTTTTAGTTCGGGCCTGTCACGCTTCACGATTAGCAGCTTTGAAACGTTCTGTTCGTCACCCAGGAGGTCAAATAACAGCGCGTAGCCGTGTGATAGAATCCGTGCCGGAGGAGCGGTTTTCGAATCGGCGGCAGCCCCACCGCCAGGAGCGAGAAGGAGCATCATAAGTAACAGATGCCAGACCGGTCCGGCTGTCCGACCTGCACTCTTTTGGATAGCCATTATTGGAAGATAGAGGCGGGGCCATCCGTTCGTTATTGGGTCTTTCCGGGTAGGTGGCTCAAGTGGAGGCTGGTTTCAGGACGTTCGTGATTGAGGCTTGATCCGAGATGCTGTTACGTTGCGCCGCGTGGAATTAGCTGACTGGACGACATTGACCGACGAGCAATTGCTCGAGAAGCGTATTTCCCAGCTCGGCCTCAAAATCGAAGGAACGGAAGTTCAGCCACTGGTTCAGAAGCTTTACGAAGAGTTAACGGGCAAAGGATTGACGTTCCATCCGCCAACCCACGTGGGAGATGAATGGTTTGTGCCGGTCGGAATCCCTGCCATTTTCGTTCCTTTCTTTCTGCTCCACGAACGGCTTCGCAAGCTGGAGAAGAAAATGATCCTTGAGGTGGAAGGAGAAACGCCAGATTGGTTCATGCGTCTGCTCAGGCACGAAGCCGCCCACGCTTACTTCTACGCCTACCAGCTCTACAAAAAAACCCGCTGGCGTCGCATTTTCGGTCAAACGTCCATGGAAGAGACGCCGCAATTTTATCGGCCCCGTCCCTTCAGCCGCTCGTATGTAGTCCATCTTGATGATTGGTACGCGCAGAGCCACCCTGATGAGGACTTTGCAGAGACGTTTGCAGTCTGGCTAACGCCGGAAAGCGAGTGGCGTCAAAAGTACCAGGGGTGGAAAGCCCTCTCGAAACTGGAATATGTTGAAGAGTTGATGCGTTCGCTTGCCGGCAAGGCGCGTACGCATTTGCCGGAATACCGTGTGGCAGACCATGACTGCCTGAACGTGAAGTTGAAGACGTACTATGCGCGGAAAAAGAAGCTCTATGAGGACACGTATCCTGATTTTTACGACAACGATCTGCGCCAGCTCTTTGACGCCGGACCCGAGGTTGCCGGGCGCATCAAGGCGTCGGCGTACCTGCGGCAGCGCCGCCGCTCTCTCATGAACTCCGTTTCGCAGTGGACGAATGAAAAGAAATTTCGCGTTAATGAGCTATTGAACAGGCTGATTCATCGTTGCGATGAACTTGATTTGCACATCAAGGCAGACGATGCGCCGCAAAACCTGCAGGTATCCGCCTATGTGACCACCCTGGTGATGAATTATCTCTTTACCGGAAAATTCAAACGGACGAAATAACAAGAGTGAAGAAGAAGCTTAAAGTCCTCGCTTTGTTTGACGCCCTGGCGCCCACGACGTTGGACCAGGATTTGGGCGAGTACCTCAAATCCGAAGATCGCAAGACCGAGGCCAACGTCATGGCGGCGTTGTCGAAGCTCGGCCATATCTCCGATCACCTGGCGATTTTCGATAACCTCGACCTGTTGCGGCAGAAGCTCGAGCGCTTCGATCCCGATGTCATTTTCAATTTGGCCGATCAGTTCAACAACAACCGGGCCTTCGACCAAAACATTGTCTCGTTCCTGGAAATGCACGGCCTTCCGTTTACCGGTTGCGGCTCAACCGGCCTGACACTCTGCAAGAACAAGGGCATTTCAAAAAAGATTCTCGGCTATCACCGCATTCATGTGCCGAATTTTGTGACGATCGCCCGCGGAAAAAGGATTACGCGGCCGAAACACCTGAACTTTCCGATCCTGGTGAAGCCGTTGAAAGAGGAGGCTTCGCTTGGGATTTCGCAGGCTTCATTCGTCGAGAACGACGATCAGTTCAAAGAACGCGTCCAATTCATCCACGAGAAGTACGACAACGATGTGATTGCGGAGGAGTACATCGATGGGCGCGAATTATATGTCGCTATACTCGGCAATCATCGTCTCGAGGCTTTTCCCATCCGGGAACTCGTCTTCAAGGAAGTCCCGCCAGATGAGCCGAAGATTGCAACCTACAAGGCGAAGTGGGATGAGGAATATCGAAAACGCTGGGGACTCAAAAACCAGTTTGCGCAAAATCTCGATCCGGCCCTGGTCCGTGAAATTCAACAGACCTGCAAACGAATCTATCATTTGCTGACCATCGACGGCTACGCGCGCATCGACTTGCGTGTCACTGCTGATAATCGGGTTTATTTCATTGAGGCGAATCCCAACCCGATCCTCGCTGAAGAAGAGGATTTTGCGCAGTCAGCGTCGAAAGCCGGGATGGCCTACCCACAATTAATCGATCGGATTCTGCGGCTCGGTGTCAGTACTCTGCGGGATTGAGCGCGTTAACTCACCACATCGCCCAGCAACCGTCATTGCCCCACATTTGGGAAGCGCGGTAGACCTGCATTTGCCCGATCGGCTTCCACGAAATTGATCCGTCGAGCAAGCCTATGTTGCCTCCGGTGGCCCCAACATCAGCCGGTGAAGCGCCTTGCGCGCTGGTGTTTCCGTAGTCGGCGCCCGTCTTAACAGCCCCGCCGGAGCTGTGCGGAGCAAACGTCTGCCCATATCCGGGCGACCAGTCGTTCATTTCGGAGATCAACACCAGATCCGGATTATCGGTAAGATTTTGCGGCGAGACCCATGTTCCGCTGTACCCAGGCAACGCAGGCCATGGAGTTTTGATATGACCGCCGTGATAATTGTAACCGACTACGTAGCCGTAAACTTGCTCGTCAGCCGGGCGCTCCGATTGGTGCTTCATGAAGTAGTCCACGACGTTGGGGCAACTGGCCATGCGTTCACTGCTGTATTGCACAATGGCGTTGCTCGTCGCCGTGCAGAGGACTGGCAAGTGATCATCGTCAGGGCCGACGTTTGACGCGCCGGAAGGTACATTATCGTCGTTGTCGCCCGCGTAGAGGTGCACCGCCAGGAGAAACTGCTTCATACTGCTTTTACAACTGGCGCGGCGAGCCCGCTCTTTGGCTGTGCTCAAGGCCGGCAGGAGCAGTGCTGCCAGGATGGCAATGATTGCAATGACGACTAATAACTCGATCAGGGTAAAGGCTGAATGCTTTCGGCCCTTGCGAACTCTGTGTGTGACAGCTCGCATATGCAGGAACAACCATCCCTGAACTTCATATTCGCGCAAGCGGTGATTACCCGCAGGGGGATTTCCAAACTCCTGACGATGCATTCTATTGTCCCGTCAAAAACACCGCAAACCACGCGGTAGATGGCAACACTCTACCCGCCTCTCCTAAAGTCGATTAGGTCCCAAGAAAATCCGCAGTCCTGGCAGGAGCCAACTTCATGCGACGTCCATTGGCGAGTCACAAGCATCTCTCATCTGGCGATATCTGCGAGTGCGCCCTTTCGGTTCGGCAGAGGACTGGCCGGCTGAATTATTTGCAGCGCGAATTGTAAAATTCTCACTCCAAGCCTAAGAACCTGCGCGCGCGCTCCTGTTCCCGACAACCTGATTTCAGGGTCGTTTTTCTTTACGGAGTTCCGTGCTCTTGCTAAGGTGTCAGCTTCTCATGAAGTTTCGTTGTGCCTGGTTGGTATTGGTTTGCTGTGTGTTCCCGTTTCAATTCTCGCGCGCGGCGCAAAGCATTGCCCGCGATTGGGACGAACAAATCCTGAACGCAATCCGCAATGATACTCCCCATCCGCCCGTGCAGGCACGTAACCTTTTTACCCTCTCAGTCGTGATGTACGACGGCTGGGCTGCGTATGACAATGTTGCGGTCGGCTACATTTACCATGAGAAGCATACTGTGGGTGATGTTGCTGCAGCCCGTCGTGAAGCGATCAGCTATGCTGCGTACCGAATCCTTAAGGAGCGCTACTTCTACTCCAAAACCGCCAGCAACACTTTGGCCGGATTGGACGCGCACATGGCTTCCCTGGGATATGACACAAACAATTTTTCGACGGACACATCCACTCCGGCCGGGGTCGGGAATAGCATTTACCTCGCTGTATCAGACTTCTTCATTAACGATGGCTCGCGGCAGACGAATGGTACTCAGGCCAATCCATATCCGGACTATCCAACGAATCAGGGAGGGTATGTCCCGATCAATCAGCCATTGGTGACGGGCGTTTATGGAACAATCGTCGTAGACGTAAACCGTTGGCAGCCGCTGGCGATTACCAATGCAGTCGATCAAAACGGTTTTCCGGCCGGGCCGATCCAAAAGTTCCTGGGAGCACAATGGTTCGGTGTAAGACCATTTTCGCTTCAGCGTGATAATCCCACGGTTCCATGGATCGATCCCGGGGCGCAGCCTCACCTCACCGGCGCAGGTGCCGCACAGTTCCGGAACGAGGTAGTCGATGTCATCCGTAAGAGCAGTGAATTGACGCCGGACGACGGCGCAACCATGGATATTTCTCCGGGAGCTTTTGGAAACAATTCCCTCGGAACAAATGACGGTGCTGGCCACGCCGTAAACCCAGCGACCGGCCTGCCTTACCCTTCCAACATCGTGAAGCGCGGTGATTTTACTCGCATCCTCGCCGAGTTTTGGGCGGATGGTCCAAATTCTGAGACGCCGCCGGGTCATTGGAACGTCCTGGCCAATGCTGTTGCTGACAATCCCGGGTTTGAAAAACGGATCGGCGGAACCGGGCCGATCGTCGACGATCTGGAATGGGACGTGAAAGTCTATTTCGCCCTGAATGCGGCCGTTCATGATGCCGCCTGCGTGGCATGGTCACTAAAGCGTTATTACGACGGCGGGCGGCCAATCGAATTCATTCGTTACATGGGGCAGCTCGGGCAATCTACGCAAACCTCAGGACCTTCCTATCATCCGAATGGCTTGCCGTTGGTTCCGGGCCTCATCGAACTCGTGACGGCCGCAAGTCGGGCGCCGGGACAACGTCACGAAGGCTTTCAGTTGGGTAATGTTGTAATCTACGCTTGGCCAGGACAACCGACGAACTCCACCAGCCATAGCGGCGCGAAGTGGGTGCGCCCTGGGAACTGGATGCCTTATCAGAAGGCCAATTTCGTTACGCCGGCTTTTCCCGGCTTTATCTCCGGGCACAGCACTTTCAGCCGCTCGGCTGCGGAAGTCATGACGGCAGTCACCGGCTCCGCGTTTTTTCCGGGCGGCATGGGCGTGTTCAACGCTCCTTCCAACACTTTTCTCTCCTTCGAGCGTGGTCCAAGCCAGGATGTGCAACTCCAGTGGGGCACCTATTATGACGCAGCAGATCAGGCAGGTCTCTCGCGTCTTTGGGGCGGTATCCACGTCTCTGCCGATGACCTGGCTGGCCGGCGCGCGGGTTCTCAGGCCGGACAAGCGGTTTGGGCCCTGGCAAAAAAATTCTTCGACGGCTCCGTCACGAATACGCCGATGAACCTCTCCATTCGCCATCTGAGCGGAACCCAATGCCAGCTCAGGTTTGAGACGGTCCGGGGAATGTATTACAAAATCCAGTCGAGCTCGAATGTGGGCGACGCTTTCACCGACCTGACCACGTTTGATCGGGCCACAAATTCCGCAGTCCTGCGCACGGAAGCCGCTGTCGGCGCCAACTTCTATCGTGTGGTAAGCTCCCCGGCGCCCTAGCCCTCGAGGTCTTAAACGCTGAGCGACTAGACGTACGCCCTCCATTTTCCCTACGAGATCTTCGTAGCTTTTCCGCGTCTGTGAGCGAACCTGACTCGCAGGGAAAGGAGGATTGTGCACACAAGTGGCCGAGGCGTTGCCAGCGTGACTCAAAGGCTCGTCCCTTGACGCAGCGCCTGCCCTCGGAAATATTTTGGGATCATGCAATTGGAGCGATTCACGATCAAAGCGCAGGAAGCGTTGCAGGGCGCTCAAGCAACGGCGCAGAAGTATTCACAACAGGAAATTGATGGCGAGCATCTCATGCTCGCGTTAATCGATCAGCCTGAAGGCCTCATTCAACCTCTTCTGCAGAAGCTTGGTATTCCCATTCCGGGCTTTCGCGCTGATCTCGAAACAGAAATCGGCCGGCGTCCCAAAGTCCAGGGAACGACTTCGATTGATACTTTTCTGGGACAAAGCCTCAAAAAAGCTTTGGACGCCGCACAGGCCGAGGCGACGAAACTTAAAGACGAATACACCAGCACCGAACATCTGCTTCTTGGATTACTCCAGCAGGGCAGTCCCTCGCTCAAAAAGATTTTCCAGTCTCACGGCCTCAAATACGACATCGTTCTTAAGGCGCTCGCCGAATTACGTGGCAATCAACGCGTCACCGACCAAAGTCCGGAAGATAAATTTCAGGCCCTCGAAAAATATGGCCGCGACCTGACCGCGCTCGCTCGTGCCGGCAAAATCGATCCGGTCATCGGACGCGATGAGGAAATCCGGCGTGTGATGCAGGTGCTCACGCGACGTACCAAGAACAATCCTGTTTTGATTGGCGAGCCGGGGGTCGGCAAAACGGCCATCGCCGAGGGCCTTGCCAGGCGAATTGTCAGCGGTGATGTGCCGGAATCACTGAAAAACAAGAAACTCGTCGCCATGGATTTGAGCGCGATGATCGCGGGCGCCAAATACCGGGGGGAATTTGAGGAACGCCTGAAGGCCTTTCTGAAAGAGATCACCGCAAGTGAAGGCCGCATCATTCTGTTCATCGACGAGTTGCATACGCTTGTCGGCGCAGGCAAGGCGGAAGGCGCAGCCGATGCTGCCAACATGCTCAAGCCGCAATTGGCCCGCGGCGAGCTGCGATGTATTGGCGCAACTACTCTCGACGAATATCGTAAACATATCGAGAAGGACCCTGCCTTGGAACGGCGCTTCCAGCCCGTCTACGTCGAGGAGCCGTCCGTGGAAGCCACCATTGCGATCCTGCGCGGATTGAAAGAGCGCTACGAGGTGCATCATGGTGTTCGAATTCAGGATGCAGCTCTCGTCGCAGCTGCCACCTTGTCGCACCGTTATATCACCGACCGTTTTCTACCCGATAAAGCTGTCGATTTGATTGACGAAGCCGCTTCGCGTTTGCGCATGGAACTCGATTCCATGCCGACCGAAATTGATCAGCTCGAGCGCCAGATCATGCAGCTGGAAATCGAGCAGAGTGCGCTTAAGAAGGAGAAGGACGAGGTCTCGCGCGAGCGTCTGAAGAAAATCGAAAAAACGCTCGCTGAATTGAAAGAGCAGGCGGCAAAACTCAAGGCCCAATGGCAGAACGAAAAAGCCTCGATCAACGCGATCGGAGTCGTCAACGGCCAACTTGAGCAGGCCAAACTCGCGCTCGAGAAAGCTGAGCGCGGTGGCGATCTAAACACGGCCGCGCAGATTCAATACGGCACTATTCCCGAATTGCAGCGCAAACTCGCTGCCGCTGAAAAGGCCGCCCAGCAGCAGTCGGGAGGTAAACGTTTGCTTAGCCTGGAAGTCACCGAGGAGGACATTGCCAAGGTCGTCGCTTCGTGGACGGGTATTCCTGTCACGCGCATGCTCGAAGGTGAACGGCAGAAGCTCGTGAAAATGGAGGAACGCCTCTCCGAGCGGGTAATTGGCCAGCGCGAAGCCATACACGCCGTCGCCAATGCCGTGCGCCGCGCCCGCAGCGGCCTGCAGGATCCGAATCGCCCGATCGGTTCATTCATATTCCTGGGTCCAACGGGAGTCGGCAAAACCGAGCTCGCCCGTGCCCTTGCGGAGTTTCTCTTCGATGACGAGAACGCCATGGTGCGCATCGACATGAGCGAATACATGGAGAAGCACACGGTCGCGCGGCTCATCGGGGCCCCTCCCGGGTATGTCGGCTACGAGGAAGGCGGACAATTAAGCGAAGCTGTCCGACGGCGCCCTTACTGTGTCGTGCTTTTTGATGAAATTGAAAAGGCGCATCCGGATGTTTTCAATGTCCTCCTGCAGGTCCTCGATGATGGCCGGCTCACGGACGGGCAGGGGAGGACGGTCGATTTCAAAAACACAATCGTCATCATGACGAGCAATATCGGTTCACCGATTATCCAGGGATATTTCACGAGCGGAAACCTTTCGCCCAAGGAACATGCTGACATGGAACAACGGGTTCGGATGGAATTGCGTGGCCACTTCCGGCCCGAGTTTCTCAACCGCATTGACGATATCATCATTTTCCACAGCCTCGACGAATCGCAGCTTGAAAAGATCGTCGACGTGCAGCTGAAGCGCCTCGACAAACGATTGAAGCAGCAGAACCTCACCTTGATCCTCGATACCGCGGCCAAAAAGTTCCTCGCCAAGGAAGGATACGATCCGCAATTCGGCGCTCGACCCCTCAAGCGCACCATTCAGGAGGAGCTGCTGGACCCGCTCGCCACCAAGCTTCTCTCCGGTGAATTTAAGCCCGGCGATCTGATTCGTGTCACCGCTGCGGACAATGAACTCATTTTCCAAAGCGGAAACCACACCACGGCAAAATCCACCAGTAAATAGCTCCCCCATTCTTGACCCAGTAGCTCGGGAGGCGACACAACTCTGGCCTCGCTTTTCCCTGCGGAACCTCCGTACACTTTTGTGGAAATGACGAAGCCATTTCAGCCGCAGGATTTGGTCGCGAAGCACGTCCGGGACATACCCCGATCGGGCATTCGGGACTTTTTCGACATCGTGCAGTCGAAGAAGGAGGTCATTTCCCTTGGCGTCGGCGAACCCGATTTTGTCACGCCATGGCACATCCGCGAAGCTGCGATCTATGCGCTCGAGACGGGAAAGACGAGTTACACATCGAACCTTGGCTTGCTGAAGCTGCGCGAAGCCATTTCCGCGAGCCTGAGCCGGCGATTCGCTGTTTCCTATAATCCCCAAAACCAAATCCTAATCGCAGTCGGCGTGAGCGAGGCCATGGATCTGGCATTTCGGGCCATCATTAATCCCGGAGACGAAATCATCTACCATGAACCGTGCTATGTGAGTTACGCGCCCGGAGTTTCGTTGGCTCACGGTGTTCCGGTTCCCGTCTCCTGCAAAGCGAGCAACGGCTTTGCGGTCACCGCCGAAGCCATCCAAAAAGTGATCACCCCGCGAAGCAAGGCGCTGGTCCTGAATTTTCCTACGAATCCAACGGGCGGCACTATGACACGGCAGGAGTTGGAAAAAATCGCCACTCTCGTGCAGCGGCACAACCTGCTCGTGATCACGGACGAGATCTATTCGGAACTGACGTTTGAAGGCGAACATGTGAGCATCGCCTCACTGCCGGGGATGATTGAACGTACCGTGTTTCTGCACGGCTTCTCCAAGGCATATGCGATGACCGGTTTCCGGATCGGCTACGCCTGCGGACCGGTGGATATCATCGAGGCCATGATGCGGATTCATCAATACTCGATGCTCTGCGCAAGCATCATCAGCCAGGAAGCCGCTTTGGAAGCCATCCAGAATGGCGATGCCGACACAGCCGAAATGCGAGAGCATTATCGTGCGCGCCGCAATTACATTGTGAAGGCGTTTAACGATATGGGCCTCGCGTGTCACTTGCCTCGCGGGTCTTTCTATGCGTTTCCATGCATCGAATCGACGGGTTTGAAGTCGAGGGATTTTGCAGTGAAACTGCTCGAGCAGGAGAACGTCGCGTGCGTTCCGGGGGGAGCTTTTGGTCCGAGTGGTGAGGGGTATTTGCGTTGTTGCTTTGCTACCGCGCTCGATCAAATTGAGATCGCGATGGAACGCATGGCGAAGTTTGTGAAACGGGGTTAATCAACGCAGAACAATGAAGATCAACAAAGTCATCATTGTTATCAATGAATCGAAGCGGCACGCCGCCAACACGGGCCGCGAGTTGCGCAAAATACTCAATGGAGAAAGCGTCCAACAGGAATGGCTTCCCACCGTCGACTTGCGTCGCGGTTCCTATCGCAAGCTTTCAGGCCTTCGCAACAACAAAGCGGCCGATCTGGTGATTGCTTGTGGCGGCGATGGCACATTGCTCCAGGCTGCCCACCGTTTCCGCGGCACAGGAATTCCCATCCTTGGCATCAACATAGGCTATCTCGGTTTCATCACTTCAATTCGGGGCGACCGAATTGCGGAGGAAATGAATCGCGTCCTGAAGATGGATTTTGTAGTCAGCCAGCGTAGTGCTCTCGACGTGACGGTCATTCAACGAAGCAAAAAGACACCGGGTTGGGCATTGAACGACGCAATCATTATTCGTGGTGACAATCCGCATTTGATCAGCCTGCAAGCCAAAGTCGGCAAGCGCTCGCTCACTCACTATCGGTGCGACGGCTTGATCGTTGCGACCCCCACTGGCAGCACCGCCTACTCGTTAGCCGCAGGAGGGCCGATCATTAGCCCGGAATGCAAAGTTTCTGTCATCACGCCTATTTGCCCGCAGGCGCTTACCAATCGTTCGGTCGTGGTGAACGCCGACGAGCCTGTCGAGATGATGCTTGAGAAATCCTCCGGACCCGGTGTCGTGCAGGTCGATGGCATGACTCTTACGAGGGCTGCGCCGGAAAGCACTGTTGTCGTGACGACTTCCAAAGACCAGGTCCCGATCGCCTTCCTTCCCGAAATCAATTATTACGATATTCTCGCTGAGAAATTAAAGTGGCGCGGCGACGGTCTTTGCTGATCCCCCGGCACGTGACTGGGTCCCTTATTGCCGATTGCCGCAGTGCTCCCGGTGCTTCATAATTCGGCAAGACTCACGAACCAGGTGAACAACGAGGGTAGAATATTATTTCTCGTCTTGTGCGCGGGCTTTGCCGCTTTCTCGCTCGCTGGGCACGCCGCATCATCGGCGTCTTCGAACCATTGGTCGCTCCAGCCTCTCGTTGCCCCGCAGGTTCCGGTCGTTCGTGATAGCTCATGGCCGCAGAACCCGGTCGATCGTTTTATTCTGGCCACGCTTGAATCCAAACAAATGAAGCCCACAGCCCGGGCGGATAAAGCATTGCTCCTGCGCCGGGTGACATTCGACCTCATCGGTTTACCGCCGACTCCCGCGGAGCTGGAATCATTTCTTAAAGACAATTCACGGGGCGCCTATGAAAAGGTGGTTGATCGGCTTCTCAAGAGTCCCCGTTATGGCGAACGCTGGGCGCGCCATTGGCTGGACGTGGTTCATTACGCTGACACCCATGGAAACGATCAGGATCGCATTCGCACGAATGCCTGGCCGTACCGCGATTACCTCGTGCGCAGCTTCAATGAAGACAAACCTTACGCCCGCTTCGTCCAGGAGCAGCTCGCCGGGGATATTTTGTTTCCCGGTGACCCGCAAGGGATAGTTGCCACTGGCTTTATTGCCGCCGGTCCCTGGGATGAGAGTTCACAAATGGCGATCATGGACGACACCGTCGATAAGAAGATCGCAAAGAACCTCGATCGGGACGACATGGTCACCACCACGATGTCGACGTTCGCAAGCAGCACAGTCCATTGCGCTCGCTGTCACAATCATAAATTCGATCCGATTTCGCAGGACGATTATTACAGTCTGCAGGCTGTGTTTGCCGGTGTTGACCGGGCCAATAGAACTTACGATCGCGATCCGGCGTTGCACGAACGCCGGCGCAGTTTGATTCGGCGCCGTGCAGCCGCACCCACGGAGCTAGAGCTGGAGGCGTCGGATAAGCAACGGATTGCCTGGGAACGCTCGCTCTCCTCGACCGCAGTTGCATGGAAGGTTCTCGAACCGGCGTCGTTCACTTCATCGAATGGTTCGACACTCACGAAGCAGTCGGACTTTTCCGTGCTGGCCAGCGGGAAGCGCCCGGAGACAGACACCTATACAATTATCTGCGAAACAGCTCTCACGAATATCACGGCCATTCGCCTGGAGGTGCTCTCAGATGAATCGTTGCCTCACAAAGGTCCCGGTCGGCAGGACAACGGCAATCTTCACCTCTCCGAGTTGGCATTGCTTGCATCGCCTGCTCGAAGCGATTCGGCTCCTGTCAAAGTGGCCCTGCGAAATGCCACGGCCGACTTTAATCAGGATGGTTGGGACATCACCCGGGCCCTGGATGGAAACACAAAAACCGCGTGGGGCATTTATCCATCCGTCGGCAAGTCGCATACAGCCGTTTTTGAAACGGCAACCAATCTCGATTCTACGACCGGCACACGGTTGGTATTCCAGCTCGATCAACTGCACGGGGGAGGTCATCTTATTGGCCGGGTGCGTCTCGCGATTACGAGTGCGCCGCGTCCAGTCCGCCTGAATTCTCTTCCGGATCCGATTGCCGCCATCTTGGCCGTTGCGCCTTCAGATCGCTCTCCAGCCCAGCAAAAGGAACTCGCCAGTTATCATCGGAACCTCGAACTCGATCGCCAAATCGCAGCTCTGCCTCCACCTGAGATTGTTTATGCCGCGGCCAACGACTTCGTTCCTGAAGGCAATTTCAAACCTGCAAAAACTCCACGTGCCATCCACGTGCTAAAGCGGGGCGACGTCACCAAACCCGGCGATGCCGCGGTTCCTGGAGCATTGGCGTGCGTCAATCCGCTGGATGCACGGTTTAGAATTTCGAACCTTCAGGACGAAGGCGAACGTCGCTCCGCTTTGGCACATTGGCTGACCGATCCGGCCAATCCTCTTACCTGGCGTTCCATCGTGAATCGCGTTTGGCACTACCATTTCGGCCGCGGCATCGTGGAAACCCCGAATGACTTCGGCAAAATGGGCGGACGACCGAGTCATCCGGAGTTGCTCGACTGGCTCGCCGTCACTTTCCGCAACCAGGGCGGCTCACTGAAGCAGCTGCATCGGCTGATCGTGACCAGCGCAGTTTACATGCAGTCCTCCGGTCACAATCCTGAATACGCGAAAGTTGATTCCGGAAACATCTATCTTTGGCGCATGAATCGCGCGCGGCTGGCCGCTGAATCATTGCGCGATGCCGTCCTGGCGATGACCGGCAAGATGGACTTGCAGATGGGCGGACCCCCAGCTAAGCAATTCAACATCAAACCAGGTGTCCATGTTACGCCGGATGTTGATTACCTGAATTTCGATGTCGATAGTCGCGATGGTTGCCGCCGCAGCATCTACCGCTTTATTTTTCGCACATTGCCCGATCCCTTCATGGATTCAATGGATTGTGCGGATGCCTCCCAGTTGACGCCCGCACGCAACACATCGGTCACCGCTCTGCAGGCGCTCTCGATGCTGAACAATCATTTCATGGTGCGTTACAGCGAGCATTTTGCGTCGCGTTTGGAACGGTCCGCATCCACTCCTGCAGCTCGGATCGAGCAGGCATTTATACTTGCCTATAGTCGGAAACCAACCTCCGAGGAACTTGTCATGCTGGCGGAGTACGCCCAAAAACACGGGCTCGCCAATCTTTGCCGTCTCATCCTGAACAGCAACGAATTCGTGTTCGTCAACTAGCAGTAGCCATGAACCATCGCCTCTTTGAAGATCGGTCTCTGCCGCGCCGCGAGTTCCTCTGGCGTTTTGGCGGCGGTCTCGGCGGCATCGCCCTGGCGCAACTGCTCGGCGAACAGGGATTGCTTGCCGATGTTGCCCTGGGCAAGCCTGAACTGAATGGAGGCTTGCATCATCGGGCTCGGGCAAAAAGGATCATCCAGCTCTTCATGAATGGTGGCGCGAGCCAGATGGATACGTTCGACTACAAGCCTGACTTGAATCGGTTGAGCGGGCAGAAATTCGATCCCGGCGCACGCGTCGAGGCGGCCACAAGTGCCCCCGGAAACGTGATGAAGAGCCCGTTTGAGTTCAAACAGCATGGCACATGTGGGCGTTGGGTCAGCAGCGCTTTTCCTGAAATCGCGACCTGCGTGGATGACCTCGCATTCATCATGTCCATGGCCTCCAAAACGAACGTCCATGGTCCCGCCAGTTACATGCAGAACACCGGATTCGTCACGCCCGGTTTTCCTTGCATGGGCTCATGGATTTCGTACGCGCTCGGGACGCTTAACGACAATTTGCCGACTTTCGTCGTGATCCCGGATTCACGCGGTCTGCCTTACAATCAGAAAGGGAATTTCTCTTCCGGCTTTTTGCCCGTCGTACACCAGGGAACCATTATCAAGCCTTCCGCGCCGGAACCGATCTCGGATCTTTTCCCCCCGAAAAGCGCAAAATACATCACCGCGGCCAGCGAGCAGGACGGGCGCGTGCTGCTGGAGAAAATGAATCGAAAATACCTCGAGGATTGGCGGGGAGATTCACGGCTCGATGCGCGCGTCTCTTCCTACGAACTCGCAGCGAAAATGCAGCTCAGCGCTCCGGACGTGCTCGATTTGCGAGGTGAGTCCGCGGCCAC
>Ga0193692_1000173_pt1 | contig 15768 bp, 7 predicted proteins | sample L3a1metaG_FD_144917 | JGI IMG/M metagenome (GOLD analysis project Ga0193692, IMG submission 144917) | Soil microbial communities from a riparian zone of the East river system, Colorado, United States - L3a1 | ecosystem: Environmental > Terrestrial > Soil > Riparian zone | place: USA: East River... | reverse complement strand
TGAAATTCTTCTTCCTTTATAATCTTTTCCGTCCCAAACCGCTTGTCCGCCCAATGCTTTTGTTTGATAAACCAATCTTCCGTCCATTTCAGTAATTTTTACAATTGCATTATTCACTAAACCACGGATCGCAATCGTACCGCCGTATCCCGGTGGCACAGGATTTGGAAAGACCAATACATTAGTATTCGTTTCACCACCTTCTGTCGCTGTACTTCTGAAAGAACAAAGGCCATTTGCAGTAGCAAAAAATATCTCTCCCGTTCTCCCATCAATAGTAATTCGCTTTACATCATTACTTAATAAAGGACTATTTGTTTCAGTAAAACGATAGATCACTTTATCACCCTCGGCGCTAACGAGCCATGCACCGTTCTTTGTTGCCACCCATTTTCGATCAGCGCCATCTACAGCAATGCTTCTCACTTCTTCGCCTTTGAAAAGATATTGATTAAATCCTCCTTGTGTCACAACTGGTAACATTGCATCGCAACCCTGTGATGAAAAAATATTTTGCGGACATTGAACAACAGCTGCCCCATCGCTTGTGCCGATCCAGATAAAACCATTTTTATCTTTTGCGATACTAAACACATTATTCGTCGGCAAATTTCCAATGCCGGCGCCGCTTCTGTATGATTTCCATTTATCATCAGCTGCATTATCGATCGTTTTGTTGTCATTAAAAATGATCAATCCATTTCCTTTTGGAGAAACGATCCATTTCTGACCCTCATCATCTACTATTATTTGTGATGCAGCATTCTCATTCAAAGCAAATGGCGGAGCAAATGTTTTCCAGCTACCATCATTTTTTCTTACAAGAATATTTTGTGCAGCGCCATAGTTAGATACCCATAAATTATTTTCTTTATCAAATACAAGCCCAGATACACGATAGCTACTAGGATCAAATGTTGCCTGCCCTATTGGAGAATTCTGTTTGAAGACCTCAAAACTATTACCGGCTTTTATGTGCAGCAATCCTCCTCCATATGAACCTGTCCAGATCGTTTCATCCCGTGGATCGATCGCAACCGAGATCAAATCAGGCAATGAATCAAGCCGAGTAAAATGTTTATTATTATAATTTGTCCATTGTCCTTCAGAAAATTTATAAATGCCGTCTTTATTATTTTGCTTTTGCCAATTTTCATTTACACTACCAGCTGCCGCATAAAATGAATTGTTTACAAAAACGATCTCTCCTGTCGCAATTGATTGTGGTGAATTGAGATCATAATTTTCAAACCCGATTGACATAAACTTTGTCAACCCTCCGCTGCTATCAGCCACCCAATAATCATTACTTACCAAAATCGTCTTCTTAGGCTGAACAATTGACCCCGACTGTTGAATAGTCCTGGCAGTTGTTCCATCTGTATTTAATGAAGTGACCTTAGCGCTGCCATCACTCTTTTTTTGACAAACAATTATTTTACCTGAAGAAGAATTAATATTCTGAATTTTCCATGTTGGTTCCGTAAAAAATAAATTCCAGTTCAACCCGTTAAGTACAAACACAGAATCATTTTTTGAAACAAATATTTTACTCAGTACATTGATAACATTATTGCAAACACCCGCTGTTAGTCCGTTTAAGCCACTTATATTTTGCCAATTCAAATAATTCGCAGGATCAACCGTGTTAATAGAAGTGATCTTTAATCCTTCATCGGTAGCGGCATAAAAAAAAGAATTGTCGGCAGTAAAGCCATTTATTTTTACTTGTCCTCCATTATTACCGATAAACCATGAATCTTTCACTTCATATTTATCTGCATCAATAACCACTATACCAAGACCGGTTGAGAGATAAAAATATTTTCCCAAAGAAAAAACATTGTAAATGGTTTTATCACCAACAATATTATCAAGTTTGATCTCGGGCACATTAAAAATATCGTTGCGGTAAACAATGTCGATATTGCTGTTGCGATAACCGATGAATAACTTATCGGTTATTTCATTATAATTAATTGCTGCAACACCGGTTTCGTGTAACCCATTTATCCGGCTCATTCGTGAAACTGAATTTTCAGACAGGTCAATGCTAAAAACACTATAAGGCGTGGCGCAAAAAATTTTATTATTTCCTGCCGAAACATCGATGGCAGAATGATAAGGCAAGTGATCTCGCCATTGACCGATCAGCGGGATCGAATCCTGGGAAATGCCCCTGGAAAGAAAAGTAAATAATGTATATAAAGTAACTATGGATTGGCGTAAACTCACTTTTCAAAAATATCACTCTTAATCTAAATCGATATAATGGTTTAACGGTCGTTCAGTCATTTTTCTGTTTCTTTGCGCAGTTTCTGACTTCAACGAACAATTATGTGGAATACTCTCGGCCGGTTTATACTAAAATACAGGATACCATTATTAGTTCTTTTGCTGGCGGCTACCGCTTTCATGGTTTATAAAGCAAAACAACTTCAGTTAGGTTATGAATTTGCGAATGCTATTCCCACAGATCATCCCAAGTTTAAAGCCTACCAGGAATTCAGAAAAAAATTCGGCGAAGATGGCAACATGCTTGTCATAGGTATACAAACTGATAAACTTTTTGAAGAAAAAATTTTTAATGATTACACGCGGCTTGTAAATGATATCAAAGGTGTGAAAGGTGTGGAAGATGTCATCTCAATAATTACCGCCGTCAATCTTATCAAAGACTCAGCAACAGAAAAACTCGGCCCACAGGCGATTTTTGAAAAAGGGCCACTTTCGCAAGCTGACATAGACAGTTCCAAAAAAGTTTTTTATTCTCTTCCATTTTATCGGGGTTTGTTATACAATCCTGATTCAAATGCATGGTTGCTTGGTGTGCATATAAATAAAGCTGTACTGGCATCGAAAGCAAGAGAAAAAACAGTGGCAGAGATCACATCCTTAACTGATGCGTTCAGTAAAAAAAATTCCTTAGAAACTCATTTAAGTGGTTTGCCGCTTATTCGCACGGTATTGGCAAAAAGAATTGCCGATGAAATGCAATGGTTCCTTCTGATATCTGTTGTTCTTTCTGCAGTTATCTTATTGCTTTTTTTCAAATCGTTTAGCAGCATGTTGCTGTCTATTGTGGTGGTTGGCATTGGCGTAGTTTGGAGCCTGGGTACGATGGTATTGTTGGGTTATAAGATCACTCTACTTACTGCTCTTATTCCACCATTAATAGTAGTGATCGGCATTCCCAATTGTATTTATTTCCTGAATAAATTTCACGTTTCGTACAATGAAACAGGTGATAAATCAAAAGCACTTGTAAAAATGGTGGATCGAATGGGGATCGTTACCCTGTTTTGCAACATCTCTGCTGCTATTGGTTTTGCGGTTTTCTTTTTAACCCGTAGCCAGGTATTAAAAGAGTTTGGCGCTGTTGCCGGTCTTAATATCATGGCATTGTTTTTTATCTCTCTTATATTGATCCCTGCTGCATTAAGTTTTTTTCCTCCACCCAAGTCCCGGCATACAAAATATTTAGACAATCCAAGGCTGAGAAGATGGCTTGACAGGCTGGAACGCTGGTCGCTCAATCACAGGAAATTTATTTATGCAATGACTATTGCCATTTTAGTTGTTTCTATAATGGGGATATTAAGATTGGAAAGTAACGGCTATATTGTAGATGATCTTCCAAAAACAGATAAGATATATACTGACCTGAAATTTTTTGAAAGAAATTTCAAAGGAGTAATGCCGCTTGAAATAATTATTGATACAAAAAAGAAAAGAGGTGTTACCCGAAACCTTTCTACTCTTTTAAAAATTGATTCCCTTTCACAATTTTTAGCTGCAATGCCTGAGATAGGCAGACCGCTAAATATCACTGAAGGATTAAAATTTGCGAAACAGGCTTTCTATGAAGGGGATACGGCAAGCTATTCAGCTCCTACCGAGTTTGACATGGTCCCGCTGAAATCTTACCTGGAGTTCAAGCCTGATTCGGGGAAGAAAGAAAATTCTTTTGGAAAACTTCTTTCTTCTTTTATTGATAGCAATAAACAGGAAGCAAGAATAAGTGTAAGCATGCGTGATGTAGGTAGTTATCGTTTACCCAAAATACTTGATACAATACAACAAAAAGCTGATCTGATTTTTGATACAACGAATTATCATGTACAGCTTACCGGTGCTAGTGTTACTTTTCTTACCGGTAGTAATTTTATCATCAATGGCTTAAAAGAAAGCATTATGTGGGCATTTGCATTAATAGCTGTTTGTATGATGTACCTGTTCCGTTCTTTCAGAATTTTAGTATGTTCATTGATACCGAATATCATTCCATTGGTGATCACTGCCGGTGTAATGGGGTGGCTTGGTGTAAGAATAAAACCTTCTACTGTTTTAATTTTCAGTGTTGCACTTGGCATTGCTATCGATGTCACTATTCGGTTTCTTATAAATTATAAACAGGAATTGCCGCGTCTCCACTATGATATGAAACGTACGGTGATCCAGACAATTCATAGTACCGGCATCAGCATTATTTATACATCGCTTGTACTAATTGCAGGCTTTATCATTTTTTGTTTCAGCGGTTTTGGTGGCACACAATCACTCGGGTGGCTTACTTCGCTTACCCTTGTCACTGCTACCATTACCAACCTTGTATTATTGCCTTCATTGCTGATCACATTTATAAAGAAAAAGAAATAAGCCTTGATAATTGAAATATAAAAGGGGCTGCCGTTTGACAACCCCTTTTATAAGGAGATGCGATTCAATTCAAAAGTTCATGCAGTTTTTGTTCCAATGCATTGCCCCGAAGATTTTCAGCTACAACTTTTCCATCAGGATCAACTAATACATTAAAAGGAATACCGCCAAACTGGTATACAGACACCACTTCACTTTGCCAATATTTAAGATCACTAATATGTGTCCATGTTAAATTATCATCCTTTATTGCTTTTATCCAGTTCTCTTTTTGGCCGGGACGATCAAGTGAAACACCAAGTATCGTAAAATTTTTATTCTTGAATTGATTAAACGCCTGCACAACGTTCGGATTCTCGTTTCTGCATGGACCACACCAGCTTGCCCAAAAATCAACAAGCACATATTTACCACGAAATGAACTTAGCTTAACAGTCCTGCCTTCAGTATCTGGTAAAGAAATTTCTGGAGCTGTTTTTCCTACCCATATAGTTTTTGGAATTGTAGATTCTACTGAATTTCGAATACCCGCTATATCCGTACGTTCTGGAAATTTATTAAGCATATCACTTAGTAAAGCAACAATCTCTGAATCTGTAAACCCATTTACTCTGAAATTCTGATCACGGGCCATGCCCTGGTAAGTAGAAAGAATAAATAATGCCAGTGAAGAATTAGTTGCTTGCTGAACGGTTTGCTGAGTGTATTTTTTTTCCTCGTTTGAGATTTGCTTCTCCTGTTTGTTGAGGCTTTGTGCCATGGCCGAATCACCACTATTTCTTTGGATGCTATCGATCTGAAAGTAAATATTAAGCCTATCCCTCTGCATCCCGCTTATTTTAGCAAGATATTCCTGTATCGATTTACTTGCCTTTGATCCGGTTACATTATAAAAATCTGATCTTTTGTTGAAGTCTGCATCCACATTGATCTTCGAAGCATCATTTATTATAGTTACAAACTGTGAAACATCATTTTGTAAAAGAAGATTGTAAACAGCATCCTTAGTTGCATTCAAACTTATAGAGAACTTACCATCGGCAGTAATAACAGAAGAATCTTTTAATGTCTTTTTCCCGTTTGTAATATCCGATTCTTCGATATAAACAACTTTTGACGGAGCATTATGCAAGACACCTGAAACAGTAAATGTTTTACTATCTTTTTCCTTGCACGAAGCCAACAATGAGATCACTAACACTGATAAAACGATCTTTCGCATACATGATTATTTTTAACTATTCAGTTTTTGATTTAAAATTTCATTTACAACTTTTGGATCTGCTTTTCCTTTTGATCTTTTTATTACTTCGCCCACAAACAATGCCAATAGGCCCTTTTTACCTTTCCTGTATTCTTTCACCTTATCTTCAAACTGTAAAAGTACAGCATCAGCAATTGGTAGAATATAATCTGAGTTACTATCCATTAGCAAGTTCATTTTACCTGCTTGCTGCAATGGATCTGTTTCCGGATCATCTACCAGCACAGAAAATAGTTTTGATGAAGCTGCCGAAAAGCTAAGCTTGTTTTCCTCTACCATTTTTATAAGCAAGCAAAATTTTGAGGGAGATACCGGGAATTCATCAATGTTTTTATTTTCAGCATTTAGCCATGTCCTCACGGGTCCAAGCATCCAGTTAGCGGCCGATTTTGGTTTAATGCCTACTTTACTTCCGTTTGCATTATTTGATTGAATAAGCTGTTCAAAATAATTCGAGAAATCTTTTTCTTCTGTTAAGGCAGCCGCATCATATTCGCTCAGCTGGTATATTGAAATATATTTTTTTATCCGTTCTTGTTGTAAAACCGGCAGGCTTGCTTTTATTGATGCAATGAGTTCATCAGTAAGATCGAATGGAGTAAGATCAGGTTCAGGAAAATAGCGATAGTCTTCAGCATCTTCTTTATCACGAATAGCAAACGTTGTTCCATTAGTCGCATCAAAACTTCTTGTTTGTTGTTGTATTGTATCTCCTTTTTCTAATAATGTGATCAACCGAGCGGCTTCATATTCAATAGCGATCTTTACATTTCGCATTGAATTAAGATTTTTTACTTCCACTCTTGTGCCGAGTTTAGTATCTCCTATTTTTCTTACAGAAATATTTGCATCACAACGAAGACTTCCTTCTTCCATATTCCCATCACAAATTTCCAAATAGCGAACAAGTTTGCGCAGCTCTGTTAAATATGCATAAGCTTCATCTCCGCTTCTCAGATCAGGTTCGGAAACGATCTCCAACAACGGAACTCCGGCCCGGTTATAATCAAGTGCGGTTTCATTATCGTAAACATCGTGCAGGCTTTTTCCCGCATCCTCTTCCATGTGTATCCTGGTTAGCTGCACATTCTTGTCACCAGTTGCTGTTTTAATTGCTACATACCCACCTTTGCAAATAGGCGTTGTATGTTGCGATACCTGGTAACCTTTGGGAAGATCTGGATAGAAATAATTTTTGCGTGCAAAATAATTTTGTTTCTCAATTTCAGAATGACAGGCAAGACCAAGTTTTACCGCAAAACCGATCGCTTCTTTATTCATCTTCGGCAGTGTACCAGGATGAGCAAGCGTAATAGGGCTGATATTTGAGTTTGGCTCGTCACCAAAAAACGAACTGTCGCCACAAAATAATTTACTGTGGGTAAGGAGCCTTGCATGAACTTCGAGTCCTACTACTGTTTCGTATCCCTGTTTTGCTTCCATTTTTTAATAAGACGGCAAAAATACACATCAATTTTTTAAGGTCTTTGAAATATGACAAACAAAAAAGCCGTCCCGATAAATCGGGACGGCTTAAAAGATAAAATATGTTGATCTTAAAGATCTGCTGTTTTTAGCTTGCGGGGCATTTTCACTTCAACAGTTTGCACTTTGCCATCTCTTTTTATTTTCAAACTGATAGTTGGTTTGTCTTTATTTTCTTTTACCAGTTTAGCCACTTCATCAGCGCTGTTCACTTCAGTACCATTGAAATTTGTTATGATATCATTTTCTTTCAATCCTGCTTTTGCAGCATTGCTTTCATCATCCACATCGATCACTTTCACACCTTTACCGTCATCAGTATCCTGAACAGATAAGCCTAACCTGGGTGCACCACCAGAGTATGACCATGCCTGTCCACGCATACGTGGCATTGCCTGGATCTTTGGGGCAAGTATTTCGTAATCGGGCATTTCCATTTTAAAATTTTGACCAGGCCCATAACTAAATGAGCTAACCCCTTTCCATTTGCCCAATTCTGCCGTTACTTTCTGTTCTTTTTTATCTCTTAATAATGTAACTGTCACTTTTTCGCCTGGTTTGTGTTTGCGTACTGCTTCCGATAATTGATCTGGATCTTCAATTTTTGTATCGCCAATTTTTGTGATGATGTCGCCTTCTTTGATACCAGCCTTTTTTGCTGCACTTTCATCAGTTATCTCAGTCACTTTCACACCACCTTCCGCATCTTCAGTCACAACACCAAGCATTGCACGGTCTTCTTCAACATGATACATGCTCATTCCATCGCCGCTGTCCCAATTAAAACTTTGACCACCTGCCCTTGTTCTTGGAGTACCGTAATAATTTAACCCTTCCATGGTCTTGTATTTATTACGATGAACTGTAATGTCACCGTCCTTAAGATCTTCGATAGGTTTTCCATTAACTGTTATTTTATCGCCATTGATCTCAACAACCGTTTTTGTTTTATTATCAGTTTTCCTGGTGATAGTAATCTGTTCAACTTCTTTTTTCGTATCCTTATTCTCCTTATCCTTTACTTTTTCATCCTGTGCAAAAGAAGGAATAGCAAATGTTGCGAGTAAAGCAGTGATCGCAAAACTTAGAGCAAATCGTTTCATAAAATGTATTTTTTTATTTACTACGTTTTTTTTCGTAGACCAAATATAAAGACTTTTTTTGAGTTACGAAATGTTTCGGAAGTGTTAAATAGCCAAGCGATGGTCAGGCGGCTATTTTATCTTACTGACGGATTCCAGATCTCATAGGTTTTAACCGGGTATCCATCCACCTCTTCGTCCCCAATATAGGTCATCCCGCATTTTTCGAGCACCTTCCATGAACCAATATTATCGATCTCTGCCCTGGCCACTATGCGTTGCAAACCAATTTTTTCAAAGCCATATTGAATGGAAGCATAGGCCGCCTCCGTTGCATATCCTTTCCCCCAACCTTCCTTTTTAAACCGGTAACCAAGATCGATCTCATTTAATTCAGCCCGATATTTAAGTCCGCACCAACCCAAAAATTCAAGCGTTGCTTTTATGTGCACGGCCCAACGGCCATGGTTATAAAGAGCATATTGAGGAATAATAACTTTTTCAAGGATCTCTGATGCATGCGCCAGGTCCTTTATTGGATCATGTGTGTAGCGGATCACATCGGGGTCAAGATTTAATTCGTAGATCAGCGCTGCATCATCTTCTGTGAAGGTGCGAAGCAAAAGACGGTTGGTTTCAATGACAATATTCATTGTTGGTAAAGTTACCGGCTAGGGATTTAGTAGTTCTTCTTACCCTAAAATGGTATTGACCAAAAGTATTGATTTCTGAAATTTGAAATATAATTCACTCTTGATAATTGCTATGAATGTATTGATTGCAATAGTTGCTTTGGCCATATGCGCAGTGGCTATTACTGTTGCTATGCGCATTTATAAAGAAAACCCTAAGATCAGGAAGAATGATCGTGATGACTTTTTGGATTAATCCTTTTATTATAGCTAGGGTTTCTGATTAGCAAGCATAACCTTATCCCTCTCGCTTTCCATTTCTTCATCACGATTAAGAAAACTCATTCTCCTTCCAAAAAGCTATAATCTAAATACATTCTTTTTTATTTTTGACGCTTTGTCACCACATCTCAAAACCTTGACCCGCTGAAAATAAAAGCTACTATATTATTATGCCTGCTTTTTTCGCTCCATTTATCATTCGGGCAAAATATAAATTTTGCCTGGGCAAAGAATTTCACCGGAACTGGCTATTCGGAAGGACAGGAAATAGCAATTGATGCGGCAGGAAATATTTATTCCACAGGCTCGTTCACCGGTACACAAGACTTTGATCCCGGACCGGGTGTCTACAATCTCACTCAACCCAGCGGAAATGGAGTCTATATTTCAAAGCTCGATGTAAATGGAAACTTTGTATGGGCTAAACAATTTCAAACCTGGAATGCCAAACCTTATTCAATTGCAGTAGATGCCGCCGGCAATATTTTCACTACAGGTTTTTACCAGCAAATTGCCGATTTCGATCCGGGTCCGGGGATTTATAATCTTACTACCTACAGTACAGGAGCTGATGTGTTCATTTCAAAATTGGACAACAACGGAAATTTTATTTGGGCAAAAAGACTCGGTGGCGATGGCAATTTTTATACGCAGGGACAAAGTCTCTCAGTAGATGCAGCAGGCAATGTTTATACAACAGGAATTTTCAACGGCACCATTGATTTCGATCCCGGACCTGCAACTTATAACTTTACTGCTGTTGGCAATGACGATATGTTCGTATCAAAATTAGATGCCAATGGCTCCTTTATTTGGGCAAAACAAATTAGCGGTCTTTTTTGGGAAACGGGATATGCTATCGCTGTGGACAATGTGGGTAACACTTATCTAAGTGGTAACTTCTATAGTTCTGCAGACTTCGATCCTGGTCCAGGCGTTTCTACATTAAATGCCCCGCTCTCCGACATTTTTGTATTGAAATTAGATGGTGCTGGAAACTTTGCTTGGGTAAAACAGATTAGTGGCCCGGAGGGTGGAGCAAGTTTTTCAATTGCGCTGGATGCTGCTGGGAATATTTATACAACAGGTATCTTTCGTGGCACTATAGATGCTGATCCGGGACCGGGAGTTTACAATCTCAACAATGCTGGAAATACCGACATTTTTATATCCAAATTAAATAGTACAGGAAATTTCCTTTGGGCTAAAAGTATAGGAGGAACAGGGTATGATAGAGGAACTTCTCTAACGACAGATCTTTCCGGTAACGTTTATATCACGGGAGATTTCCAAACAACGGTCGATCTTGACCCTGGCCCGACAACTTTTAATTTCACCTCCAATGGCGCAAATGATCTTTTCATTTCAAAATTTGATGCCACAGGAAATCTTCTTTGGGCCAAACAGATCGGTGGCAGTGCTGATGACTATTCTTTTTCAGTACGTGTAAACGCCGGTGGTGATGTTTTCACGACGGGCCTGTTCAATAATATAGTTGACTTTGATCCCGGCACCGGTGTTTTTGATCTCTCCGCAGGAGGCAATACATCTGCTTTTGTACTTAAACTGGGTAAATGCACTAACATTTCTCAAACTACAATAAATGCATTTGCATGTGGGGCATATACACTCAACAACCAAACATATACATCAAACGGAACATATTTGCAGACGCTGCAAAATTCTTTCGGCTGCGATAGCATTATCACCCTTAATTTAACACTAACCGGTTCAAATGATACAACAAGTGTTGCTGCATGCGACAACTATACCTGGAATGGACACGTGTATTCCACAAGCGGGTTTTATCGGGATACGCTAACCAATATACATTCCTGTGATAGTATCATTAATCTTGATCTTACCATCAGGACATCAAAAACTTCATCTGTCAATGCAACTATCTGCGAAGGTGAAAGCTTTGCAGGATATACAAAAAGCGGAATTTATATCAACAATTTCTTAGCTGCCAATGGTTGTGATAGCATCCGTACACTGAACCTTATTGTAAAACAAAGATCTTATTCTACACTCAACGTAACAATTTGCCAGGGAGAAAATTATTTGAGCTATTCTTCTACAGGTATATATAGAGATACTCTTGTTGCCTTCAACGGATGTGACAGCGTACGAACGATAAACCTTTTGGTAAATCCCAAAGCAGTTACAAACCTCAATGTCGCTATTTGTCAGGGTGATTCTTATTTTGTCGCAGGAGCAAGTCAGATAAAAAGTGGAGTGTATAAAGATACATTACAAACACATTTAGGTTGTGACTCAGTGATCATTACCAATCTCGTTGTACATCCTAAGCCTATTCCAAACCTTGGTGCAGACAAAAACTTATGCCAGGGCCAATCAATAACATTGAATGCAGGAACATTTATTAATTATCACTGGCAGGATCAAACTACACAACCAACTTTTACTGCAAATACCATTGGTCAATATTGGGTACAGGTTACAGACATTAATGGTTGCATAAACGCTGATACGGTAGAAATAAAAAATATATTCCCACCCCCTTCTGATTTTTTGAAAAAAACTGATACTATATGTCAGTATGAAAAAATAACAATTGCTCCCTTCAATTCATATTCGCAGTATACCTGGTCAAACGGATCCATGCAATCACGGGTTACTGTCGACAAACCGGGACAATATATTTTGACGGTAAAGGATGTAAATAATTGTATCGGCAAGGATACAATAGATGTAATACAGAAAGTCTGTCACACCGGGGTTTGGGTACCAACTGCATTCACACCAAACGGCAATCAGTTGAATGACGTTTTCCGTGCAATGGTTTATGGCGTTGTTGAATCTTTCAAATTCCAGGTGTATGATCGTTGGGGAAATCTTGTTTTCGAAACAACTGATCCGCTAAAAGGATGGGATGGAAAAGTAAATGGAATTCCTGTAACCACTTCCGTCTTTGTCTGGCAATGCTCATATAAACTGAAGGGAATACAACATGAATTTCAAAAAGGTACTGTTACGCTGATAAGATAAAGGGTCAAGACCGTGATCAAAAAAAGATGTGAAGAAATGCCGGACTTCAGTCTGCTCTTTTTATTCTCGATGGAGTATCCTTTCCTGTTATTAAGCCTGTTGTTCCGATTGCAATTGCACGAATAACTTTCTTCATAAGGTTAAAATCCAGCGTTTCCGTTTCATCATTCAAATTATGATAATATTCATCATTTGAAGGAGTAACCATTATAGTGTGTGCAGGAACACCTTTCACTGCGAATGAGAAGTTATCTGAACGGTTAAAAAGAAATTCGTTTGTATTTTTATCAATTTTAAAAAAATCTTTTTCCGAATTTTTTCCAGGTACTGAACGATAATTTTGATTTAGAATATCAATAAGATCTGATTTTTCATAACCAGTAACAAATGGATGAGGATTAGAAAATCGTCCTCGCCCGATCATATCGATATTGATCACTGCAATAATAGAATCCGGTTCGCAATCATCAGCAAAATATTTTGAACCTAATAATCCAAGTTCCTCACCAGTAAAGGCCACAAAGAGTAATGTCCTTTCATTATTATTTAAAGCCTTAAAATATTTTGCAAGACTGATCACGGCACTTACGCCTGAAGCATCATCATTAGCACCATTGTAAATTGTATCTCCCTTTTCTGCCTTTGCCTGTCCGCCAAATCCGGGATATGGATTTGTACTTATTGAACCAATATGATCATAATGCGCTGAAAAAATTATTAGCTGACCTGGTTTTGATTTTCCCTTAATTGCGCCGATCACATTGAACCAGCCTATTCTTACTTCCTGGAAAAAACCATCATACCCAGCTACTGAACTTAAACCTGCTTTTTCAAATTCATCTGCAATAAAATCAGCCGCATTAAGGCTCTCTGTTGTACCTGGATATCTTCCTTGTAAACTATCTGAAGCCAATACCTTAACAAGATGGCGAATAGAATCCGTATGGAACAAAGAATCAATTAAAGACGATTGTCCTTTCACTATTGAAAATGAAAAAAGAAATTGAATTAAAAGAAATGACCTTATAAAAAACTTCATTTCAGGAGATTCTTAATTGTATCAATTACCTTTTGCAAATTAGATGCATCTTGCCCACCCGCAGTAGCCAGCGTTTTCTGTCCACCACCACCACCTTTAATAATTGGCGCTACAATTTCTTTAATGATCTTTCCTGCATCAAGATTCTTCGCTGCCACTGTTTTCTCATCTATGCTAACTGCAACAGAAGGTTTGCCGGCGATATTAGCGCAAAGCACCACTACATAATTGTTTAGGTTATTTTTAAGATCAAAGCAAAGTTTTTTCAGTGCATCAGGATTACTTACTTCTATAATGTCTCCAATGAAACTTATCCCATTTATGATCTCATCTTTTTGCAACAATTCATTGCGAACTCCAACAAGCATCCGGTTCTCAATATTCTCTAATTGCTTTTTTAAAGAAGCATTTTCAGATAAATTACTTTCTATTGTTTTTAAAAGATCCTTCGGATTTTTGAATTGTTCTTTTATTGAATTCAGCTCACTCAATTTGTTATTGATATACTCTTCTGCTGCTTCGCCACAAACAGCTTCAATACGTCTTACGCCAGCAGCTACTGCCGTTTCATGAGTAATTTTAAAAAGACCCAATTCGCCTGTTGAACCAACATGTGTACCACCACAAAGTTCCACTGAATAAGTTGGATCAATGATCACCACTCTTACTACATCGCCATATTTTTCACCAAACAAAGCCATGGCACCCAGTTTCATAGCTTCATCTTTTGGCATTTCTTTTATTACAACAGGAATATTCTCCCTGATCTTTTTATTAACCAAAGTTTCAATCGTTGCAATTTCTTCATCTGTAACTTTTGCAAAATGAGAAAAGTCAAAACGGAGATGTTCTTCGTTTACCAAACTTCCTTTTTGCGCCACATGTGTTCCCAATACTTTTCTTAATGCGGCATGAACAAGATGCGTGGCAGAATGGTGAAGCTCTGTATGTTTTCTTTTTGATGCATCAACTTTTGCAATTACCTCACCACTCAGATCAGAAGAAATAGCATCTGTAAAATGGATGATAAGATCATTATCTTTCTTAGTATCAGTAATCTTTAATTTTTCATTATTAATTATTAATTCCCCTGTATCACCAACCTGGCCGCCGCTTTCGGCATAAAAAGGAGTTACTTCTAATACCACCTGGTAACCTTCTTTTCCTTTTGCTTTTACTTTCCTGTATTTAACCACTTTAGTTTGTGATTCCAATTCATCATAACCTATAAACTCATTTCTTGCATAATCATCAAGAACGATCCAATCTTCTGTATCAACAGCAGTAGCAGCTCGGCTGCGATTTTTTTGTTGTTGCATTTCCTTTTCGAACTCTGATTCAATAACGGTCCAACCAACTTCTTTTGCAAGTAAATTTGTTAAATCAAAAGGGAAGCCATAGGTATCGAATAATTCAAAAGCAAATTTCCCTGATACTTCTTTTTTAATCCTATATGGGAAATACTCCCTCTGAGTAGATATGTACTTGTTTTTAACTTCTTCGCTATCGCCTTTATCCGCTATATAACTTCCGGTATTTGGCGAATCTGCTGGTGTAGCATAGTTATTAAAACGCCTAATCCCTAACGACAATGTTCTATAAAAAGAATTCTCTTCTTCTTTTATAACATTTGTAACAAATTCACTTTGCTTTAATATTTCAGGAAATACACTTCCTAATTGATTTGCAAGAACTGGAATTAGTTTATAAAAAAATGGTTCTTTTAAATCAAGATAAGAATAGCCATACCGAACAGCACGTCTTAAAATTCTTCTCACAACATAACCGGCACCAGTATTTGAAGGCAGTTGCCCGTCAGCAATACAAAAGCTAACAGCACGAATATGATCAGCAATGACTCGCATTGCAATATTTGCGTTTCTTTCATTTATACTTCGAGTGTTTCCATATAGATATCCACTGAATTTAGAAATTTCAGATATTATCGGAGTAAACACATCAGTATCATAATTGCTAAGCTTTCCTTGTACCACTTTTGTTAACCTTTCCAAACCCATACCTGTATCAACGTGTTTTGCCGGCAATGATTCAAGTGTTCCGTCTTTTAAGCGATTGAATTGAATGAACACATTATTCCATATTTCCATCACCGTTCCCGCCTCATCATTGTTCACCAATGAATGGCCATCGTTATTTGCGTTTGGACGGCTGTCAAAATGTATCTCCGTACAAGGACCACATGGTCCTGTATCACCCATTTCCCAAAAATTATCCTTCTTATTGCCCATTAATATCCTGTCCTCTGGTATCCATTTCTTCCATTCATTGTATGCTTCCTCATCTCTTGGCAGT
>Ga0193692_1000172_pt1 | contig 15781 bp, 13 predicted proteins | sample L3a1metaG_FD_144917 | JGI IMG/M metagenome (GOLD analysis project Ga0193692, IMG submission 144917) | Soil microbial communities from a riparian zone of the East river system, Colorado, United States - L3a1 | ecosystem: Environmental > Terrestrial > Soil > Riparian zone | place: USA: East River... | reverse complement strand
CGTCAGGATGGAACAGCCGAGGCGTGACATCTGCCATTGGGTTGAATGCTACTTTATCCCCACGTGTAGTATTGTATAGTGGACGCTCATACACGCCACCACTGCCACCACCTGTAGCACCTTCTGCTTTGCGTGCTGCTGCATTGCTCGTAGCCCAATTACGCTCTAATGTATCAGCCCATGAATTAACCCATGCATCGCCCTTCATCGAACGCAATGCATCCGTTACAGGATTGCCCTTCCTGCGTAATGCATCAGCCATATAGCGTTGTGTTATTGCGCCACTACCGCGTATAGCTTCATTGTATGAACCAACCCAATGTGTTGGATCAGGCCCACGATAACCAACTTTACCGCCTGTCATGCGTTGCATGGTGCGGTCGAGCATACCGAATGTCGTGCCAGGAGCACGGTCTGATGCAATCTGTGGAATGTTACGGTTCAGGTTGATGACCGAGAATGGTCGTTGACCTATAATGGTAGCTGCTACACCAGTAGTGCCTGATTGCAATGATCTACGCAATGAGTCCGCAGTGTTCAAGAACATAGAGGTCTTGGCTGTGTTGCCTTTGAGTGCATTATACAAATCAGTATTGTCTATGTTCCATGTATGAGCAACACCATCACGATATGTGGTGATCGTGCGTCCACCTTTCACACCCTCTACAGGATTACCATGTCGATCTAATACTTCAGTAATCACACGTGCCGCGTTTGGGTTCGCATTCTGGTAAAGCACTCCATTGCGGATGATATCATCATGCACTTGATTAGTTCGTGCTTCTACATGGACCTTTGAATAGTATTGTATGAGTGCATCAATGGCTTTGGTCGGTGGTGTTTCCCATCCCATTGTTCTGTCATCACGGAATGAGAGTGGATCGACCACGTTACCTTCTAGGTCAACGCTAGGCACATGATGTGGTTGGTCACGAACCATGTTGCGTGCAGAAGTTGGCGTTATGCGTCCCATATCAGCTAGATGGTGTGCATGATTCGCTTGTAGTAACCAAGCACGTTGCGCGATGTCTGCGAGAACAGGATCATTCATCATCGCTGCACGATCTGCACGCAATGCTGCACTATCCACGTTACGATAGTTGACTCTGAATGCTCTATCGTCATGCAGTGGTGTGCCATCTCTCACTGCGGCATCGAAGTTCAGTTTGCGCCGATTTAATTCGGCTGATGACCACATGCCTTTGTCCCAAACAGCTTGCTTTGCTTCACCAGCATTGTCTAGGTCTTGTAGAATGCCCTTCATGCTAGGCAATTGTCTACCACCGTTGGCTTTGTTAACGCCAGTAGACATCTGCTCATTGATCTGATGCATCATCGGTGTGCTGTTGTTGACGGTGCCTATCTTGGCTTCCATCTCACGTGCAACACCAGTGGTAGGTGCAGTTGCGTTGCTGTATTCAGTCAGTACACGGTTCTGGTCGTAATGCTTCTGTGCAAACCCAGACATGGGGCTGCCAGCATTGCGCTTCTGTCCCCAACCATAGTCTGCATCTGGCAATGGTGCTTCACCACGCACAGCACCTTCATACTTACCCGCAGGTGCGTTATACACCGTGCCTAGATCAACTGCTTGCTGATTTGCGTTGAACTTAGCTACGTTTGCTGCCGTGTTGATTTCATCTCCTCTACCAGTTATCACTTTGATAGCTGGGTTGAACACACGACCGCCATAGCGCATCACGAGTGGAGCAGCAGCAGCGGCAATCATGCCAACGCCAAGCCCTTCACCCATAGTCATACCTGTTTCGCCTGTCGAACCAAAGTCAGGCGTCATTATCTTAATGTCTGGTCGTCCATACTCAGCTAAGGTATCGTATTTACCTTCTGCTGGTGTTGTGGATGGACTCGTAGTTTTCGTAGGCTGTGCCGCGTTCGCTTGGCCCACTAAAGTTATAGGAAAAGGGACGGTCGCCGCAGCCCCCGTCTGCGGATGCGCCACGTCATGGCTTGTATCTGGTTGCGATAAGTCTACAGCACCGGATTGTGCAGCACGTGCATCTGCTAGTCGTTCAGCAGCAGGATCAAAGCCAAGTTCGCGTAGCAAATCGTCTTGCTTCTTCTCCTCATATGACATAAGGCCGCCAGCAAGTGCTGTGCCTGCGATACCACCACTTATACCTGTAGGCATAACAGCATGTGCAATTCCGCGTGCTACACGTGGCAGTCCAGCTAATGCACCGCCTCCTGGTATTGCCATACTTGCACCAGCAAATGCTAAATTAGCAAGCTGTTGTTCTTGTTCGTCCTTTGCTTCTACATTTGGTATTGTGTTGAGTGCCCAACGTGCACTGTCCTCTGCCATCTTACCAGCAGCCTCGGTTCCAGGCAACGAAGGTAGGTTGGTCTTGAAACCAGCTTGTCTTGCTGCCCAATTACCTGCTTGTGGCCCATATGTGCCAGCAGCATTATACAATCCTGTGATTGCACCAGGAATATTCCATCCTGTATTACCTTGTTCATCCTGGCCACGTGGTACAACCATGTGTGCCCATGCAGGTAGCACACGTGTTGGTGCAATCAGTGCAGCACGTAGTTTACCTTCCTGATATAGCTTATCATCAGGTGATCCAGGCTCGTATGGGTTTTCTGGGTCGAGATAACTCATGGTTCTACCTATGGCATTACGATGATTTGTCCGTTCGGTGTTGTATAGCCAAGTCCTCCACCTTGTAGTTTAACAACTGGCATTACGCCTTTGATGTTGCCCTTAATGGCTTGTTGTTCGCCAGGAGTTAGCAACTTAAACCTCTCTTTGGCTGCGTTTTGGACTTTTGGATCACGTATGGTCTCAGGTGATGCAGCACGCGGTCCCTGACCAGCCGCAGGTGGTGCTGGGTTGTTTCCTAAATTGGTTAAAGGAACTTTACCAACACGTGGTCCTGGGCGTTGTGCGTTTGGCACCTCACTGCCAACATTTGCTGGCGGTGTTGCTCCAGGCACACCTGATCCTGGTGGATAGAGTGCTTTGTATTGTTCGCGTGCTGCTCTACCCTTTGCAGCAACGACCTCTGGTGGATCATCAGCATAGACTTGCAATGGTGCATGGACTTGGTTGCCATTACCATCATCTCCATAATACATGGGGATGTTTATCTTTTGTCGTTTGCCTCCACCACCTCCACCTCCACCCATTGATCCCTTCAATGCAATGTTTGCAGTAGACAACGGCACACCTGCTCTATCGAACAATCCACCAGACATGGACTTCAGTATATCCATGTTAGGTGGTGTTCCAGCTTGCACACCATGCCATGCAGCACTACCAGCTTTCTCAGCCGTAGCTGCATCACGTGCATTAGCTAAACTTGTTTCAATAATGCCTTGTTGCTCAGGACCAAATCCAGCACCGAGTGACCCAGGTGCCTGGGAGTTCAACAATGTTACACCACCAGGAGTCTTCAATGCCTCCTGTCCATACTTCATATAATTCTCTTGCAACTGCTGAGCAAGCTGTTGCCTAGCAAAGTCATGCTGTATGCCCATCTCATGGCCATAGTTGGCCGCATCAGTCGTGCGTTGCAACTGATACAAGTCGAGCAGATTAGCTGCGTTCTCAGGACTGTTGCCAACTGCTAGCTTAGCTAGATCGGATTCGATAGGATACGGATCAACCGCTGCTGGGTTGTATGCACCGTAGCCGGATGTTGTAGCTGCCATCAGAACCACTCACCACTGTTCGTTTTAGTGTATTGATTAGAGAATGCAAGGTTGCCTGCGGTGTCATCCATGTATGGTTGTAGTTTTGCATGGAGTGCATCTACTTTAGATTGATCAATAGTACCACCACTCTGGCCTAGCCAACTGGTGTTGGTATCCTTCTTCCCAAACAACTGCTGAAGGCTATCACCAAATCCCTTATTCGTCAACGCTGTGCCGATCTCCTTACCAGCCGTCTGCAATGCATTGCTCGGTGTTGCCAAACTACCAACCAAGTTCTTATACGCACCCTGTGTTTGTCCCGCAGCAGTGTTTACACCACCCATACCATACGCTGCACCGACACCACCTTGCTGAGCACGTGCTGCAACTGCATTAGCCAATGCATCCCTGTTACCAGATGGCGTAATGCCTGGATACTGGAACTGTGGTGTAGCAAGTCCACCTGTATTCACTGCACTGCTTTCTAAACTCCGTCGTCGTCCCGCATTCATCTCATCTACATTCGTCATCGCCTGGATTTGTGAATTAGCAAGCGTATCACGTAGCGACTCAAACTGTTGTTTGCCAAGCGCAGCCATCACAGGTGCAGCCGCAGTGCCTGTGCGCTGATACGACCGTAGCGTGTCCGCAGTTAGTGGATCGAACGTAGCACGTGCTGCATCAGTTGCACGTTGCTGCAACAAGCCAGCCAACGTGCCGACTGGCATATCGCGGTTATCACGCAGGTTGCGTAACGCTGTGTCTGCAACAGGACCAGCATCCGTTGCACGTTGTGCAGCTTGTTGATTAGCAGCTTGTGCTTGTCGCAAGTCTGTGGTGTTGCGTGATACGGCTGCAAGGTCAGATGCATCCTGCACCTGTTTAGGTTGTGCACCTAGTTTACTGACCCATGTATTCGTAGCAGGATCATACTGCATCCCACTACCGTATTCGTCCTGTGCACCTGCTGTGCTACGCTGTGCAATGAGTGTGGACAACGCCTTCTGGTATTGGTCGTTGTTACGTGCATCCTGTAGCTGAGCACCAGCAATGTCCTGACCACGCTGTGAGGTCTGGTTGCCACGGCTCATCGTGCCAGCAATGGTGCTACCAGCGGTAACAGCAGTGCCAAGGATTGTGGCAATAGCAGCGGCTGTTGCGACCATGTTATATAGCCTTCATGTATTGCATCTCGGTTAGCGTATAACCGTGTTTAGGGAATATCGGCTCGACATTGTACAACGTGCGATAGCCATGTATGATCATCTTCACGTCATACATCTTCAGCAATGGCTCAGCAGCATTCAGCAATTTCTTAGCAATGCCCTTACCACGATGCTCTAGCTTCACTGCAAGTGTGCCACATGATGCGAATATCGTAGTCTTATGGAACGGATGCGGGTTGATGAAGTATGTGACGAAGCCATTTAGCTTATCGTGATCCCGATACGTGACAACCACGAACTTGTCTTGTGCTTCTAGCTTAGCCATCTGGTCCCAGTCCATGCTGAGTGGTGGCATGAACTCATGTGCTACAGTCTTCTCGTAATACTCAACCACTATGGCGTTCAGCAAGTGTGAACACTTCTTGAGTGGTTCTACCTGGATGCTCAAAATGCACCTGTGTTACCAAGGCCACGCTTGAGGTTAGGATCATCAGCAACAATGGTTGCACCGAGTCCTGCATTTGGATTAGCTGCGCTTGGATTGGTTGCACCTTGCACTGCACCACCTGCATTGATCAATTCAGCGATGTCTGCGAACTTAGTTCCACCGACTGCATTGCGTAATGCGCCACCGAAGTTAGCCACGTCGCTATCTACTAATCTCTTTGCACCTGTAGCATACGTGTTCGGATCGAATGCAGTTGATAGCGTCGCAGCATTCGCATCCTTGCGTGCATTGCCAATGTAGTCATTGACCTCACCACGATCCTTACCGATAATGGTTTTGCCTAGATCACCGATGGTAGAACGGCCAGTGGATAGCTTCTGACCAAGTGTGCCGAGTGCAGCATTGTATCCTGTATCCGTGAGTGTGCCACGCTTCTGTGCATTAGTAAGCTGTGCACGTAGTGGATCGAATTGTTCATTGAGCAATGTGTCTGCATAGTTGCCTGTAAGACTATCTGGGATGTTTGTCTCAGCATACGACGGAGCAAATATCTTATTCAGTTGATCACCATATGCTGTGCGCTTACTGCCTGTAATACTGTTGATAATGTTCGTGCCTAAATCAGCACCGTATGCGGCACCAGGATTTGGATCTAAATCCTTGATCGTGTTCTGTGTTCTATTCAATAACGGTTTGATATCCGACTCCAGGTATTGATTAGAATCAACACCTTGGTTCTGGAACTGCTTAGTTATGTTAGCCAGAGCATCGTTGTATGCTGTAGTCTTGCTCGTGTTGAACTTAGCAAGCGTAGCTGCTTCATCTGCTGTCTTCTTAGCAGCAGCAGCATCGCTTGTTGCCTTTGCATCAGCCGTTCGCTTATCAATATCTGCATTCAGTCGATCTTGGGCAGAAGGTCCCATCGTTGCTGGATCATATGACCCATCTGTGGGTTGTGTATACGTCTTACCCGTAACTGGATCAGTTAACACGAGTGGAGCAGGAGGCGTATACGCTGCACTTCCGCCTCCACCTTTACCACCACGCAATCCAGCAAAGCTAAGCTGGTCGATTTGACCACCAGGAGTGAACATGTCTATTTCCTCGTATACTTATACACTGTGCCAAACCGTTCGAAGCCTATATGCCTATACAATGTGTCCACTGCCAATGACCGTATGCCTGCAACATCGCCTGTTTGTATTAACACTGCATTGTGTGTATCAAAACACCAATCCATAAATCCATGCATCAGCTTCATGCCTATAGCTGCTCGCTTCGGTGTGCCATCGCGCACATACCATGCATCCTCAATGCCCATAAGTTTGGGACAGAAGAAGAAACTTTCGACCTTGCCACACACAGCACCGACATATTCGTCATCCAGCTTAGCAAGCGTGAAGTAGTAGAACTTGTTTGCCATGTTATAACGCATCGTATACATGCAATGATCCCATTCAAACTCAGGACCATTCTGACCAAATGTGCCTAGCCCATGCAGTTCTTTAGCAAGTCCAACTGCATAGGCTATGTTGTCTTCACTCAGTGGAACTATTTCCACGCTCTACCCCTGTCATACACTGACCTACAATAGCTTGGATCGCACCTGCGACCTGTTCATATGGCGACTTACGTAGTATACCAATTACGTTTTCCCATTCCGCAGCACTCATGGTCACGGACAACGGTGTGTTTGGTTCAATCGGTTGCGGTTTCATTTGTTCTCCAATGCATCGAGACGCGATGCGATTTCCTTCATACCATTGACCAGCGCGGCAATGATAGGATCAGTGCTAACACCGAGTGATGGCTCATCACTATCATATCCACCACTACCATCGTGCAACACAATGCCTAATTTGGTAACTGCCTCAGGCAGAACACGCTGCACGTCCTGTGCGGAGAAGCCAACATCGTGTTTGTTGTTTGCAACACGTGTGAACCGAATAGGATTGATCTGCTTGATTACTTCCAGGCCATATGCAAGTGGCACAATGTCCTTCTTGGATCGTTCATCTGATAGGTCAGAATATCCACCATGTCCAGCGACAGGACCGACATTGTTATAACATATATTCGTTGTTTTATCCATGACCCAGAAAGGACCACCAGGAGTAAACCAAGTCATTATTCCATTTGCAGTAGTCCAGTCCCAATACCAGTTGGTTGACATCTGGCAGATACGACCAGAGCCACCACTACCAAGTAGTGTTCCTCCTGCGGTAAGATTACCGATGATTGCAAGATTACCACTAGGATCAAGTGCTAGGAGTGTAGTATTACTAGCGTTCTGATAGTTCAGTATTCCTGTTCCCCAAGCCAGCCGGAACCTGTAGCTGTCTAGGAACTGCACCTCACTTATTGTTGAGTTGTCACTATACAACCGTGCACGATCACTTGCTCCAAAGAATACCGCACCGCCACGTGCATATACGTTGCCTGTTTGTGCAACAACAGAACCATTTGTAGCCATACCTGCTGCAAAGAATCCAGTACCAGATGGGGTTATCGAGAATAGCTGTGTGTCTGCACCATTGAGATACTCAAGCACACCAGTTGCACGTGTATAACGCAGCTTCCATGCACCACCATCCCATTGTAGAATGGTATGCGTCGTGTTGCTGGCAAAGTATCCACCGCTATTGCTTAGAAAGAAATTCGATGGTGTTGTTACTGAACCGTTCACAGTCAGACCACCAGTAATGGTTCCACCACTGAGCGGCAGATAATTACCAGCAAGGAATGTCTGCGTTGCAAGCGGTGATATGCCAACACCATCTACCATCGCGGTAACTGCGGAACCATTCCAGCCAAACGCCATACCACGGCGTTCTCCAACAACCATATTGTTGTATGTAATACCATGTGATACGAACAGTGGACCTGTTAACGTGCCACCAGTCGTAGGCAGAAATCCTGTAGCACCGACACGTGCATCTACATACTGCTTAGTCACAGCTTGCATAGCTGAACCAGGATCAGAATGTAGTGTAATGAAGCCAGTCATTGTGCCACCAGCAAGTGGCAACTTGTTGGTTGCTGTAGCAGCAGCAGCCTGAGCATCAGCAGCCGCTTGTGCAGCAGCAGTTGCACTTGCAGCGGCCTGTGCCGCATACGACTGCGCACTCTGTGTTGTCTGTGTCCAACGTGCAGGGAACGAAACACGTTCATTCGAGAACAGAATAGGCGATGCACTGCTCGTGTGTGATTGCAGGCATTCCCATATGCTGCTATCTACCGAGTCAATCACTGATTGACCAAACACGTATGCGGTTGAGTTCTTCCATACACCAACCAGGTTGGGTATGGCTGTGAACATACCAACCGTGGCATCTAGTATTTGCCAGTTGGTGTTAACTTCTGTGTCCCATGGAATTTGGTCAAAGTCAGGGACATACATACGCAAGTTATGTGTAAGTGTTGTCATCTGCGTATACCACCATGTATGTATGCGATTGATACGCTGATGAACTTCAGCTTATGTCGTGTCGAACCAAAGAAGCGCAGCTTGAGCAACTTGAACTTCGTGGTCCATGCGAACAGGCGTTCATCTGATGTCTGTCTACCACCACCATATGGTGAGTCACCATACGGCACGTTGCCATATCCGGCTGTGTCACCACCAGTGAACTTCATGCTTAGCATAGGTGCACGTGCACCGTGATAATTGATTATATTATCCACGTAGCCTTCAATCGTGAACTGTCCTGTGCCTTGTGTATCGGTTGCGATATAACGCGACACCTTAATATCCATACGGTGTTTGAAATCAGCCCAAGGCAATTCCCATTCATACGTGATCGGTATGCCTACTCCACTGGCTATAGCTGGATCATTGCGGAAATCAACCGCACCAGTTGGGTCCTCGAAGTCATAAGCATATAGCTTATTGCCTTGTGCAAAGATCACATTCTGCAACGCAGTGCGGCATGACGCTTGCCACTTCCAACCACGTAGGCGTGACCACGCTGTTATCTTCAGCGAAGGTATATGCATGTAGCTGAAACCGATTGTCTCGACTACAACACCAGCCTCAAACCGTGGCACAAACAGCATGTATCGGAAGTTGCGTAGATCATACACAGCAAACACATACTGACTGATCTGTGCTTGGCTAAGTGGTTGCACCAACGCAGTGATAAGCGGGTCGATTAGATGCGATGATCGTATAGGACGCAAAGTGTTGAACACGTTCACACGTGATATGGAGTTCACACCCACGTTGTCTGCATAATACGTATCATCACCAACACTGATCAATGAACGATGCGTAAGGCAACCAAATTCCTCAATGAAACCATCATCCGTAGGTGAATGAACACCCGGTGTGCCTGTGTATATGCCCAGGTTCAGGGGCAATACGCCACGTTCGAACGTAACCAACAGTTTATCACGGTATGCAACCAGCCCTGTGATAGTTGCAGAGCCAAGAGATACACGAGGACCAAGGTCAAGCTGTATAGCATCGTTCGGAGCAGGATCACCGAAGTATGTCCCACTTGTGCCTTTAGCACTTACATAGATTGAACTCGGTTCACTAGGCACACCTGCAATTACGGTATACTGTGAGTGTGCAATCACGAACTTGCCTACAGGCGTGTTGACGTTTGACGATGTAGCCAAATCAGCTAAGAACTCAACTTCCATATATCGAGCATTGATCGGATCACCACTGACAATGATTGGTTTATCACGTCCGTTGACGATGATCAGATCGCTGTTGAAGATGGTGAAGTTGACTTCTACACTACCAGCAGGCCATAGATTTACTCCTGCTTTCTTCATCGGTGTAACCGTGCCATTTGCAATGGTCTTGGTTATGTCACCATTGAATTGCACCGATATGACGGTGTTATTGAAGTAGTAGCAGTTCACAATGGCTGATGAATCAGGCAATGCAGCAATGAACAACGTGCCTGGACGCACACTCAGTGATCCATCAATGGCACGCTCAATGTTGTCCAACACCTTCGCATACTTAGGCGACATGTTGAGGTCAGTATCGGTTACGTTCAGTCCACCTTCGAACGAACGCACCGTGCTAATCTGCAAGTTGGATTGTGGTTGTTCACCACGTGGATTTAGGTTAGCGGATGTCTTTTTGAGATACATGATTATGCCGTACTGCTATCGGTGAATAGACCATAGTTTGCTAATATCGTAAGCAGAGATGCAAATGCAGCCCCACTACCACGTGATCCAGTAACCGCTGGTTTGCTTGCTACGGCTGATGCTTGTGTGCCCCACAACCCAATACTCTTACCTGATGTTACACCTGCTGGACTCATTGCTGCATAAGCAGGTTGCAATACACCAGAGCCATCGGTGTTGATGAATGCACAACCAATCTGGCCGGTAACGAAATCGACCTCCTGGAACGTGGAACGATTGCGCCCGATGGTGAGGCCGTGGATATCATAACCTGTATTGATTGTAGATAGATCACTACCAGAGCCACTGGCAATGAGCATTGCAGGAGCCACGTTTACCGTTCCACCAATAAACTGGCCATACGGTTCCAGAATAGCAAACCGTGTTCCTAATGCATTGTTGTAAACCAGTGCACCACTCGCGACGAACGACGAGAACCCCATCCAGTGTTGGTTGCGTCCTGCAACTGTGGAACCACCAGTGAAGTCAATCGCTTGATCACTCGCAATACGAATAGCAGCAGCACCACTACCAAACGCAAGTTGTGTCGTATCAAGGAACGCACCCGTCACCAACAAATCCGTGCCACCAACAACGACATCCATCGCTGCACCCGTGCCCCCGAAGAATATACCTGCACTGATTGCTAAATTATAATGAGCACCGAATGTCCAGATGGCGCTCCCGTCAGTAATACGCAACGCTGCATAACAACCGACTGCTGTTGTAATCTGGGCGGCACCTGTCACCGTCACGGTATAGTTGCCAGCACCACCTGCTGGTCCACTGGTTTGACCAGTGATCTGTATCGTAGCGATAGTGCCACCAAGTGACACATACATGTTCGTAGCAAGTGTGCCCGAAGCAATCGACGTAACCGCCATGGTGCCAGCAGTGCCATTGATCGTAGCAACGAACGTGGTGGGAGCAGGCCATGTTGGCTGTGTGCCACCAGTTGTTCCACTCTGCACACAATACCATGTATACTGTGTTGATGCTACAGTAACAACAATGACCGAAGCTGGTCCACCACCTGTTTGCGTAACAGCCTTAGCAGTTACCGCCTTCGACGCAGACCACGGTGATTGCGTCATGCGTTTATTAGCAAACAACGAGTTGACACGACCACCAGTCGCAGGCTTACCATAAGCAGGGTCCCATGGCGGCACGTCGTAGCCATTACCCTCAATGTTATATTCATTCCATTGAGCAAATGCCTGCGGAATACGTCCTGTGAAGTCCTGGTTGTCTACAACAATACCCCATGTCGATGACTGACCAAACTTCTCTACTGCAACAGAGAGTGGAATGTCATATGCATTCGCAGGACTCATACCATAACTGGACATGAGCAAAGCCAATGCACTAGTATTACCACTCGCAGTGGGACCACTGAAACCCTGTGCATATAGCGCGGAGTATTGCTGCCAGTTGGATGCAAACGGACCAGGGAAGTTTGCACACTGATTGATATATTGGAAATAAGCCGGATACGCAGCGAAACTTGAGATGTTCTTATCTGTGCGTGTGCTATTAAAACCTTTAGCGGCCAGTGTCCACTTGACATCACCATCAGCCGCAGCAAACTTATCAAGCGTCGGCAAACGCAAGTTGCCAGTCAACACGCCACCAGCTAATGGCAAGAAGCCACCTGATGTAGCTGCTTGCAACTGCTGTAACGTAACAGCATAGAGCGGCTGTGTAGCATCAGCATATAGCTGAACGGCACCACTCATAATTCCACCAGCAAGTGGCAGGAATGGTCCAGTTGTGGTTGTCGTGTTCAACACAGACGACCACTTCATACCATCCCAACGCCATGACACACCGGCACCATTGAATACATCACCAATCGTAGGACTATTTGGGAAATCCAATGGCATTATACAATCCTTACCATGAGTTGGCTTCCGTTGCGATACATCGCACCAACTGGAACGCTCGCCGCACCCGCCGCCGCATCGTTCACCGCATTCACTAAATTACTAGGCGGATAGATAAACGCTGCGCCGAAATGAAACGGAATGGGAGCGGTCCAAACTCCAGTGGAATCCAGTACCATCCATGGTGTAACCACATGCGCGTCATCGACCGCGCCGAGTGTTATCCCGCCGGGTCCACCGCCCTTGTTGTTGAGCAACCACGTCTGGCCAGAACCATCGCGGTTCCACATTAAGTAAGCCCCGGCATCAGCGGTGTTGGTCGTTGTATCGCCGCCCTGAACCAGAAGAATGCCGCCGTCCTTGGCGTTATTCACGGTATTGAGCACGAGGCGACCGGACATGTTGGTGTTACTTTCCCCATCCATATGGAATTTAAGAACACCGCCTTGGGAGAAGCGCGCGAAATCCGTCCACCATGCCTGGGGAGTGGATGTCATCGCCGTGCTGGCAACAGTCTGCGAAGGTGTTACTGAGTAAGTTCCAGTGCCACCGATTCCGCCCGTCAATTGTGCGCTTACGATAGTATTCGCTGCCACACCGCTTCCCGCGATGACCGTAGCGGGTCCAACCACGCCACTGGTAAGCGCAGATACCGTCATTGTCGTGCCACTGATCGACCCGGTAAACGTGCCGCGAGGCTCGGACCCGCTCTGGATGGTAAGTCCTATGAGATTCTGGCCTCGTGAAGCGCCCACCGTAAGGACGTGGCCACCTCCTGAGTTATCGGATCCGTTCCAATAGGCGACCTGACTATCAATATCCCCGCTCAGGAAGTATTGATCGTCAATCGTGGAGGAATGATACTCGTGCGCCGCCGTGAAGCCCTGCCCCCGGCTTTGCACATCCACGAGGATTCCGCCGACGTCCGAGTTTGGTCCGCCCTGACGCACATGGATGTAGAGCCCATCGAGTTCACCAACTTGTGTAGTAGTCCCCCAGTTTTCCTTCTCATGTTCAATCCGTAGACCAATTTGCGCCGTCCATGGTCCGTTCACACCAGAGCCAAGTGCTCTCGTGATGATGTATTGACCCGCATCAAATCCGTTCGTAGCCATTGTTGGTGGTTGGACCGTTAATTTCCCCGAAACAACACCACCTGTCAGTGGCAGGAAACTCCCCTCCAACTGTGCAGCATCTACACTATTAGCACTCACCCATTGCGTAGACGATCCATCGTTATACTGAATAAACAACTGTCCACTATTCGTATCCCACCATAGGGGAGCAAGTGTATTACCAGGAGGTGCAGCACCTATATACGCACCAGTCGGCACACCCATACTTGTAAAGCGATCCACATATTGTTTAGTAGCAGCATCGAATGCTGCAACAGGATCAGCAGCTAAACGCAACATGCCTTGCATCGTATCACCACCACGTGATACACGCTCAGCAAATGCTGTATTCAGCTTATCAGCCTTTAGCGGATTCTCACCACGAAAGAATGTCGTGCTCATGCTAGTGGGTCCTGATCCAACACAAAGAAACTACTATCTATTCCATTCATGGTTTCCTCAGACGGATAACGCGCATCGAGTTCAAGCGGATGCTGACTGTATCCAGCCTTCACCATCCGTCTCCTGTTCTGTGCAAGCACCTGGAACTTATTCACCTGTGCAGGTATCGTTCCATCATCAACACAATACATCCAACATGCATCGAACTGCAACAGCAGTTGATCAATGTATACCTTATCAGTAAGTGAGAGTGGCAACTTAGGTCGTTGCCTACACCATGCATATACCGAACCAGTAGCGTTTGCCGGTGCCACACCAAACGGTCTATTTGGTGTAACATATGATGGATAAATATATAAGGCTGATCCGCCTTGGAGCAGTGCAGGATTTATATTTGTGCCTAATTCGCGCAGCTTACGATTGCTGTTTGCTGGAAATACATTAGCAACATCACGCCACTCAGTAATTGGCCCAAGTGGTCCTACTAAGTCCAACGTCAAACTACCAGTTGTTCCATCAAGTGGTATCGGGCCGATATACGTCATGTAGTCGGGCCACCACATCTCCTCCAACTCAAGCAGCAATGCATCCTGCACATGCTGCTGTATCTTACCTGCACTATAAATCTGCGTGGCTATACCAGGGACCTGTGATAACTGATTGATAACGGTATTTACAATATCACTAACCAATGCAGGCATGGTATTCTCCTAGATGAGCGGCGACGCATGGCTCGGTTGGGGTCCTTCCATGCGCCGCCTGTCATCCGACTTGCTGATATGCGTCTGGCTACGCAGCAGCTTGTCGAATACCGTGCAATCCACCATTGTTACTGGTGTTCACATCATTCAGCATGTTGAATGCCGCACTGATGATATTCGCACCATTCAGCGCAGTGGTTGGCGTATACATACCACGCGGATCAGTCGTAGTCGCGGTCGCAGGATCAACAAGGCTCGGTGCTTGCAACGTGCCAGCAGCCGCCAATACACCATTCGCAACCTCATATACAGCGCGGATGGATTTGTATGGCAGACCTAGTTTAGAACCAGAGTTGATACTAAGTTGAACTGCTGTTGCTGGGAATGTTGCATTGCTAAACGACTTGAATGCCTTATTACCAACAACTGGCGTAGCACCAGCCGTTGTAAAACTTTCAGCAATCGGTTGCCCAAGATAATCCCAGCCATTAACAACAACTGCAATAACGCCAGCAGCGTTAAGATTAACAGAAATGTTACGGCCATATGGTGCAGCAATAGCAGCAACACCACTCAGATCAATTTGTGTTAGTGTGCCGATATTCGTAGCAGACAGAATATCATTCGTTGCAGCAGCAGCAGGAGCACCGAAGTTCACACGTGTTTCACCATTGTAGTTCACATCCGCACTATATGCCATCGCAGGCACATACGTGTTGATACGACGCGGGAAGTTAGTCGCATTAGCCATCAAGTTGGGCATTACTCAATTCCTCCTTCCAACAACGCAGTCAATCCGCCTGTGCTCGCTGCACGTGGCCGATTGAACTGCTTACGTTCAACGATCTCCTTAGGCGTAAGTGCCATATCGTTTGGCACTTCTTCACCTGAGTTCATATCAACCAGCTTAGGTTGCTCTAGCACACCGATTCTACGCAGTTGCTCTTCATCATCAGCAGCCACGAACAGGCTATGACCTTGTGGAAAATAGATCATGTAACCATCCTCAAACTCCTCCTTCTTAGGAACGAGTTTGCGTGTGATCACTTCCTTATTCTGCAAAGGTCCAACCTTACGCACATCCTCCTCGATATGCATAACCATCCGCCAGTGTTTACCAACTACGCGCTCAGCCTGGAATGCAGGCTTGTAATCCATAGGAGGCATTATTTCTTGTCCTCCTTCTTATCCGACTTAGTATCGTGTTTCGTATCCATAACTGGCGTGCGTGCAGCAGCACCACTCAATGTCTCAG
>Ga0193692_1000171_pt1 | contig 15805 bp, 8 predicted proteins | sample L3a1metaG_FD_144917 | JGI IMG/M metagenome (GOLD analysis project Ga0193692, IMG submission 144917) | Soil microbial communities from a riparian zone of the East river system, Colorado, United States - L3a1 | ecosystem: Environmental > Terrestrial > Soil > Riparian zone | place: USA: East River... | reverse complement strand
CGTGTTCACCGTATTCATAAGTAAAGTGATTCTGGCCATACGACGCATTCGTCGGCGCCCCGTTAGGAAGAAGGGAGAATTGCATCCTCCTCCCGGAAAGGACGTCCACCCGTAAAGTAGCAGAATCACTCCAGTGGTAGCGGACCCGTTCACCATCAGGGTACACAGCATTTGTCAACCGGCCCAACGAATCGTAGGTCAGTTCCAAAATCGTCTGCCGGTTGCACTCAATGGCCCTGACGCGAACAGTGCCGGAGTGACTCTCGCCATGATTGGCGGAAAGCGCCGGATTAGCGGACAGCGCGAACTGTCCACCGGATACATTCGAAGCCCTTCCGAAGGGTAGTTCAGTCACGGTGAATGGCGATTGATTCACCGCACGCTCAGCCGCAGTAGCGAAGACAACCAATGGGCTGTGAGTCGGAGGCGGGCATGGTTCGAGGTGATAATCGAGGACAACAGAAGAAGCTTGGCTCATAATTGCGAAGGCAACGATTTGGATTTCGACAGCGGGAGCATCAGGACACGGCTGAAAAACGTGCCTACCAGCCATAGCAGGGCCCAGAAAACGAAGACATAGCTCGGCCAATTCCAGTGCCACGCGATAGCCAGGAGAATTGAGCCGGTGAACAAGCTGCCCCAAACCAATTGACGTATCGGTATCGCGCGGTTTTGACCCTCAAAACTGACCGCTGAATTGAGTGCCAGCCATAGCGCGGCAAACCCTGCGTTAAACTGTGTAACATCGGGCACCCACCAAAACCGGGCATTATCCAGGACCATTTGTGGAGCGAAATCACTCAGACTGACGAGCGCCCAAATAACAAATATCATATCTGCCAGGAACACAAGGCAGCCACCCGAAAGATTGATCCCACGCTCTTGGTAAAGTTCCATCACCCGGCGCTGCAAGGCAGTAGGATCATCTCGATACACGCTGCCAAGAAGATCAATCTCCGGTTGTAACCCGCGGATTTGGATGGTGGCTCGTGCCGCCCGGACTAGCAGAGGCAGTTCAAGCAGCTTCACCCCAACCGCGAGAGCAAGCAGTACGAATAGATATCGATAAGCCGGAGGAAAAAAGGAATTCGCGCGCAGGAAATTGAACAATCGGAAAGACAAGCGCGTGGTGTTCAACTCGACCAATGCGTGCGATGCCGCGCGCCGGGTAGTGCTCCAAGTCCAACGATTGGACATGACGAACCAGCCACTACGCTCAGGTTCGCGCGCCAGTATTTGAAAGAGCTTTGCGCGCGCCGAACCGGACGGATCCGTACCCTCGATTATGCGCAGGCGGAAGGAGGCGGAAGTCCCATACGAATTCTCACCCCCACGCCGGCTGAGGATCCGGTAAGCGGCGCGGGCACCTTGGACGTCTTCTGCACGCTCAAGTGCCACGCCGCGCAACAACCCCGCCGCCATGCGGCCCTGTGCGGAGGCACCCGCATCAAGGGCTGCCAAATGCGCCGCCGCCGTGACGGCGTCCGACTTGGACAGCGTATCAATGGCCTGCAACGCGGACGTGAGCGCTGTCGGCTCAATGTCCGCTGATCTAAGCCACGCGAAATCCGGCGGAGCCGCGCCGCAGCAGCGCGCGCACGCCAAAGCCAGCATCATCCAGGATAGCGACGACGAGAAGCAAAAGCACTGCGATCTCATAGAGTTTCAGCTATTCTTGAGCCGACAGCCACATCCGCTTTCACTCGAAAGAAATCGAAACGAAAGAGTTGCGTGCCAACATTGGAGCCCGCCGAGACAGATCAGCATGAGAAATGATCGCCGCTTCAACCAAACGTTCTCTTGTGGAGGACGTAAACAAACAGCAGCCGAAAAATCTCGGTGACCACACTACCTAACACAAACGCATGCATGAGCACGACTGAAGCGATCGACCACTTCCAGTAGCAAACATGCAGCAAGGCCACGCCCAGCGACTCCCAAAAGCCAGTCACGGGGGCCGACAATGCCACAGGCTTACCACCCGTGATCCGAACGAAGACCCCTCCGCCGCACTGGAGACAGCGCAGATCGCGCTTGGCGAAGGGTTTCGTAGCTTTGAATCCGACACGATAGGTCCCCGGAAGAATATTATCATCGATCTGTGTTACGGCGCCTAGCAGGCTAATGATGGCGACAATTGAAAACAAGAACACCCTCGAGTCAGGGGAATGCAGCCCACTAAGACCCAGGAATTCACGCCGATCCAGAAATACCCAGCTTGCCGAAGTCTGAAAGAACCACAGGAATAACCCAAGCGATCCGAGACCCCAGAACGCCGGTACCCACGCCTGGCGAGGAAGAGTTGTCGCTGTTGTTGAGCGACTTTCAAGCAACTTGACGTCCGCCGCGACTGCCTGCCAAAGAAACGGAAGCAAGAGCAGACGCATCACAACGCTCAAAGAGACGAAAAGCAAAACCCAATCCCAACTGCCTGACAATGGGAAATGCATGTAGGCACGCCACAGCAAGTCCGCTAGAACGTTAGATTGCCCGCCATTTGATCCCAGGAAAGTAGCCATAACTTGAATGCTCTTTGTCTCAGCAAACATACTCGAAGCGAAGTCATAAAGGACAAATCGTTCAGAGAGCACGATGCAATGTGCCGACTTTAGTAACGTTCGGATTGCCAGATCACAAGCGTTAGTGGAAGGGTTCCACAACCGAGTTCAACCTTTTCGGCCGCTTTCGACATTCACAGAAAGTTTTCACTCCCGTTCGAGCAGCCACAAAAATGGTTCCCCCACGCCCGCGGGTTGAAACGCCCGAGTGTCGTGCGGATCGGGCATTCGTCCTAGCGCGGAGCAGGCGAAGTAACGGACGTTGGTGAATTTTTGCTCCAACTTTTCTACCGTCCACCTTGCACCGAGTTTTATCAGCGCGTCGCGACAACGCAAGTTGGCGGGCGGGACTTTGGCATCGCCGTTCGCGGCCGAAAGGTCCGCGAGGAAAGGAAAGATGTCCGTAGGAAACGCGTCAGCTTTGCTCAAAACTACCGCCACGGGCACACTGCATTGATCCTGGTTGTTGTCGAGGATTAGCAGGTTTACTGCGTTAATGATGTTATCCACGATGCTCGCAACCGGGGCTCCAGAAGGATTGAGATCCTGGCCGAGCATCGTTGCAGGATCGGCCAGCACCGGTAGTCCAAAAGGATCAACCAAGATCACGATACCTTGCAGATGCGTCATCGCTTGCATCTGGCCTAGCCGTTGCATGGTGGTAAATTTTTCACCAGGTGCGTCGAAAAGGTGCAACAGACAACGCAAATGTAATTCTGGTGCCCGCACGGCCAGGCCGATTGCCTCCATCACATCGCCTGCGGTCTTGGCCAGCACTTGGCCGTTGTCCAGCAGCGCATTCTGCTGTTCGAGAAATTGTTGCTGCCGCTCGGAGTCAATTCTCACGGCGCTACCTCGTGACGAGCCGAGCCGCTCGCGCAACTGCCGGATGGCTTGGGTAAGAAAAACCGTCTTGCCCGCGTTGGTACCGCCAACAACCGCAATAGGCCGCACTTCCAGTTCACCGATCGAAGAGTGAATAAGGGGGCGCTGGCAACCACCGCAGAGCCGTGTGAGTTTGCTGCGACCAAGAAGATCAAGCGTCGGCAGCTTCACATACTTAGCTTCGTGACGGCATGTGTGGTGCAGGATTCCATGAAAACTCGGCAGCAAGTCGTGATATTTGTCGCCACATTCGCAAATGTGAATTGGCAGCCCTTTGTAGTTGCAATCGTCATTCGGACAATGGTAGCCGAGCTTGCGAGACAGGAGCCAAAGTTCCTGACCTGCGCGCAGCGGCAGAAAAACAAGAAACGAAAGCGCCGTCAGCAACAGCAGGCCAGCCAGGTAAACACCAAAGACAAGCATCGCCGGTATAAAAACCGCCAGGCCTGCCGTGAAAGCCAGACTTGCCCCCAGCGCGCCCGACAATGCGCGGGCCGTGAAATGAACCGGAGCCTTCCACCCATACATCAACAACGAGACATAGCCGGCGATGACGAGGAAGGCGAGAGCCATGCCGATGGAGAAGCCACGTCCCTGCGAATCTTCGTAACGGACGTAGAGGAACCCTAGGCCTATGCCGGAGGCGACAACGCCAATGCGCAGCAGGACTTCGATGGCTTTGGACCCTGCGCCAATCCAGAACCAATTCCAGATCGAGCGAGCGCTCCGCAAAATCCATTGGTAGAAGCTTTTGAAGCAGGTTCCGTAATCCCGGTAAGCCCGTTCATAAACGTACATGCGTCGTCGTCCCATAAAATGTTCTCCCGTTGAAGGCGCAGGTTGAGTGCGCACCTTTTTCCTTGCGAAAGATTTCCGTTCGGCGGTTGTTCGTTTCGGCAATTCCGGCCGATGAGACCCCGCCAGAAGGGCGGGTGAACTGCCGAGGACATTCGGTTCTGGCGCCAAACGAGGTTTCAGTAGCTTAGCGCCGACTCCGTGGCGCTCTTGTTCCTGCGAACGATGAAAACTTCGCTTCGCAGCCGAATAGTCAATCTTCGGCGGGCGGAAGACACCCATGAGTTTTCGCGACATAATGCTACGATTCCCAGAACACTTACGCGATGCTAACCCGACGTAACAAACGCCGACACAGGCGCGCAAACAATCAAGATGGCAGAGGTGCCTTGGCTTTCACTTGCTTAATTGTCTTATCGCCAGGGCGCGGTCAGGACGAGACTCGATTCCCCATGGCTCATCTCTGGATTGTCAAGGATTCACCTTTTTTGGCCCCAAAATCAGTCCAGTGACATTGCGTTACCAAAACACCACATAAATCAACCACGAAAACAGGGCGGCAGAGGCACAGGTTTCGATCATGTTGAGCGATCGGGTCGTTGCGAGCGGACGCACGCGGAATATCTGAAGAAGTGCCCGCGCAATATGTCCTCCGTTCAAACTCTGCAGAGGGACTAGGTTGCCTATAAATTGGAAGATGCCTAAGATGCCGAGAGCAGCCACCACGCGCGACCCGGCCGTCGAGTACATCAGGGCGACCAATCCTCGATAACCATTGTATTGAGGAATATCCTTTCTGTAACCTCTTGAAAATTCACCTTCCTTCAACAGAAGCCGTTTAAGAAAATGCATCGCTTCTACGGAATCAATGCCCGCATGCCTAAGAGCGCTGGTCAAATCTTGTCTAGCTGGCGCCACAGCAGAGGCATATCTATAAACACCGAACTTCTTCGCTCCTTGTAGCAGCTCGGTTGCAAGCACATGCAAATCGATTTTCTCTTCGAGGCGGAGCACACGAACCATTACCTCGCTCCGAGCGAGCCCATTTGCAGTTCTTGCTTGCGAAAACAGTGCGGTCTCAAAATCCAACCAATGCGACACGGGTTGGTCAGCAACCGTTTCGATCCTATCGCCTACCCGGAAGCCACACTGTTCGCCGGGTGATCCCACGCTTACAGAACCGATAAGCGGTTCAATCGGATGGCACACATCAAACAGTACCGATTTACCCACACGTGCTTCGACTGCCTTTGATTCCGAGCCTCGCTGAAACTCCAACCGCAATAGACAGGACTCCGCTCTCTTTAAGGTATCGAGGAAATCTCGCCATGACTCGATTTGGATTGTTGCACCGCCGTAATTTGCTCTCTTAATTTTATCGCCTGCTAAGAGTCCGGCTTTTTGCAATGCAGACCCTGGTCTGCACCAAGCAATGCTAGCCGGCTGCCTGATGAACTTAGGCTCGACACGTCCTATCAACCACGACAGAGTGAATAGTAGAAATGCTAGACCCAGACATGCGATGGGTCCTGCCGAAAGAACCAGTACCTTTTCCGAAGGCCTAAGACGAGAAAAGGCTAAGCCCGAGGAACTAATGTTTGAGGAATCATTCTGATCCGGATCCTCAAGAACTCCAAAGAATTTTGTGTATCCGCCGAATGGGAGTGATCCTATGCGGATCTCTGTCTGACCAAGCTTCCACCTTCCGATGGTACGGCCGTGGCCAAACGAAATTATTTCCACGGGCACCTTGAGCAGGAAACCAGCTACAGATTGAGCTATTAGATACGCAGCGGAGTAGAACTGAAATCCAAGCGCAATTACGATCCATTCTCCAAGACTAAACCCTAACATAACAGCTTCGACGCACGTCTCTGTAGAGCGACATCGGTCAATCCTTTTTGGGGTCAGCATGAGACGGCTCAGTGCTATGCCCTAACAAACCACCGAACAAGTCTTTGGCTTTTGTGAAAAAGCCAGTACGGTTCTTTCCTTTTTCCGATGTAGTCTCACCGCCTTGTGTTCGTCTCGAAATTGCCAATGCCGCCCGTCCTTTCGGCAGGTTGGCAGCTTCGCAAAGTTTATCTACCTGCTCCAGGTAATCTTCCCGGCGATTACCCTGTCGAAGCGCCAAATGGTCTGCGAGCAGTTCAAGGACTTGGTTGGAAAAGGTTTTCGTCAGTTCCTGAAAAATATCCCGCCAAATGCTGGCACCTTTTGTCAGTTTGAGCGCACAATCAGCGACATGTGTTGCCGTGACCACGAGTGTCACCGCGTCACGATCTACCACCAGTCGGTGAATTGCAGAGGCAATGTCCTCTGGAGAGTCCTGTTTGGCGGGAGCCAGCACGGTGGTAAGATATTCCGCTTGCGCAGGGCTCCGAATACCTACTTCGCGAAAAAGCTCGAGCGCCCAATCGACAGCCTGTTTTTTTTCGGGGACGTTCAGTTTTGGGAGGTGATTTTCCCACTCATCGTCCCGAGCGGGGAACTGCTCGATGCACCAGTCCGATTGCTGTTTCTGCCTGCCTTTTACGCGCCCCATGAATCTGATAACGCATAGTCGCGAAAAACCAACTCCAACACGATCTCGTTCCAAGGAACCCAAATGCATTTCCCACGAGCTTGTCAACGGCTTCAAGGGCAATGCAGTCACGACCGCGTTGAACAGAGCTTCCGCTCCTTCTGGAGAAAAATGAGGCTTGAATTTCTTGATTAACTCTTCGGCCACCGGGAGCAGCGAGTTTTCCGATGCTGGCTTGAGGAGGACAGCCATATCCAGACAAAGCTTCGTGAGGACCCTGGGGTAGGCTTTCAGCAAGTCCGTCCAATCAGAGCCGATTTGCGTCGGTGCAGACTCGTTTCTTCGCAGCAACTCATCGAGAAGCTCGCGAGACAACACAGACACAACCCCGGAACCAGCTAAACGCCTCCGGATTCTTGCCTGCTCAGATATGGGCGCCAGGTTAAGGTTGGCAGCATAAGAAGAGCGGAAAACTTCGTGACAAGCAGGATCAGCCACGGCTTCCGCCATGCGAGCCATGGCCTCGATGTCGGCCCCGGAGGGAGCCGACCCCGGAAATATCTTTCTCGCAAACTGCAAGGATTGCATGGCGATCTGTTTTGGCTCTCGGCAAAGAGGGCAGGCCCTTGCGATTTCTTCTAACTCCAGGATTAGGTTGGAGTCTTCTGGTCGTTTGGCTTCGAGCGACTTAAACCGAAGCGCTACAAAGCCGTCTGCGCAATCCTGCACCGACATGCAATCGGTTAATTGTTGCGCAAGCCGAATCTTGGGCTCATCCCACGGAGCGACGAGTGTACGAGTAACTGTGGCACTCATGCGTTCCCACAGGTGAAGCGATAGATGGGCTTCCTGGGCTGCTCGAAAGGCAGGCAATAGCAGCGCTGCTTCGAGCGCAGGAGAACCTACCAAAGGTATTCCTTCAATAAGCAAGTCCAACAATGCCTCGCGTTCTGAACAATCAGCCAAGACTGTAAACTTTGCCTCGGGAGACGCGACTGTGTCTGTAAGCAGTGAAACCAAAACGGTCCTACGCGCCGGGCCACACGCCTTGAGCAGGGCGGCGGTGGTCTTCGCACGTCCCGCGTCGAGCGTTTTGCCCGCTTGCGTGCGCAGACTCCCGACAGGTGCGGTTTGCGCTGACTCAGCAGTATTGCCGGCACGCGTAACGAGTGATGCGATGTGTTCGGCAATCGCCTCTAGCCCGACAGTGTTGCTGGCGTCAGCCAGCCGGATCGCATGCGGAAGCAGCAACTCTAAAGCAAATTTGGCCTGCGCCGCATCGACAGCAACGGTAACCAGAGATCGTGCTGCGTCGATGAGTTCATCAGGACGTAGTGTCACCATGGAAATCTCTGCTGCTGCGACCAGTGAGCTCCAAGCTTTTCGATCCTGTCCCAATCCGAGGTTCTCCACCAGTGCATGGTGTCTGCGCAGGCGGTCAAGGTTGTTGCGTAAGACGCACTCACTCGCAAACGTTGCGTAACGGCTGGGGGGCTCAACAGGGCTGAACTGATTCTCAACGAAGTTAAAGACCGTAAATGCGGATTGAATCTCGTCGGGCCGCAGTCCAAAAGTCTGCCCTTCGGCATTGCACTGTACGATCAGATGGTGAAGTCCCACCACGCTAGAGGGCCGCGAGCCGTCAGCAGGTCCCAGTTTCTTCCGTTCCGTTTCATATGTGCAAAACGTGGTGCGGACGCGCGCAGATGGCGGCAGCGAGTTCAAGAGCGCCTCGACTACCCCTGCGGAAGAGCGCCAATCTGGAAGACAAACCAGAACGGGACGCGCATTAGGTAAAGATGCTGCGGAAAGGGCACTTATCAGGTTTGACAAGTGCTGATCATTGTTACGCAGGAAGTGGTAGTCAGCTTTGTCTGGAACTGTAGAACCGAACGAAGTAAGCACTGGTAGGGCGGTATTGTCTTCGTTGCTACATCCTTGAAAAAGCCGCTGCATTTGACCAAGACGCAATGGATTTGATCCGTTAGATGCAAGGCTCTCAGGCATGAATACCAGCGTGTGGGCAAAGAAATTTCCAAATCTCTTGTCGGTTGTGATGCCAAGATAGCAAACCCGCGTGAGAGCGCAGCGTCCATTGGACAAATGGTCGTAGCTCCAGATAATAGGAAACTCGTCCAACACCAGGCTTGGCATCGAATTGAGATCGACAGTTTGTTTGCGCCACGCTGTTTCCGCATCCAGAGCGGCACGGGGCGCGTGCGCATACACTGCATTTCCATAATGCATGCAAACGCCCGCCAAGAGCCGCTGATCGTCAGTAGTGAGACCGGCGGAACAAGCTTTGATTTGATAACCAGTGGCGGAAGGGGTTAGACCCTTGCCGCGCGGACAGTCGGTAAAGTAGAGTTGATCGATAGACATAACATTTCTCCTCCGTCAGCTAGCGCGCCAACCCGCGAGATCGCGCGCAACGGCAAACAGAACCCACTCGTCAAGGGCCCGAGTGCCGCCCGTGACAACGCGACTTTTTTGCAGAAGCCGAGCAATAAAATCGTCGGAATCTCGAAACAATACGCCTTGTGACGTGTCGGCCGTCACTAACAAAAGACTGCAACAGATTTGCTCTAGGTTATCGGTTGGCCGTTGGCGACGCCATTCGCTATAGATCAAAGGATGTTGGAGGAAGGCAGCCAACGCCAAATGAGGAAGTGAAGAATTTGGCCCGCACTCCAGAGCATTTTTTCGAATCTGTTCAATGATGAATGCTGCGCCGGTCGTCATGCCATCGGATAAGGCACGGACATCCTTCATGAAGTCCCACGCGAGCGAATATCCGCGATCGGTTAGTCGCTTAACGGAATCGCCGGAAAGGTAAAGGTCGGATTTTGGAGACACTACCCATTGATAAATCGATTCGTAGTTATTCCGGTGTGTAGCCTTTTTTTCGTCGATTAGCTTTTCCAAAGCCTCGGCTGGGCCGGGAGACACAGCCGTTGGCGGTTGAGATTGCGGCTTGATAGGTTTCCCAGGAAGCGTCGATGGCGCGAGGTCGAGACCGCTTGCCAGGAAAGGCAAGATTCTTTTGGTGGTGGTGAGCATTGCAGCCAACGACACTTCTAAAAATCCCGGATCAACTCCTTTCTGGCAGGCCCCCACTGCGGTCACAGGGCTAGGTAAGTCTTCTTTTTGCGAGAAAGGACCGAGGCACCAACTGCCGTCAGCCTGTCGGCTCATCGGCCTTAGGCGACAGTTTGGATCTCCATATAGACGATAGGAAAACCAAGAAAGATGTGGTTCGCCATCAAGGTACTTCTCGAAACTAAAGTTTCGCACGCCCTGCAAAGCACAACCAATTGTGTATTTCCGAAGCGCCTCATAAAACAACATCACCGCCGCTGCTGCGGCCTGGGAAGGAACGATTTCGCAAACCGCGGAAATGACCGCTACTGCCCCCCGCTGTAGCAGTTCACCAGCTAAGCTGTCGATCGCGCCGGTCGCCTCAGACCACCGAGCCAGTCCACTCCAACAGCAATTCAAGAATATCAAGGGGCGTCCGGGCAAACGACGCGGCAAGTCCGCCAAACTCAAGGATTCTTTGTTCGCTAATGTAATTCGTGAGCTCCGTGCATCATCCGCTAATTTACCATGCCCGAAGAAATAGATCACTCGGCAATCCGGGTCTTCCATAGCGCTCAACACATGGCTGCGTTTGACATTTGGATCAGTCAGAAAAGTGACGACATAACCAAGCGATAGGAAGCCCTCCAGCAACTCCAAGTGCCCCAGCTTATCCAGCGCAGTTGGAGTGCCTACGATTAGAGCTTTGTTTGGGGCTTGGGGGATCGACGAAACAGGAGGGGCATTTTCCTGCCAGTCGGTATAGGTAATGCCCAACTGGCGGCGTACGGCAAGTGGACCTTTCGATACCATTATTTCATGCCCCGGCAGACACTGGAAGCCCGATTCTTCATGCTCGTGAATGGGTAACGACCTGTGATGGTCCGGATGCAAGCACGTCCCATAGTGATCCTCAAGGAGTTCCCAGGGTAAATGCGCGCAGTTTCGATCCACCGCTAACAAGATTGCTTTTTGTAGGGGTGCATGCGCCCCGAGCGAGTCGGCGCCTAAAATGTGACTTCTGAGACGTCGGCATGTTGGAAGAATATCAACTGCACCTCGCTTCACCCTGGAAACAGCGGTAATATCAGGTGATTGGGGATACAATGATTCGAGTGCGGACTCAGCCTGCTTTGCAAGCTTCACAAGCGCTTTGATCTGTTCTTGAACATCGCATAACACGTCTTGAAAATGGGCTTGATTAAAAGCGGTGGTGAAGGTTTGGCCATTCTCAGCTTGGAAGCGAAGGCATGGTCGCGCATTGCGATCTGTCGAGACCGACACGATAAATCGTGCGGTCACGCGCTGTTCTCCTTTTTGATCGGTACTGCGCCAAGTTCCGCCAGCAGCCACAACAAGGGATCTTCGACTCGCCAAGGAGAAATGTAGCGATAGCGTCCCGAATCGGACGCACAACCTGTGGCTGAAACGCCAAAGAATGCGTGCCGGAGAAAACGTTGCCGGACACTATTATATGCGGCTGGACTCCATCGTTGAACGTATTCCCCCATCATTCCGGCCATGTCATTGTGCGCTTCCATATCGAAGTAACCAATGTGCCGTCTTTCGGTACACCACAGACGGTTCACCTCCATAAGGCCAACGTCGCGCAGCACGTCGCACTTGTTTAATACAACTGCTACGGGGATGTTCACTTGGCTCGCAGAATCGGCTATTACCTTTCCGTTCTCAAGTTCCCGGAGGACGTTACTGATAATGACATTCGGCTCCGTCATTCCAGGCGGCTTTGGCACATGAGGAGGCAGACTCTCGGCTACTTTCGCCGCTTGTAGGGGATCGACCAGGAAGATAATCCCCGAAGCTACGCGCAAGTAGGCCACCATTTGCCGGACCTTGTCAGCGTCATCAAAATTCTCACCGGCCGTGTCGTAAAGGGCTAACGTTACTGAACGTGGATGTTTTTCACCCCATGGTCGTCCATCCAAGCTCAAATCGTAAATCAACGGTTTAGAATCGGGGTTGGCCCGCAACTCGAGATTATCCTTAAACAGCGGCTCGTAATAATGCGTTTTATAGCGTTCCGGTGTCCAATCCGCCACTGGTAAGAGACATGCTTGAAAGTCTGAGCCGATTCGGGTTTCGAGTTGGTGAATGAGCGTTGCGACGTAACTACTCTTGCCGCTGTACTTCGCGCCCACGAGACCGATCACCAGACTCTCCTGTGTACCTGCTGTAAAAGGCAGATCCGCCTTGCACGAAGGGCACAACTTTCGCGTCATCCGGCGCCCTTGCCCGTTGAATGGGGCACGTGGTGGACGACGGAGCATTTTGTCCAGCCACGAATATCGGCCTTGAACTGGTTCACTCCCTGCGTTTCCAAATTCCGTATAGAGCATTGCTGCAACGGGAAACGAGTGGAAACAATGCGGACAAACAATCTCTTTGGGCGTGCCTGTTCTGTAAATCTTTGGTTTGTCCTTTAGGGGTGCGTGCTCGAATTCTCCCTTATCCGTCAACGGGACCGAGATGTTTGGATGAGTCACTAACATTGACCGGCCCTGCGCTGGATCAAGCGCCATGAGTTTGCAATAGAATCTTACCCATTTGCGCTGGCGCACTGGCTCCAGGCCAACGGTAGCTTCCAATGCTTCACCAGGATTGATCTCTTCTGGAACCCAACGATAAAGTTCGGTACCATCCTGGAGGGATTTCGGTACATGCGTTTGATTAGCTATCAAGGCAAAGCCGGCAAAACTGGAGAACGGATCCTCGACATTCCAAGTTAATTTGAATCCTTTGCCTTTGCGCAGGCCTGAACATGCGGACAAGCGGTAGCGCAAAAGCAGCAAAGGATTCCAATCGATTTCCCGGCGGCAAGTCGGTTCAACTCCTGCAGAAAAGAAGTTGCCCGAGGTCCCGGTGGCTTGGGCGAAGACTATATAATGAAAGTGGCCGCGTTCATCATGGAGCGGTTGAACAAATCGTTCCCCTGTCGCACGGTAATCGACGTGTGTCACCGGTACACACACAGCGCGAGAATCATCATGGCTCGTCGGCCAGGTGTCGGCTCGGCGTGCCACCATGACGCTCAGGCATTCCTTCGGCCAGAGCCAGCGGAGTTCAATTCCGTCTTTCACCGGAGTTAACCGCAGATCAGAAACATCAGGGCAGACAACACGCGCTTCCGTGCCCCCAACCACGGCGTGCGTACCAGCGACAGCGAACGCGCTGTAGTACGGCTTCTTCACATCCGGCTTTGGATCAACAGCACGTCCGTTCTGGGTGTTGATAACGGGCTCCCCGTGGTTTTGGATTTCGCCCGATGACAAACGAGAACCGACTGGCAAGCCGTGAGGTTTGGAACCGCGGAGCACCACAACGGTGCCGTGCCCGGGAGGAGTCCACGAACAGTGCATTTCATGGCCCGACGCCCAGACTTTGAAATCCTGAGGTGGTTCAGGGAGTGGCTCTGGTTGGGCCTCGTCGCGCTTGCCAGCAGAGCATAGCTCTGTATGTCCATCCGTTCGATAGCAGCAGGTGACGAGATAGTGAACGCGACGTCCGTTCTGGAGGCCGCAATCTTTAGCCAACCCTTCGCTTGTTAACGGCACTACGGTGCCATATTTGAGGCTCTGAGGGGGATTAACGGCTCGGCATACCACAACGCGTGTAACGTTGGGCGGAGTTTTCCACTGAAGTTCGACCGTGCCGTCCCCCGTTTGCAACCGCAAATCGGACACATCTGCTAGAATGTCCACCGCAGCGACTGCGGCCGCACGGCTTTCCAACGTTCCAAGCCGGGTAAACACGGAATATTGATAGCGTCGTCCGGCGTCGACTTGATCATCACGCCAACGGGTTTGGCGAATTGTGGCAACGACCTTGCCGTCATTCACATGGGCTGCCGGAATATTGCCCTCTCGCCGAACGACGATATAGTCCACGGGTGTGCCCGCCGGTAGGCCGGTCCACGTCAACTCTACCTCGTCTCGGCCATGGTCATGTCTGTATGTCGCCCGGGGAGCGGACGGCGCGGGCGGCGTCCGCGGCACGGTCCCCTGTGCATCGACGCCCTGGGTGAACAGTCCGCCGCTAAACTCAGCCACAATTCGATAGTGATAGTTTTCGCCTTCGACGACGGCGGTGTCCGCCCATTTAGAGCCGCCTCCACGGAAGACTTGAGTCGTCGTCGCATCCGCCGGCACGGGACCGGATGCCGCGAAACGGAGAGACGGGACGCCGCCCGCGCGGCGAAAAATCAGAACGTTCACACCGTCGCCGGGCAACTGCCAGGAAAGCTCGACATTCCCGTCTTTGTAAGAAGCAAGAGGGGAGCGCACCTCGCCCAGGCAAACAGTGCGAAGCCGGGCCGCATCATCGCTCTTAACGCCTTGGAACCAACTAAACGCTCTATAAACGTAGTTCGTGCCGGGAGCGACTGCCGTGTCCTCAAAGACCCGACCGGAACCCCGATAGACTGTCTCGGACTTTTTCTTGGAACCAGTGGAGTCACTTTCCCGTATGATTTCCACTTCATCAAAATCGCGGCTCGGCACAGTCCATTGCAGAGCGATCTTACTGATCTGGCTCGACGCGGTGAATTGCTGAACCAGTGCGGGACGCACAAGGGCGTCGCCTTCGTTGAAACCACGCTCATTTACGTATCGCTTTACGAATTCATTCGCGAGTGAGGGGTGAAGGCGGAACCCGCTGATTGCCTTTTGATTGAAATCACTGAGCAAATGCTGAGTTAAACGTAGATTGCCGGAAGCCACAGCACCGTGAACCGCGGTATCACAATCGAGCCGGAACGCCTCGTACACTACGCGCAATAAGTCAGGCCGACGATTCTCCATGGCTTCGGCGTTTTTCATCCACATTTTCGCTTTGTGGGCAAGATCCCGATCTGGACTATTCCCTTCTCGGAGATAGCGTTCTCGCTTCTCCTTCACTTTCTGTTGGATTGAACCGAGATCATCGCAAACGGGAAGATCCAGACCTTTGAACATGTGAACGACTTCCTGGGCAGTCAGCCCACCGGAAGGTGAAGAACCCGCACTTTGAAGATTTTGGCCAGTAGCCATCTGGAAGGCTTGTTCTTAATGACTCAGTTTATGACGCAAAACAAAAAAATCACTGAGCACCCGGAAAAAGAGGGTGTGCCTTGCGGCCCTTTCACTCAAATCATTGACTGAACGCTCTCGGGAATGCGTCGGCGTGACAGAGTGAATAGGCAATGGCATTGAGCGCAGGAGCGTCATTGGATTCTCAGGCAGGGATGTTACTGCGATCTACAACGATGTCCACCTTGTGGCCCGAGCCTCCTGTTTGGGCGATGGCAGAACCCCGGATGATGCCGCTGTCATCGTAACCCAGGGTAACGAACACGCGGGTGCCCCGCTTGAGCCCGGAAGGCAGACCGGTAATCGTGAACGTCATAATCGGTTGGCATTCGTCGATTCTCTCTGATTCGCCTTTGTAGAGGATAATTGGAATTTCCTTCATGTTGTCTTCGGAAGTTTGAAATTCCTTTTTGAACTCGGCACCGTACTTCGTTCCGTTAGGCACAATGACGGCATTGACTTCCTTCATCGAACCCTGCCCGTCTGGGCGCAACACGGCGACACCAACGGCGTAGAACGAAATGTCGGTGAGACCACCCGTCTTCACCTGAACAGACTCCTTTCGGACCGTTCCGTCCTGATCCTTGACTATTACTTCGATTGGATTCTCCCTGTTGGGGTCGGATTTCTTGCCTTGGATAAGGTGTGCCCAGTAAGCAGCGCCAATAGTTACGAGCAGTTCGGGATTTCGATGCTGGAAAGGCGGCTTACCCATGAGACCCTCGATCATCCGCGCGACCATCGGCATTCTGCTTGCGCCGCCTGTAAGCATCACTTCAATTTGGTCCCGCTTAATGCCGTGCTTCTTCTCGGCGTCGTCGAGAACATGCTCCATCAGCATTTTCGTTTGGAGAAGCAGGTCACGGGTCCGATCTTCGAAA
>Ga0193692_1000169_pt1 | contig 15876 bp, 16 predicted proteins | sample L3a1metaG_FD_144917 | JGI IMG/M metagenome (GOLD analysis project Ga0193692, IMG submission 144917) | Soil microbial communities from a riparian zone of the East river system, Colorado, United States - L3a1 | ecosystem: Environmental > Terrestrial > Soil > Riparian zone | place: USA: East River... | reverse complement strand
AGAAGGTGGAGTGGGGTCAGGGCATCTGGCATGTGTTCTTCTTCCAGACGGAGGACGAACTCACGGGCGAGGTGACACACCCGAAGCTCTGGACGAAGCGCATGATCGCTGACGCGAAGCGCATCGACCCGGAAGACTTCGCTTGCCAGCAGCAGAACAACCCGGGCTCTGGCGACCGTGCTCCCATCGTCGAATCACAGATTCCGCACCTCTACGTCTCGTACAACGACTTCTCCTACCTCGTGCAGGTGAAGTGGGCGACGATCCACATCGACACGGCGTTCAAGACGCCGGACACTGTCCGCTCCGGTGATGACAGCGCAATCGTCGTGTGGCTCTCGGACGCGAAAGAGAACGGCGTGCTCTACCTCGACACGTCGCTCCTGTACGCCTCGAACGAGGATCGCGAAGAGCAGTTCAACGAACGGCTGGTGAAGACCTGCTTGAATCTCCGTCGGCGTGGCTACTGGATTCGCGCCATCACCGACGAGATGGAGCCGGGTGGAAAGGCAGGCACCTACAAGAACCGCATCCTCGCGGTCCTCTCGGGTGCAGGCATCGAACTCGGCACGAACAACTTCATCCAACTGAATCGCAAGATTAACAAGAAGGCGCGTATCCGAACTGGCGCAGGCAACTGGGCCGAGGGATACGTCCGCATCCTCCTGAACCGTAGGGAAGATGGCGTGTGGGATGTTCCTCTGGTCGTCCGCAAGATGGTCAACCAGATTCTCCACATCGACCGCCCCGGTCACGACGATCTCGCGGATGCCCAAACTGACGGCTTCATCCCGCAGCTTTGGACACGTCCCACAACGAACCCCGGTCTCATCAGCGACGAGGGAGCAGTGGCCCCTCGGCCTTGGGATGAGGAACTGAAGGGTTTCGGGAAACCGCTCTCGACTGAAATGCTCCTCGCACTCATCGACGAACAGAAGGCGATGAAGGAGGAGGGCCTCGATGACGGCGTGCGTGGGCGAGACTATCTCGACCCGGACGACGATAACGCGTGGGTCAACAGGATGGTCGGAGCAGATCGCAACAGACTGGGTCTCTAACCCGGAGGTACCATGGTTCTTAGCCTCGGTTCATTCGTCGCTGCATTCGTGTTCGGTTTCGGAGCGTCTCTCGGCTGGACCCTGATGCAGGGTCTCATCGGCCTGCTCAGGCGCTAGCCGGATCAACCTATAGCTCTTTGCAGGAGGGCAAGTGGGTCACAAGACAAAAGAAGCTCGTTCTACGTGGTATAAGGAACATCCAGAACAAAGAGAGCGGTCAAGGCAGCGTCGGAGACTTGGCCGGGAGCAAAAACTAGAGTACATTCGCACGAAGAAGAATCATCCGTGCATGGACTGTGGTGGAAAATTCCCGCCGATCTGTATGGACTTCGATCACGTTCGCGGCATCAAACTCCTCAATCTCTCGAAGGCTTCCGACGATAATTGGGCGAAAGCTAAGATTGATGCGGAGATTGCGAAGTGTGACGTCGTTTGTGCGAACTGCCACCGCATCAGAACATGGGCTCGTGCTGAGGGCAGCCGAGTAGCCCTGCAAGCTACTCTTCTGGGATCGTTACCCAGCGGGTCCACCAATTTTGATCCCCAGTCAGCTAACCGGTAGGCTACTCGGCTCTGAACCGAGCAATGGAGGTTCGACCCCTCCTAGGGGAACCATCTCCAGCAGGAGAGAACCGATAGGAGGTAGCGTGAACACGATTCTCCTCCTCATCATCTTGTTCCTCCTACTTCACCGAGATCGGTGTCCGCAGAGGAACAAGCCGGTTACCTTCACGATTTCAAATGTGAGAGGTAGCCACAACATCGCGGTCTCCTTTAGAGACCGGGAGGCAACACATGGCGAAGTTCACTGTCAAGAATCTTCAGGCTGACCACCTTCTGGAGGTCCTGTTCCGTGCTGCAACCTTCTTCACCATCACGGTGACGTCGGGTGACGGCGGAACTGTCTCCCCCTCGGGGACGGTCTCGGTTGCGGCTGGCGCTGACCAGACGTTCGAGATCACCCCGGATGCCGGAAAGGAGATCGACAAGATTCTCCTCGATGGTGTCGAGCAGGTTGTGGACCCCGCCTAGTTTCAAACATCGGCCGGTCCCCTTCGGGGGATCGGCTGGTTCTTACTTTAGGGAAGTAGCGCAGAGGTAGCGTACCTGTTTTGGAAACAGGTGGTCGCGGGTTCGATCCCCGCCTTCCCTACCAGCCGAGGGAGCACATGCCAAGACGAATGGTCCTTGATCCAGAACCCATCGGAGGAGGTAACCCCCGAATGCAGCTTCTCTACACGCTTCGCCCTGCCGGTGACGACATCGACCTCGGCGATCAGTCCGACGCAACCTTCGTTTCCTCGACGCTCCAGCTTCCGACGATCCGTGTCCTCTCCGCACAGGCGCTGGTCGCCGACACTCACACGGACGACAACGCTCTGATCCAGTACGTTATCGTGCGTGCCCGCGCCAAGGTGACGAACCCGCAGTCGCAGACTGAGGCCAAGCTCTCGCTCGCGTACGACACGGGCGAGTTCGTCGAGTACCCGGTCGCAATGTGGGGCACCTCCTTCGAGGAGCGCGTATCGGACCCGATCTACAAGTCGCCTCTCGATGAGGACTGGACCCTTGCGGCAGTGCTCGCACTCTTCCTCGGTTCGCAGGTCAAGGCACAGAAGACGCAGGGTGGCCCGAACGTGACCTTCGCTGGTTCGGAACTGGCACTCGACGTCTATGGCATCCCGTCGGCTGAACTGAGCCCGCGCAAGTTCGAGTCTGGTGTGTACCGCCTCGTCCTCGATAGCGTGCCTTACGTCTCGCACCTCTCGGTCGCAGAAACGCGAGCCGTCCACATTGCGGCGCAGAAGTCGGGCATTGCCCTGACCCTGAGCGCCCTCGTGCTGGACAACGGCTCGTATTCCTCGGGTGACTCGTACGAGATCAATTCGACGTATCAGGGTCTTCTCGATGCCATCGCGAGCGGTGGCGGGGGTGCCCAGCTTCCACCGGAGGTCTAATGCCTGTCACTCACAACGTAACCAATAGAGGTACCGGCTCCGGTGTGAGTGTGATCTCCTTCAACACGACTGTGGGGGCTGGCGATAATCTCGCCGCCCTCATCGGCATCACTTGGGAAGCCCTCGACGTAGACGTGTTCACGGACACTGTTACCTTTGCAGGCCTTCCCGCGACGTTCATCCAGTTGGTGCAAAACGCAGCAGGTTCTTGCGAGCAGTATCTCGCGGTGGGCTTCGTAGCGGGTTCACGCAACTGTACGGTGACGTGGTTTGGACCGGGAACGATCATCGGCTGTGTCGGCCTTGAAGTGATGAACGATGTCGTTCAGGCAACTCCTATCGGCGCGAAGGGAACGAACCACGGTGATCCTACCGCTGGCCCCTGCACCGTTGCTCTAGTCGGAACGGTTGATGGCAGCATGATCGTCGATACGATCATCGTCAACGAGTCCAGCCTCACCTCAGTCACTCTTGACCCATCTCAGACGATCCGATGGAACCTCAACACCGGACCTAGCCCGACTCGCCACTTTAACGGTGGCTCAACGAAGTCTGGCTCCGGTGGCGCGATCTCGATGCAATGGACCCTTGGTGCCTCGTGCAACTGGGACCTTGCAGCCGTCGAGTTCCTCTTCCAGTCTTCGACTCCCCCTGTCGGTATCGGGGGCTACACCTCGTACACCTACGGCGACGATCCGACTCCGCTCGAATCGCTCCGTCCACCGGAAGAGATGCAGCGCGTCTGGGTGAACGACCGGCGCTACATGCAGGGGAGGCCATGAAGATTCACGTCAACATCCAAGGACAGGGCTACGCGAACGAGTTCGACGCGGTCTCCCACGAGATCATGGGACTTCCCGGTGGCACCTATCACGTCTTCAAGATCAGCAAGAACCGCACGATCTACATCAACGACTTCGGCATCAGAGCAGTGCAGATCGACACGATCTAGAAAGGCCACCCATGGCACGGATCATCTTCTTCGACGTCGAAACTCGCAAGTGGGCGCGGGACCTCCACGAGGACGAGCAACTCGGCTGGGACAAGCTCCGTCGCGGTGAGGGTGGCGCATCTGCCATCTGCCTCTACGATACGCGGGACAAGTGGGCCTATGCGTACGACGACCACACTGCGAAGCAGGCTGCTCAGCACCTTGAAGCTGCTGACCTTATTGTGGGTTTCACCAGTCGAGACTTCGACATCCCTGTCGTCGAGGGCCTCATCGGCCGGAAACTCCGCCTCAAGAGCACGTACGACATTTACACGGAGATCGCTCGCGCCAACGCAGAGCGAGGGCTGGTGGGTCGCAAGGGCGACTTCACTCTCGATGCCATCTCCAAGCGCAATCTCGGCCGAGGGAAGATCGACCATGGCTCCAACGCCAAGGCGCTCGCTCTCAGCGGCAACTGGGGAAAGCTCTTCAACTACTGCCTCGACGACGTGCATCTCACACGAGACCTGTTCGCACGCATCTGCCGAGACGGTGGCCTCAACAACTTGAACGGCAGCTTCCTGAACTTGCCGCCGCTTCCTGAATGGATCGTCGCCGAAATGGCGCGGGAGTAACTATGAGCACCATGACTCTTGAGCGTGCTGTTGGCGAGATCGCATTCCGCGAGCAGATCGTCAACATGGTCACGGACAACGTCCAGTGGAGCGAGTCGCAGTACTCTGGCGTGCGCCAGATGTACCCGCGTCTGTACGACCTCTGGCGTGGTACGTGGACGGCGCGCAACTCGCCACATCGCAACTCGGTCCACATCCCGCTGATCTTCTCGGCGCTCTGGGCAGATGCTGCCCGCAAGGCGGCAACCTCGCTGAACGATCCGAAGCCGATCAGTTTCTTCGGCTACGGCACGGACGACGAGCCCATCGCGCGCAAGCGTGAGTCGCTCTTCGCTGCGCAGCACAAGGACAACGACGGCTACCTGAAGGCAGTCGATCAGATGCTCGGCGGCTCGCTCTACGGCAACGCCATCAAGCAGGTCGGCTGGAAGCGCACGAGCGAGATGCGGATCATCGAGGCGGTGGATCGCATGCCCCTGTCGGGCAAGATCGTCCGCCAGATTCGCAAGGGCGAGGTCATCTCATTCGACGGCCCCGAGTCGCAGAATGTGGACCTGCTCGACTTCTTCCCGTGCCCCGGCTACCGCACGATCAAGGAGATGCCGTGGGTCGTTCGCCGGTACTTCCTCGATCTCGATGAGGTCCGTTACCTCGCCTCTGAGGGCATCTTCTCGAAGGCCGAAGTGGATCGCATGCTCCGCGAAGGTGGAGTCAACGCTGGCCCGAGTTCCCTCGTGGCTTCCGCGCGCCGGTTCCAAGCCCGAGTGGGTTCGGACGACGACACGCTTCGCTTCATGTCGAAGTACTCGCGCCCCATCGAGATTCTTGAGATGTGGGGCAAGGTCCCTTCCGAGCTTTGCCCGGACGGGGTCTACCAGCGGGTCATCACGGTCGCGAATCGTCGGTACCTCTTCCGCAACAAGCCGAATCCGTACTGGCACGGTCTCAAGCCGTTCATCAACTTCTCGCCTCAGCCGGACCCGCACTACTTCTACTCGCCCGGCAAGGCCGAGATCGTCGCGAAGCTCCAGATCGTCGCGAACCGCTACGTCAACCAGTCGCTCGACGCTGCGGACCTGATGATCGACCCGATGTGGTTCTACGACCGTGGAGCGAACCTCTCGACGAGGAACTTCTACAGTCGCCCGGGCAAGCTCGTTCCGGTCAACGGCAATCCGAATCAGGTCGTCGCTGCTCTTCAGCCGCCGACTCAGGGCCTCACGGTCGCCGACAACAAGGTCGGTCAGATGCGCGAGGCACTCCAGATGGGCACCGGTATCGTGGACGACGCAGTCGCAGGCCTCAGCGGTGACAGCCGCCAGACGGCACGCGAGTTTCAGGGTCGTCGCGAAGCTGCCGGTACGCGCCTTCTGCTTGAGTCGCGCTTCTTCGAGGAGCAGTCCTTCGAGCCTGAAGCGAACATGTTCATGGCCCTCGACCGTCAGTTCCTCGAACTGCCTGTTCAGGTCATGATCCTCGGTGATGGCGCGACGGTTGACCCAGTCACTCGTCTGCCGATTCCGAACAGCCACGAGACTCTCGACGGATACGACCTCGTCGCGAACTACTCGGCGCGAGCGCTCGGTTCGACGATGGCCCTCTCGAAGGGCATGCGTCAGGACCACCTTCTGCAACTCCTCAACGCGATGGCTTCTCCACTGGGTCAGAGCGCGATGGGCCAGATCAACTCGATCAACTTCTTCCGAGGCATCTTCCGCGAGTTCGAGATTCCGAACCTCAACGAAATCTTCTCGGGCAACCCGATGCTGAACGGAATGGTTCAGCAGCAGGGCGGACAGGCTGGGCTCGCAGGAGTCCCGACGTCCGGTCAGATCGTGCAGGGTCAGGGCATCCCGTCGATGCCGGGCGAAGCGGCACAGGGGAGCGCACAGGGTCTCCAGATGCCCGTCAACATCGGGCAGCAGCGTCTCTCGCCCATGGCGGCGTAGAAAGGCTACTACATGAGCGACCTGAAGAAGGTCTTCAACATCAGCAAGCTGACTGACCATGAACTCGGCTGCGTGGAGTTCGTGCTCAACTCGCCTGCATATCAGGACGTGTTCAAGCCGTACCTCGAAAACATGCGGGACTCGCTCAGCCTCGCCCTCCTCGACAGAGGTAAGGTGCGACGTGAGGAGTACCCCGATGACTTCCTCGCGGGAGGCATCGTTGCGATCAAGGGACTGCTCGAACTGTTCGAGCACATCATCAACGAGACTCGCATCGAGCGGATCGACAACGCCCAGCAGACACTGAGCGCAACGAGCCGTTACGACGTGGAGCAGCGATCCGGCCAGCACGACCCGATCCTTGGGGCGAACGAGCCAATCGTTGATCCCGACAATCCTCGTTACGAGACGGCTCCCGGCGACATTCGGCCGGAGGATGACTACTAATGCCAGCGAAGAGCAAGGCACAGTTCAAGAAGATGTTCGTGCTTGAGAAGGAGGGCAAGATTAGTTCTGCCACTCGTCACGAGTTCACGGACACCACGGATTACGAGAGACTTCCTGCTCGTAAGAAGCCCCCACGGGGGAAGAAGCACTCCAAGTAGCACCCACCTCGACAAGGCGACAACCGTCAGTCGAGCGCCGAAAGGCGAAAGGAACTGAATCATGGCAGACGAGCAGGGTAGACCTCAGACTGAACACGAACTCACCCGTCTCCTCGCGCAGACTCTGGTTGCGCGCGAAGTGATGGAACCGATGGAAAAGATTGGCTGGGCCTTCGGGACCCCGCCGCCCCCCGGACAGGCGGACAACCCGCCAGCGCCGGGTGGAGCACCACAGCCGGTCCCTGCCTCGACCCCTGTTGCGACGACCGCAGCAGCCGAGGGAGCACCGGCACAGGCGAACGTGCCTACGGCACCTACCGAGATCGACTGGGAAGCCCTGAAGGACCCGAAGTCTGGGCTCTACGCAGGGAAGTACCAGACGAAGGAAGAGGCTGCACGAGGCATCGGACACGCCGTCAACATGGCGAAAGATGTGATGACGCAGAACGCATTGCTCCAGCAGGAGTTGGACCGCGTTCGTGGTGAACTCACTTCCCGCCAGACTCAGCCCGGTGCATCCCCTGCACCGGCTCCTTCATCTGCGCCATCTGCTCCGGTGTCACGACCGGATGTGGATGCGGCGCTTGCCAACTTCGGCGCGGTGCTGTCCGATGTGGCTGAGAACGGTGGCGTTCTCGATGAAGACGCAGCGAAGCGGCTGGAGCGGAGCCTTCGTGAGGCGACCGTTGCTGCTGCCAGAGGTGCTGCTGAGGACGCCCTCAACTCTCGCGAACGTGCGAAGAACGAGGACGACGCAGCTTGGAATGCTGTGGATGACTTCATGACGAAGAATCATCCCGACGCGTCCAAGTTTGCGGACGAGATCGGTCTGTTTGTTCAGACCAACCCGCTGATCGACAAGGCTATCAAGGCCTTGGTGGCATCGGGGGACCGCGTGGCAGCAGCGGAGTTCGCATGGGTCGAGTACGACAAGGCCCGTGGTACCGCTGGAGTGCAGGCTACGCTGGCCGCTGCGACGAATACGGAGATTCGTATGGAAGCGGCCGATCAGGTTCGGAAGGAGGCGGTTGACGCTGCCCGCAAAGACGCGGGCGTCATCTCCTCCTCTGCTGGAGGTGTCCATGAAGCCACGCAGACGGCCCCGTCTCAGAGCGAGATCGAGGCAGCGGCTGCTGGCATGCGTGCGTACGGCGCGCAGCCCGGAAATCCGGCTGCTGCTGCATGGCGCAGGATGGTCATCCCGCTTGACCCGAAGGTCTTCGGCAACTAGCCGAAGCCTCAACAATGCCTCCTCATGAGGCGAGGGATCAGTAATGCCCGGTACTACCACGTATAATTTCCAGACGTACACCTTTGGTGGCTCGGACCTCAAGTCCGGTGTCATCAAGGAAGACCTTCTGGAGCAGATCACCAACATCGACCCGTGGGAGACGCCGTGGGTTTCGCAGGCACCGAAGGTTACTGCGAAGCACGTCTATCACCAGTGGCTCACCGACACGCTCTCGGCGCAGGACTTGGCCGGTGCGAAGGAAGGTGCGGACTGGGCGCTGGACACCACCACGTCGCCTGCACGTCAGTTCAACATCACGATGATCCTCCGCAAGGACATCGGTATCTCCGAGACGGAGCGTGCCGTTGACACCGCAGGTTTTCAGGATCACTACGCGTACGAGGTGCAGAAGGCGACCAAGGAGCTTGCAATCAAGCTCGAAAAGGTCGTGTTCGGCGCGCTCACTACGGCGACGGGTGCCTCTGGCACTGCTCGCGTGATGAAGGGCTTTCAGGCGATGATCGTCACCAACACGGCGTACGCTGGCAGCAATGCTGGCGCTCCCTCGGCGGGTAACGCAACTGCCGACGGTCAGCTTGCGGTCGGTGACTTCAACGACATGCTCAACACCATCTTCACGGCTGGTGGCAACCCCGAGCAGGTCTACGTGTCGCCGAAGGTCAAGCGTCAGATCAGCGCCTTCACGGTCGCTGGTGCGACGTCCGGTACCCCGCACGCGCGCAACATCGCGGCTGTCGAGAAGAAGCTCGTCTCGGCAATCGACTTCTACGACTCGGACTTCGGTCTGATCCAGATCGTTCTGGATCGCTGGGTTCCTGAGTCCACGAACACGGTCACGGCTACCGCTTCGGCGACTGCCACGGGTGGACAGATGTTCTTCCTCTCGCGTGCAGTCAACCGTCTGGCGTGGCTGCGTCCGATGAACCATCAGCTTGTCGGCCGTCGTGGCGACTCGGTTGCTGGTTACGTCGTGGGCGAGGTGACGCTCGAAGTCCTGAACGAGAAGGCTGACGGCCGTATCCTGTCGGTCAACAACAAGTCGAGCGTGACCTAGTAGTCACGTTCGCATCCGGTGGGGGTGGGGCTTCGGCCTCACCCCACACTGCTCTCTGGAGGTAACATGGCGAATCCTGCAAAGGACATGATTCTCTTCCCGTCCGGTGGAATGTCGGCCGAGGACATCGGCGACTCTCAGGTGCAGAAGCCTGCTCTGGATGCAGTCGCCGGGGAAGGCAAGGCAGATGGTGACCTTCCGTCGATCCCGGGTGTCTCGGGTTACGGCGAAGGCCCAGCAGTTCGGAAGACCTATCAGGCTCCGAAGAGCGACAGCAACTGTGCTCCGGGCAAGACGGGTGCCGACTCGAAGGGGAGTTACTAGCATGGCAGACAAGCCCTACGCGCCTCGTCGGAATCCGGCGAAGGCGCAGATGGCCCGCGTCGGCAACTACGTCGCTCCAGTCGATACGACTGGGATGGATGAGGCGATGAAGCAGACGATGGGCATCGGCGTGAAGCCGAAGCCGAAGCCGAAGAAGAAGTCGTTCATGGACAACCTCAAGTCCATGATCGGAATGAAGTAACCAAGCGAAAGGGGACCCCCATGGCAGATGCACATGTGAAAATGCAGCGGATCAAGCGAGCCAACCGCAACAAACTGGATGTGCTCGGCTCCGCGCTCAATCCAGAAATCCTCCATGCGCGGGTCCCCCGCCTCGCGGAAGCAGCCGAGGGAAGGCAGGAATACAAGAACCTTCTCGAAACGGTCTCGAAGCTGGGGGCGCACTGTCGTGCGAACGGCTTCGATCCTACCCGAACCTTCCAGCATGTCGCGCAGATCGACCAGTCGGTCTGGGCAGTCATCCTCGAAGTGTTCGCCAAGTACGACTACGAGACCGGTGAACTGATGGACGACGGCCTTCTCTACCGGACGGAAGTCAAGCCGAATGGTGAGTCGGTCCTCAGGCTGAACCGCGATTTCTTCTACACGCTCATCGGACATCTCGAAGCCTCGGGCTATCCGTGTGACATGCGCTCGAAGATCAAGCTCAACTAGAAAGGACCAGACATGGCCCGCGACGATCAGTTCTTCATCTGGACCCACAACTTTGCCGTGGGTCGGCACGCTTGCTCGTACTACCGCATCGAAGTTCCACTCACCCAGATGACGAAGCAGGGCCTCGCCCTCGTCTACGAGGACACTGGAGATGGCCGTGAGGACTCCGCCATCGCGCTGATGTACTCCGACATCATGCACCAGTACTCGCTCGCGGGTGAGAGCACGCTTCATCGGCACCGCTCGATCCAGCGCCGAAACCCGGCTGAGCACAACGGACAGATCATGTACCCGCCCGCGATCATCTACGACTCGGACGACAACACGGACTTCGTCCATCCGTTCAACTCGACGTACGCCCACCTTGGCTCGCGTGCCTACCCGGACGCCCACCTTCTGGAGCCGGGCGACGTCATCCAGTACGACGATCCTGATGGCAACCCGGTTGATCTCTGGGTCGATCAGGAGACGATGTACAACGGGACACTCTTCGACATCGGCCGGAACCTCCAGCAGATGAAGATTCGCCACACGATCATCCGGGAAGCTCACGGCGCTACCGCATCTACGCGTGCCCTCGCGAGCTATTACAAGGACGTGATCGGCCAGAAGAACACGTACGTCTTCCCGAACACCATCGTGCCGGAGCACTTCGAGCACTACGAGGTTGTGCGGAAAGACCAGAGGGTTCGCATCCTCTGGCAGGGCTCGAACAGTCACTATGTGGACTGGTATCCCCTGCGTGATGCGCTCAAGCAGATTTGCGAGAAGTACAAGGACAAGATCACCTTCGTGATCTACGGTGAGAGGTTCCCGTGGATTCACAACTCGATCCCGGACGACATGATCGAGCATCACCCGTGGACTCTCTACGAGGCGTACAAGCTGAAGCGCGGGCTCCTGAACGCCGACATCAACCTGTGCCCTCTCGTGGACAACGTCTTCAACCGCTGCAAGTCCGCCATCAAGTGGTACGAAGCCTCGATCTGGGACAAGCCGGAAGCTACGCTGGCCCAGAGGACCGAGCCGTATCACGAGATCGAGGACAACGTGACTGGCCTCCTCTTCTCCAACGACGTCGAGTTCGTCGAGAAGCTCTCGCTCCTCATCGAGGATGCGGACCTTCGCAAGCGACTCGGTGCGGAGGCGAAGAAGTGGGTCCTGAAGAATCGCACCCCCGAGCGCACGATCCCCGGGTTGTTTGAGTTTTATGAGGACGTACGTAGCCGTCAGAAGCGTGACCTCGGGGGATCACTCATCAAGCCCGCAACGATGGATGATCTTCGTAAACTGGAATTACCTGTGAGGTAGTATGGGCCGTGACAGGGAGAAGAACAAGAAGAGCATGTCTCGTTGGCGGTCAGACAACCGACAGTACGTACGAGACTACGCACGAGCGTGGCGCTACAGCATCACTATCGCCGAACTGCATGTGCTAGAGAAGACCCATGGTGGACGTTGCGGCCTTTGTGGGGACAAACCCTCGATTGAGGGGCGAGATAAGCGGACTCACAGCCTACATGTTGACCATGACCATGTGACCGGGAAGGTCCGTGGACTCCTTTGTCAGAAGTGTAACCTCGCACTAGGATACCTTCGTGACTCTCCAGAACTCGCCGAGATGGCGGCTGCCTATCTGCGGAGGTACTCTTCGTGTCAATGACCAACGTCAACGCGAAACTTTATATCGCCGGGATCGTCGGTGGCCGTGCTTCCCAGCAGGTCATCGACACGGCAGCGGAGATTCTGCTCCGCGCCTATCAGGACTGGCAGAACGCTCGCTTCTGGCGCTTCCTCCTGAAGGACACCTCGGCCACGACTCCCGTCACGGGCTGCACGGCTACTGGCGCATCGGCTTCGGTCAATGCTCCCAGTGCAGGCGCATTTGACTTTGTCAACGTCGGCCAGACGGTCACCATCTCGGCCGGTACCGCTACGCTGGCTGCGAACACGACCGTGTCTAGCGTCACGCGAGGGAGCGACGGAGTTGTAACGTCGATCACCCTGTCGGCAGCATTCGGCGGGACGACCAACGTGAATGCTACGCTGACCTTCTCGGCCGACATTCCGGTTCTTGTAGGCGTGGACGAGTACAACCTGCCGAACGACTTCAACTCGGCGTACACGGCACTCCTGACTCGTGACCCGAAGGGCAAGCTCCAGTACATTGACCAGAAGCAGTGGGACATGTATCAGGACGATCAGACGGTCCAGCTTCCCGTTGACGGGTACATGACGTACAACCCCGTCTCGCCCGCCACGCAGAACTACGGTACGCAGCGCCTGAAGCTCGTTGGGTTGCCTGCCGCAGTGAACACGCTCCGCCTTCGATACTACCGCCGCTTCATCACGAACGGCACCTTCATCGACATGCCGGACGAGTTCCTCTACCAGTTCCTCGACTACGCACGCGGGCTCTACCTCGCTGCGAAGCGGGCACAGGACGACCCGGGCAGCTTCATCTCTGGAGTCACTGACGCCTTCGTTGGTGCTCAGCAGACGGATGAGGAGCCGGATGATGACGAGGAGCAGCGGATCAAGTCGCCGTACGAGCGGAGCGGATCGCGTCCCATCGTCGGCAACGGACAGTTCTCCCCTTGGCCTTTTGAATAGAGGTTCCTATGCCTGCTCCCATCACTGAGTTCTTCAACGCTGGCATCGTCACTGCACGTCACTCTGGCCTGCTGAATCCCGGCGAGCTTCAGCGTGCAGACGACTGTGTCTACCGCGACAAGGACCCTGCGATCTGGCGGGCTCCGGGTCGAGTGGGCCTGAACGCAACCGCACTGGGTGGAGGTACGGCCGTCAAGGGCCTCTTCCACGCTCCGTACGAACGGAACCGCACGGATCAGCTTCTCGCCACGGCAGGCACCGCAATGTACCGTAGCAACATCACTGCGGCGGCACTCGGCGTCATCGACGCCCTGAGCTTCGTCGAGGTCGGTGGCCCGAAGCAGATTGCAGGCACGGCGACCGGTACGGCGTACGTCGCAACGACCGGCTTCCCGTACCTCGCCGACGTGGTCGGAGCCAAGGTCTACGGTGTGGACAACGCAGGCACCGTCATCCCCGCTGGCACCTACGTGGTGGCAGTCTCGAACCAGTCCGGCTCGACGGGGCACTACAACACGGTGACCTTCTCGAATGCGCTCACGAACAATGGTGCGACGACGCTCTCGTTCGACTATGGTTGCGTGGAGACGTTGGAGGATAGTCCCTCTGGTACGGGTGCTGAAATCCTCGACGGCGCGCAGTACGGCGCAGCTTACTACGTGTGGTTCGGTCACGGCACCCCGCAGCGCCTCTCGTGGCGTGGTCGTCCGACCATCGCTGGCGTCGGCTTCGACGACACGCTCGTCATGCGTCCAGTCGGCCTCGACGCGGTGCGTCAGGCTCCGACTCTCACGGAAGCGAGCGATGCGACGTACTCGTGGAATCCGATCCTCGGAACCGGCTACTACTGGTTCCTCATCACGGAAATCTTCGCACCGGGTGGAGACGTTGCAGCCGCTGAGAAGGACCCTGCGCTGAACGGTGAGATCGTGGAGAGTGCGTACCTCGCGCCCGATCCGACGTCCCTCGACCCGTCGCAGGCCATCGGTCGTCCTATCGCGGTGAACGTCACGGCAACTTCAGGCAAGGCTGTGCAGATCGTCTTCCCGGCCGTCACGAACACGGGTGTTGTCGGCCGCCTCGCGAACAACTGGGGCGTCTACATGTACGGCCCGACGCAGGACGGGCGCACTGCTCCCTCGCTGGCTCAGTTCCGGCGTGTGGCGACGTACGCCATGACGCAGTACACCGCTGGTCTGACGAAGATTCTGACTGAGACGACGCTCGCGCCGCAGTTGAAGTACCCGACGACCCGTGCGACGGACGACGGTGGAGCCGAGTTCTCCAGCCCAGCCAACATGCTCGGAGCCCCGGACTACCAGACGGGCTTTGCAAAGTCGGGCTCAGGTGCTGACGCTCCGGGCACGAACAACGGTGTCGAGAAGCTTTCGGGTTACGGCTTTACGACCTCGGGCGCGTACGCGACCGCAGTCATCGTGGGCATTCAGGCGCAGATCACCTGCAACGCTGACAAGAGCGGTAACACGGGCGATCAGGCGGGCTACTACGTCCACCTCGATACGTCTGCCAAGCACACGCCACGTCTTCTTCAGGTTGCTGACCTCTACCGTACGATGTACGTCGGTGGTCCGCTCGACACCCTTGGAGTCGCGTGGGTCGTGGGTGACCTCTCGTCGATCTCGGTGACCGTCGGTAAGACTGGTACCGCCTCGAAGCAGCGCCTCTCGGTCGATGCTGTCGGCCTGAAGGTCTTCTTCACGGGTGGTCAGATCAACCTCAACGGCCCAGCCTACCGCGTCGTCACGTTCCGTGACCAGATCGGTCTCACGGTCTCTGAGCCGGTGAACCTGCCGATGCCAGACTGCTCGACTGGCTGCTTCTTTCAGGGCAGTCTCGTGTGCAACGACCTCTCGGACGAGACGGCAATCCGGTTCTCACTCCCGGGGCGGCCGGAAGCGTTCCCGAAGCCGTACGTCATGCGATTCAATTTGACCAAGAAGCGCGACCGAGTGAAGTACGTCAACACGCTCCAGCAGTACCTGATCGTGGGTCTGGAGAACAGCATCGAGCGAGTCGGCTACCTCCCGAGGGAGACCGACACTGATCTCGAATCTGGGCTTTCGCACGAACCACTCGCGTCGGACCACGGCATCCCCGGACCAATGGCGGCTGTCCGCTTCGACATGCCGGGTGCGGGTACGTATCTCGCGTACGCCAGCCTCGTCGGCCCGTTCATGACGAACGGAATCAACGTGTCTCCTCTCTCGAACTCGCTCGACTGGGCTGCCCTTGTCAAGACGTCGGCACTCAGCACTTGCGTCTTTCGGTGCTACCCGAAGGAGAAGTGGCTGGTCCTGTACTACTGCCCGTCCGGCGCAGCGCACAACATGAATACCCGTGCGGTCGTGTTCCACTATCAGGCCGACAAGATCAAGGATGGTGGGACGCTTCCGGTGACTGGTCCGTTCGTCGTTTCAGGTCGCTCGGTTGCTGAGGTGAACGCCAACGGTCTGTCGTATCTGGTTACTGGGCACGAGACGAACGGCAAGGTGTATCAGGAGGATCGCGGACTCACGGTGCCCTCGGGCTATCAGGTCCGTCTCAACGACGACACTGGGATTGGAGATGGCAAGGCTGCCTCGGGAGTGGACGTCACCATCGTCCCCTTCATCCGTACTCGCAAGATGTACGCCGACGGGATCGAGCGGGACATGCGGGCACAGCGTGTGCTCCTCCTCTTTAGTCCATACGGCACGTCCAGCAGCGTCACCTGTTCCACCACGGTCAACTCGACCACGGTCACGTCGTCCGCTGGGTTCGGCTCCATCGTTCCCGGTATGCGCGTGCAGGGTTCTGGGCTC
>Ga0193692_1000168_pt1 | contig 15880 bp, 18 predicted proteins | sample L3a1metaG_FD_144917 | JGI IMG/M metagenome (GOLD analysis project Ga0193692, IMG submission 144917) | Soil microbial communities from a riparian zone of the East river system, Colorado, United States - L3a1 | ecosystem: Environmental > Terrestrial > Soil > Riparian zone | place: USA: East River... | reverse complement strand
ATGGTGCAAAAGCTGTTCCAGGGCGACGTGCCCGCGTCCGCCGTGCCGACATCGCCGAGCAGTGTGACAATCGGCGTGGCGAGCGGCGTGGCCGCCGTGAATACCGTGCCGGCGGTGAACGTGACACGATAGAATTTCGTGCCGCTCACGACGTAAATCGCGCCGGGCATCTCGTCATTCATCGCCAGGATCGGGCCGGCGCCAACGGTGACATAACCCAGCAATCCCGGCGTGGAGACCAGCGGCGTCTCGGTGCGCGCGTCCTTCGGCGCCTGCTCGACCATGAGGTTCAGCAACTTCTTGGCGGACAGCGGCAGCGACGGGTGCTCGTATATTTCGGTCGGAAACGGAATCCGCCGCATCCCCTTCTCGGGCTTGAGCGCCGTCGATAGTGCTTCGAGTGTATCGGACATCGGCTCTACACCACGTTGCCCGTCACGCTCTTATTCGTCCCCGTGCCGCCGTCGTGTGTGCCGCCCAAAACATTGCCACTACAGACATTCCCCATGACGACGTAATGATCGCTCGCGCCGTCGCTGACCGAGATCCCGAACTGCTGGCGGTTGGGGCCTCCCGCCTGACGATTCCACCCACCCGTGCCGCAGGTATTGCCGATGATGCGAAACCCGGAGACGCCAGGGCCGATCGCGATGCCGTCCGCGAAAACGCCCGGCGGGCTTACATACCTGCGTGCCCGTCACTGCCAGGTTGGTCCCGGAGTCAAGCAACATACCGTGCGCGTAATTGTTCAGCACGTGACCATTGGCCCAGGTAAACCCGTCGAGGTTTACGCTGGTATCGACATGCACGCCGTTGCTGTTGCCGCCGCTCGCCCAACAGTTATTACAAACGACGTTGCTGATGGTGCCGGTTCCGGTCGTGCGGAAATACCAGTTATCCGCCGTCGAACTGTCGCCTTGCACCATGTCGCAGAATACGAAGCGCACGAAGTCTCCGTCCCCCGGCGACATAATAACGGCGACCCTGCACAGGATGATGTCCAACGTGCTGAGATAGACGCCCGAGCAGTTCGCCAGGACGATGCCAAGATCGCATTGCGCTATATCGCCATCGCGCGCGGTAAACCCGGTGACTTCCGTGCCGCCGGGCAGGCCGATCCACATGGCCGCTTTGGCACACTCCGAAATATAAAAGTCCGTCCAGCGGCTTACGCTGCCAGCGTCGCCGGCATGAACGAGGAACCCAATGTTCGCGCCGGAAAGCTGAATGTCGTCATAGGTGATGACGGCGGCGGTCCCGACCTGGAGGATGCCGGCCCATCCCTCGACCTGCGGCCCGGCGGGGACAAACCCCAGGCTGGCGATCGAGACGTAGGACAGAGCGACGGTCGATTCGATCCGGAGCCAATGGAAGGCTGAACCAGCGACCGGAGCAATGATCGAGGCGCTGCGACCCATGCCTAGCAAACTGACGCCCTGGACGCTGATCGTTAACGTGTTGGTGGTCTTGTAGCGTCCGGCGGGGACCAGCACCGTGCCCGCCGTGGGCAAGCTCTGGACGTAATTAATCGCCGCCTGAATCGCGGCGGTGTCGTCGGCCGTGCCGTCGCCGACAGCCCCGTAGTCCTTGACCGAGACCCATTCGCCGAGTTTGGCGAAGGTGGATCGGGTGACGCCCCCCGTCCCCGGCGCGGTGTAGTTGTTCGCGTAGGTCTTGAGCGCCGGAGCGTTGAACCGGCCCGATCCCGCCCGCTCGCCGACAACGGATGACGTGTCGTTGACCACGCCTAGGTCGGGCATATCGACGATGCGGACGCCCGGAAATGTTCCTGTCGTGATGCTCATGGTTTCACCCCAGCCGCGCGATTGTGGTCAGCAGTCCCGTCGCCGGGTCGGTCATGGTCATTTCGCCATCGACCTTGATGCCGCCCAGCACCGTCGTGCTGGCGATCGGCAGGCCGCCAGAGCCGCCAGAGCCGGACGACGGGATCGGCGCGCCGCCGAGGTAGATGACCCCGGTCACCGGATCGGTCAGCACCGCGGGGTTGGTGTCGGTCAGCATGATAACCGGCGCTCCCCCTCGTGAAACCATCGAGCGAACGTGGATATGCCCCTCGGCGAGCAGTTCCGCCGTGCCGCCGGCGTCTTCATCGAAGTAGATCGCCCAGCGGCACCGCCGCGGCCAGCAGCCCATCGTGCCAGGCGGGACGCGGATTTGGAACGTGCCGGTGGTCATATCGAGGATGACACCCGTGGCGGACCACAGCACCGTCCCAGGCCCCGCCACGCCGCCGTTGTGCCAATGACCCCAGCCGTAGTCATCGCCAGACCCCCACCCGCCGAAGTGCGGGCCGTAGCCGCCCCGGTGGTCGGGCCAGACGAATAGTGAGACGGTTGGCCCGCCGAGGCCGCCGGAGAGTTCAATGGGCAGCGCGTCGGGGCTGTCGCGATCGACGATCGAGACGTTGAGCGTCACGCTATCCGTGCCGCCCAGCACGAGGTCGCGCGTTGGCACGCGGATGGGCGAGACGCGATCGAGCGGCAGGGTGAGGGCGAAAGCTGTCATCGGTTCGGCATCTCCAGACATCTGTCGATGATCTTGGTAAGCACTTCGTTACGCGCACGAGTGTTGTAGATGGCGACAGCGAGAAACAGAATGTTGAGCACAACGAGCGTCGCCATGGCGGGAGGCAATGCCTTGACCAGTTTCTCACTGACGCCGCTGAGTGCCTCGATCCCGGTCATGCCAGCACCATGACGCGGATATCGCCGGACGGCACGGCGGGCACATCGACCGAGGCCCACTCCTCGACGAGCATCTGACTGACAACGACCTGCCCGCTGACGGTCTGCACCGAGGCCCACATTTCCAGACTGACCTGCGTGGCCCGAACGTCGGGGTTCGCGCCTGCCCATTCTTCTACAAGTTGCTGTGTGAGGCGAACGTCCGTCATGCCGTTACTTTCGGCCCTATGGTCACGTTATTGACCGCCGCCGCCGTCCACGCCGCCCCTGTCGCCGGGTCGGTCAGGTCCGTCCTCCACAGCCATCCGAACGATGAACTCAGCAGCGTTGGCGTGCTGGTCACTGTCGTCGCGCCTGACTTCAGTTGCACCGCCGCGCCGCGTGTTCCCGCGTCCGACTTCTGAATGAAACCGCGCGTGGTGACGGCGACGACGGTCGCGGGCGTGCTGGCGAGGGCGGCGATGGTGTAGAAGTCCGCGTCGTTGACGGTGGCGTCGTAGACGTAGGACGTGGCGCCGTCCTGGAGGGTTTCGTTGATCAGTGTCGCGTTCGTGGGCGTGATGTTCATGCCCTGCGAACCCATGCCGCCAACGGACGTATTACTCGCGCCAACCATTGATGCCGGGAACGATGTCGTATAGCTCGCCGCGAACGTATTCGTTATGCTACCGCTGGTAGGACCAATCCCAGTGATCGACACATCCGACCATAGCGCTACCCAATAGACCGTGCCGCGTGTCACGGTCAGACCGCCGGAAACAGTGAATACATTGACGCCCACGCCTGGATTGGTCAGTTCAACCGATGATGCCAAAAGATTACCCGCGAGGCCCCCGCCGCCGCTGGCATCGTAAACCGCCATCTTCGCGCGTCCGGTTATTCCAGCGAAAAAGTTGAAAGAGAGGCTGACGAGCGTGCCGGTTTGAGGGGAAGTGACGCTGGTGGCCCGAAGATTGTTCGCCGACGCGGCGGCGGTTCCGGTTGTCGATGCGCTGGTCTGCGCGAAGTAAGACGCGGGCGACCGCGCGAACTGCACCGCCGCGTCCGACGCGGGCATTCTGGTATACGCGCGGATATCGCCGACCCACGGCACGCTCGACGCGTCGGAGCGCCAGAGGAGATCATCGAAATTGGCGGTGTAAGACAGAACCGAACCGATCACGAGCTTGTTCGCGTAGTTGTTGGCCGTGCCGCCCCGCGTGTTCACGTTGCCGCTGTCAAAGTCATCCACGGTGTTGCCGTTCTTGCGAGCGCGAAACCGTCCGGTGGTGTTGTTGATGACGACCTCGAACTCGAACTGAAACCACGTATTTTGTGCCGTCACCGCGCCAGCGTAGGTCGCCAACGTCGTGCCGCCCGTGGTGCCCGAGGTCAGCAAAATCGTGCCGTCACTACGGAAGATGATGCACACCTGCCCCGTCGCGGTTTCCTGAAGCTGGAGGTAAAGCCCGGAGGTCGTGCCGGTCAGTGCCTGGGTCTGGCGGAACGCTATACTGACGTGATGCACCGCGTCGTTGACGCCGCTGGTCTTTGTCATGAAGCCGGTGCCGGATGCGGAATTGACAGCCTGACCACCGGCGAACCGTCCCGCCACGAGGGAGTTCGTTCCGAGGGTGAGGCTGTCCCAATAGCCCGCGCCTGCGTCACTCAGCGTGGCGTAGCAATCGTAAGAATCGCCGAAGACGAACATGCGTTACGTCCTCGCCGCCAGGATAGTGATGCCCAGATCCGACAAAGTCGCGTCCTGCGTTCCCGGAGCGACACACTGCAACACGTCACCGACAGCCATCGTCGCGCCCGCGCCTGATAATGTCGCGCTGACGTTCGATGCGCTGGTGACGGTGACTGTACCGATCGGTGTGATGGTCGAGCCTCCGCTAATTCTGTTGATGACGAACCCGGCGTTAACAGTCGTTTTCGTGCTGCAATAAACCGTCGCCCCAACCAGTGCTGACGGAACCGTGACGGCCATACTCACGGGCGCGTTGGCGATGGCGCCCGTGGCGGGCTTACCAGCGAACGCGAATGTGATGGGGATGGACTGAACGCTGGGCGGGAGTTGCGCGAACGTGGCGGAACCAGTGAGGCCGGAGAAGGTCGTAGTTCCTGGCGGGCCGGCGGGTCCGGGAACGGTGCTGGCCGGGCCTGTAGCACCATCCTCACCATCAGCACCAGCCGGTCCGGGCGGTCCGGGTTCGCCGGTTCCGGGTGGCCCGGCAGGCCCCGGCGGTCCCGGTGGCCCAATCCACCGCGCCGGATCGGGTGGGCCAACAGCGGTGCCGGGGAAATCCGAATACTGTAACCTGTATTCAGCCGACGGAGTTGTTACCGTCGCGCCCGTGACTGATGGATAGCCGTACTTGAGCCGAGTGCTCATGCTATCCTCCGCGCGTTTTCGCTGCTATACTTGAGCGAACGCCTGGACCGCTGGAAACGGCCCAGACGCTCTGACCGAACGACCCTTTCGTGGAGGATCATATGGCTATCAAGACCTTGCCATCTCGCGCGTTGCTGCACCAGTTGTTGCGCTACGACGCTGAGACGGGCGATCTCATCTGGCTTCCCCGCTCGCCCGATCTGATCATCGACAACAACAAGCGGGCTGTCTGGAATAGCCGGTATGCCGGTTTGGTCGCTGGATACGTCAGACCGACCATGAAGGGTTTGGCTTACCTGCACATCGGCATTCAGGGGGCCATCTTCAAAGCGCATCGGCTTGTGTGGGTGTATGTTCGCGGCGAACCCGTTCCCGACATCATCGATCACATTGACCACGACCCTTTGAATAATCGTATCGAGAACCTCAGAGCGGCCACCATGTCTGAGAACCGCGCCAATAGCTTTGGACGCAAAAACAACATAAGCGGCGTTAAGGGTATCCAAATTAACCGGCAAGGCACTTTCATGGTGTTCGTAGGCCCTGGCGGAAAAGGCTCGAGCAACTACATCGGCACCTTCGACACAATCGACGAAGCCAAGACCGCCTACGAAGCAGCCGCCACCAGATTGTTCGGGGAGTTCGCGAGGGTGCATCATCGCTAAAAGTAATCCACCACTGTGCGCTCGCCGCTCGTCGGTAGCGCAACGTAACGAAAGATCGCGACCATCGCCAGAGCCGCGTCTTTCGGATCGGTCTTCCGCTCGAACAGCGGCGCGAGGGCATCGGCGGCGAGAACGACGTAAGAGTTGCCCACCGCGTCTGGGATATCCTGGCTCGACCAACGCGCGATCCCGCGCATCGCCAGATCATTGTGAACGTCCATCACGGCCTGGTTGGCGTTGTCGTCCGCCGACAGCACCATGGCGCCCTTGCGAACGCGCGCCTCCAGCAACGCGAGCGCCGCCGGGTCGGACGCCTTGCCGAAGCTGGACGCCACCTGCCCCGCCGTGAGTTTCGTGTATTCCTCGGTGAATGCCCGCGGCACGGCGGCGCCGTCCCACCACACGACGCCCTGAGCGTCGAGCGCCGCGTGGACCGAGGCCACCTTGTCCAGCGCCAACGCCTGATCAGAGGCAAGGGGCGTTTCGTCCGAGGCGATGACGCCCAATTCGACCAGGGCCATCGTCGCGATCGTGGCGACCGGGATCATTTCTGTCAGCGTCGGTGAATCGTCCAGTGGCACAACGCGGACGCCCAGCAGACGGAGGGCTTGTTGCGCGAGCGTTGAAACGGGAACGGTCATGGCGGCGCCTCATCGTCGGTCGCGTCGTAGCGTTCCAGTTGGCCGCGTAGGACGTGGTTCGCGCTCGCCAGTTCCATGATGCGGGCTTCCAGACGCAGGTTCTTCGCGATCGCATCGTCGCATTTCGTTTCGAGTTCAGCGATCCGTCCGCGTAGGGACAGGATCAGCAACCCCTGCTCTCGCAGCAGCGCGGCGAGGTCGTCCTCGGTGGTCATCAGACGACCTCCCGCTATGCCGTTGCTACCGAGCGGCCCCGGCCACGCTGCCCGCCGGTGGAGGCGGAACGTCGTCAGGCTCGGCGATGATCCCCGCCGCGAGGCTGGACATCCGCGTGGCGTGCCCCGAGACCGAGTGCCTGGTGCTCGCCGGCGGTTCGGGCGGAACCCACGGCTCGCCCGTTGGCGGGCCTGACGGATTGGTCGGATCGAGGCCCACGGCGATCAGGTGCGCGTCCCGGATCATCGTGTTTTCTTCAATGGTCGCACCCGCGCCACCGCGAGCGCCGAGGCTGCCGTCGCCGTTGTAATCGAGGATGATCTGCGCGCCGATGGAGTTCGACGCCATCAGTTCCCGCTGTTCCGGCGTGTGCCCGAACATATCGGAGCCTGGGGGCGCGGCGGTGGCCGCCGCTGTTGGCTTCAGCTCGGCGGCGGCTTTCTTGCGGTCGTCCTTGTCGTCGTCATCGTGTTTCGTTGCCATGTCGGTTTACTCCTTACGGGGTTAGAGGAGGCGGCCCAGGCGTTGCGCGTAGAGGATCGGGTCGGTGGCGTGTTTCCTCACGTTGCAGCCAGAACAACAAAGCTGAATGTTGGAAATCCAGTTCGACCCGCCTTTGCTTAACGGCTGGATGTGGTCGGCGTGGTAGCCCTTCTTCAGTGGCTCACGGCAGTAAGCGCACTTGCCCTTCTGAACCTTGTGCAGCGCCTTCAGTTCCGCCGCCGTATGGTTCCCTTCGGCACTTGCCAGCAACGCCCGGTATCGCAGTTTTATGGCCCGATAGACCTCGGGGTTTTCCTTGCGATATTCCTTGATCTTCTCAGGATTACGGTCTCGATACGCCTGGACGTAGGCTCGTCTTTTATCCGCGTTTGCCTTGTTCCATATCGTGTCTCGGGCTTTCTTTATGTCCTTGGTCGCCTCGCGATAGGCCGCGAGTTTCTCCGCGTTGGCGGCCTGCCAGCGTTTGGTGAACTCGATCGCTCGCGCTGGGTTGCGATGATAGTCACGCGACCATTTGGCTTTCAGCTTTCCCAGGTCGGTCGCTTTGGTCAGCTCATACCGCTCTTTTGCCCTGGCGTTCTTCTGCTCGCGGTGGGTATCGTCCCAGACCTTCTTGTTGGCCCGCTTCGCTGCGATTTCCTCTGGTGTCATCGCCTCCACTCTGGAGCACGCGATGCACTTACCGTCGCCAGTCCTTCGTTCACTGATGTGACCGTGGCGACGGCATGGGCTGTCAGGCCCCCAGAAGTATCGGGACAGTCCGCGCGCCATCGCTTCAGCGCGCGTGATTACTTCACCGCTATACGGTATGTAGGAAACAGTCATGTTCGGGCACTCATCCTGCTCGGTGTGGTCAGAAAGCCAGAGGGTGGCCGCAAGCGCCCACTGGCTTTCGTTATTTAACACACAATCATGAGTGTGATACAGCATCTTATTCGTTACGCATCCGGTTCGGCACTTGTGAACACCGAGACCACACCTGCATCGACGGGTTTCGTGGTGTCCACGGTCGGATCGACGCCGAAACGTAACTTCCCAATGCCACGCATTTCTTGCAGGCCGACCCCATGTACAAACGAGTAATCCCTTGTATTCGTTGTGCTTTTCATGCGTTGCGCCCACGCGACACCTATCGCCTGCGCGCCGCACAGCGCGGACATCGCCACGTCCACGGTGCCGCCCGCGCCCACGTCGGCGAGAACCGGCATCTCCGGGACTTCGCGGATGATGACCCCGTTCCAGAGAATATCTCCAGCGGTGAACAGCGGATTATCGCGGCCACGATCCCATGCGTATTGCATCGCGTTGATGATCACGGGATCCTGCATTAAGTCTCTGAATGGCAACGAAGGCATGAACATCACGAACCATTCTTCGTCATCGTTGACGGAAATGGGCCGGATGCGTGGTGAGGCGGTCCGCGCGATGCGTTTCGCCAGCGTGACGGTCGCGGCCGTCATCTTGCCCGTGGTGTTGTTGATGGTCGTAAGCGCTGTCGCCATGACGCCACTGACCGCGTTGGCCTTGCTGTTGCCGAACAAGACGCGATCGGCGTTGTTCACCATCCAGTAGTTGCGCTGGGCGGCGGTGGCGGCGGCGTAGGAAATCTGCACGCTGCCGTCCGCCGTGACGGCTTCCAGGCTCGTGATGATGTCGCTCCGCATTTTCTCCAACTCCCAGTTCATCAGCGCCTCGCGCGCCGCTTCCCTGAGATCGATGACCGATTTTTGTTCGTCCCAGTCAGTTACGGCAACGGCATGACGGAACGCGGAGACCGTAAGGCCCAACGAGCGGGCATTCAATATTTCTTCGTTGCCCTCAAGGACGGTGTTTCCGGTGACACCCGCGCCGATCAGGCGGCGAACGGTCGGGAAAACCACGGTATCGCCCTGTTTTCGGGTCAGGTCTTCGCGCACCTGGATCATGGAACCCATCGTGGTTCCCATGTATCTGGCGAACTGATTCTTCCGAATATACTCCGAGAAGAAGTCAGAGTCCCAGATGGTCGGAGTCAGTCCGGCTCTGGCCGGAGTCACATTCATGTCGGCGATGATCGCCTCCTGTCGCAGGGGATTTGATGGGACGTTGGGAAACGCCCGGTCAGTCCCCCGGCGACGGGTCACACCAAGTTTAAGGCCCTGGCGGCAGGCCGGCGCCCGTTAACCCCGGCGACGGGTTGCCAAAGTATCCCACGATACGCCCGATTATGCCCGGCGACGGCTGTGTTATCTCTGGCACGACCATATTAGCATGTTGCCAATCAAGTGGAAACCCGCGTCGCGGCAGACGACGACCACTTGTTATATCCCGTCTGAATGTGTAATGAGTGGCCTGCTTACACCAGCATGGGATAATGGCATGGGGCGACAATCCATTGACGGGAGCCTCTCGGTTGACAGGCTCCGAGAACTGCTGAGCTACGACCCCATGACCGGTTTGTTCACATGGCCTCGGCGACGGCGAACCGGTCGCCTGAACGCGCACGCGGATTTCCCGGCCGGCCATCGGAAATCCGGGAAGGAGGGCGGATATGTTGTGATCCGCGTCAATTTCCAGCTTTACCGCGCCCACCGTCTGGCGTGGTTCTATGTTCACGGCGAATGGCCACTCGGTGAGATCGACCACATCAATGGCGATCCATCCGACAATCGCATCGCCAATCTTAGACCGGCCACGAGTTCCAACCAACGGATGAACGCGCGGCGCCGCTCCGACAACACCAGCGGCACAAAAGGCGTCTGGTTTGACAAACGTCGCGCGCAATGGATCGCCGAGATCACGGTCGATGGCAAGAAGCATCACGTCGGCCAGTTCGCGACCTTACTTGAGGCGAAGGGCGCGCGGATCGGCGCCGCTGTGCGCTTGCACGGTGCCTTCGCCAAAATTGAATGATGCTCAGCCCCGGCGACGGGTCGCCTTGATTAAGGCCGGCGGTTGCTCTGGCTCGGCTTCCAGTAGTCGGGAGAGGGTCGAACGGATGTCGTCCGCCTCGTGCCGGTCCTGGACCCCGGCGACAATCAGCATAGCATCGGTATACGATTCCGCGATAGTCCGGTGTTTCTCGACCACCGTCTCAGGCACGCGGCGTTGCAGGCGCGCGGCGTAAAGGATGGCGGTCAGGGTCGCGAGGTCGGTCATTGGCTCCACTTGTCGCCGCGGATTATCCCAAGAACGGTCGTGCTGTTCAGTTCGGTATTTAGCACCGCCAACGTCTTCGACATCGTGGACAGTTTGAGATGCGTGGGTGCCCACGCCTTGAAGTCGGCCAGCACGTCAGCGTGGTATTGCTCCAACAGCGAGAGGATGGGGTTGGATGGAGGCGGAATTTCTGGCGGAGGTGCTGGAGGCGGCGGCGGTGGCGGCGGGATTGATGGCGGCTCTGGCGGGGGTGTCGGCGCTGCTGATCCAAGGAAGGCGATGGGCGAGAGATCGAGGACCGGGCGATCGGTCAGGATGGCGCCGCCGCTGGTCAGCCCAAATACCGTGTTATCGCTAAAACCAACAGAACCTCCGCCAGGATTAAGGAGCAAATAACCACCGGGGCACTCGTTAATAATCGTATTGTCTCGGATTTCGACGGTTCTTCCGGCATTACTCGCGCCTTCCTCGCCGTAAGCGATGATAGCCGGGTTCTGCGTGTTCGGGCCTTGCTGGATAACGTTGTTGGCGATGGTGGCGTCGCCGCCATTGGGGAGGTCGATGCTGTAGCTGGCCGATCCGTTGTTATCGAAGATCCGATTGCCGGTGATGGTGTTGTTCGCGGCGCGGCTTTTGACCTCGTGTCCCACGGCGGTGTCGTGGACGTAGCTGTTGGCCAGTGTGAAGTTCGCGATGGCGCCGACGTAGATGCCGTGGGTATGCCCGTCGCCGCCGAGGCCGTTAAAGGCGAACTCGGAACGATTGATAGTGATGGACCCGTTCGGATCGGAGGCACCGAGGATGCCCTCCTGGTTGTCGTGAATGAACACATTGTCGAGGGTGAGGTTGCCGCCCTCGTAGCGTATGCCGGCACCGTTCTGGTCTGGCACGGTGACGCCGCTGATGTCGAAGCCGCTGATCGTCACGTTTCCCGACTCGGTGATCATCGCCTTGCCGTCCGGCGGTTGCGCCGTGGCGACCAGCTTCACCCAACCGCCCACGGCGACGAGGTTCAGGTCGTGGTCGATCTGGAGGAAGTCGTTGGTGTAGGCGCCCGCCTGGACCTCGATGGCATCGCCGGGCTGGGACGCATCCACGGCGGCGTCGATGGTGGCGTAGGTCTGGCCAGGTCCGACGGAAAGCGTGCTCACCCCCGACGCGCCGGCCGCGCCAGGATATCGCTCAATGACGGCGGCCCCGCGAAACCATTGGTCCCCCTCGGCGCGGCCGATCGCGCGCTTGCCAACGACGGCGGCAGACCAGCGGCGGGCGACACGCGGGGCGCGGCGCCGTTCTCGGTCTCCCATTTCGCCTTTTCCTCGGCGATGATCTTCGCCCGATACGCCGCCGGATCGGTGCCGATCTCTTCGTGCAGCCGCGCCGTGGCGTTGTTGTCGATCATCCACTGGTAGGGGTGGGGCTTGGAATACAGTTCGTTCCACAGCCGAGGGTCGGCCTGCGTCCGCCGCTGGAAATACTCGGTCTCAGCGTCGATCACCTCTTTGCCGTGCTTGTCGAGCGCCATCATCTCGCTGGTATTCAACCGCTCGTTCAGGACGACTCCGCGGACCCTGCGCGTGTAGCCCTCGGGATCGCGCGCCGGGTCGATCGGCTCGAGCATCGCGGGCGGTGCGGCGGCGGGTGGCGGGGCCTTCTTGGCCTCCTCCAACTGCTGTTTGAGTAGAGCCATCTCGGTCTCGACCGCGACGGCGCGCGACTTCCAATCCTGACGGCGGGCGCGTTCCTTTTCATAGGCACTGCGCGGGACAATCGCCTCGTTGGGATTCGGCTCACCAGGGTCCGCGTCGTCGTCGGGCTCCGGCGCGGCCTTGGCTGGCGCCTTGGCGGCTGGCGCCGACTTCTCCGGCGCGGCCTCTGGCGCCGCCTTCGACGGCTCCGGCGCGGGCGTCTCGGCGGCCTCGGGTTGGGCGCCGCTGGATAAGAAGGCGTCGAGTTGTGAGGGTGTTTCAGACATTACGCCTCGCGATCATCACATCGTTGATCCGCCTGGCGACGGCTCCCTCCCTATGTGGACGGGCCATGTGGTGTGATGAGCCAGACCAGACCATGCGGCCATATCTCCTTTGGACATTGAGCCACACCGCATGTCCGTGGGAGGGCGGATGGCGATCAAGGACCCGGTGCCATTGCTTTGTGAGATTATCCCTGATTCGGTCTCGCAAGTCAGGAAAACGGCGATGGCGTAAACATACCCATTTCCACGTGACAGCATCGAAAGCGTAGTCGGTGCGGCGTGGCCGCCGTTGGCGCATATATATTCCCGCCGCTTTTCGGCGCAGCCAGACAATGCCCCGCCGTTGTGCCCACCAATTCGCGGCGATCACGACGCGCCTCCCGGCTGTTCCGGCGGCGCGAGCGCGTTGTGGCGGGCGATCAACATATCCCCGACACGCTGCACCGCGCTCTGCCGCAGATCGTCCGCGCGTGCCTCGTCCGCCGCCGCCTTCGCGTGCCTGCCTCTGACATCGGCGACACCGAGCGCGGCCTGGATCTCTGGCGGCACGACCGTTCCCGGATCGCTCGGCGGGTCGGGCGGCGCCATCATTTCGTTGTGCATGACGTGCGTGTCCGCGATGTGATGGATGCTCGCGTGCTTGCGTTCCTCCGCCAGAGCGAAGTCCGCCGCCGCCTTGGCCCGCGTCGCCGCGGTGTCGGCCTCGGCCTTGTCGGTCGCCATTTTCTCCACGACCTGCTGCTTTTGCGCCGCCGCCTGCTGATGTTCTTTCAGCATCTCCAGCAGTTCATCCTTGTTCCGCAGGTTGCTGGCCGCGATCAGGATCTCCGGCGGGATCAGGCCCGGCTGCGTGCCGGCCAACTGGATGAGAACCTGGAACTGCTCCGCCTGGATCGACGGAACATCGATGCCCTCCTCGATCGTGATGTCGATGTCCATGTCCGAAATATCGTTGTCGATCCGTATCACCTGTTGAAGGCGCGGATCGCCCGGCACGATCTGCATCTGCTGCATCGCTGCGGCGCGTTGCTGCTCCGGCATCGCCGCCAGTTCATCCATCAGGCGCACCGGCTGGTTGATGCCGACGTATTTCGTCGAGCCCAGGTCGTCCGTCACATGCACGAAGCGTCCGGCCGTCCAATACTGACGCGCGGCCATCCAGGCGACCTCGTAGACCGTCCTGCTCCACATCCGCAGCGTATCGGCGATCGGCTCGTGGGTCGCCGCGCCACCCGCCTGCTGCGCGAGAATGGCCCGGCCCGATAGTTCGCGTGGATCGGTGCCGCTCATCGCCGCGTTCGGCCCCGACGCCTGCATTTCCGCCGTCGCGTGTTCCAGCAATTTGAACTGGCCCTGGGCGAGTTCGCCGCCTTCCTGGATCTCGAATTTCATTCCGGGATTGATGGAAATATAACCGTCCGGCTTTGCCACTTCCCGCCGCGCATGGTCCTGGTCCGCGACCGCGCCATCTTCCGCGATGACCTGCCGCACGCTCAGAAGATGCAGCGCCTTGCTACGTCGTTTATTGATTTCGTCCTGCACGGAAATCAGGTTACGGACCATACCGTAACGATTGTTCTCACGATCGACGTGCGCGGACGCCATGATGAGGCCAGCCGTCGATCGGGCCTTACCATCCAGGAACGGTGATTTCATTGGTTCGGCGAGGAAACCGACGCGGGTCAGCGTGGAGACCCACCATTCGTTCTTCTCCTGCCAGTGCATCTGAACGATACGGACGCGCTCGCGCTTGCTGTCGCACCAGATGATATCGTGCGGCCGGTCGGAGTAAGACCCGGTCTGCGTCGCGAACGTATCGGATATCAGGTCTTCCGCGTCGGGCCACGTTTCGTATGCCTGGTCGCGATCCATCCAGATGACGATGCCTTTGTAGCGCGCGTCGCTGAAATCCAGCCGTCTGCTATGAGGGTCCCAGAACAGGCGATCGAACGGCACCTGCGTGATCGTGATGTCCGCGCCGCCCCGCCCGTCGTCCTCCAGCGCCAGATCAGCGCCGCCAGCGCCCTCGACCATGAGGGATTCGTAAACATCAGAGCGGATCAGGGGGAAGTTGTTGTCGTCGGAAATGTATCGAAGCCCCTGCGTCGCGGCGTTGGCCTTATCCTCATCGGTTGGATTGCGGGCGAACGCCTTGGGGTCGGTGCGCGACTTGCGCTCGAGGCCGCACATCAGCTCGACTTTATCGGCGATCTTATTGATGGTTATTTCCGGCTGGCCGCGCGCCTTCAGGGCTTCTTTTTCCGTCGAACTCCACTGGTATCCGTCTTTGTAATCGCGGTCGCGTTGCGACATGCGCCGTCCATCGGCGGTCGCCGTTTCGCTGTCCTCGAACCATTGGACCATCCGCGCGTGCAGGTCGTCGAGATCGCGCGGGTAACGATCACCCGCGATGCCGGGACCGCCCTTTGGGCGCGACGCCTCCGCGGCCTCGGGGTCCATCGGGGGATCTGGGTAGAGGGACTGGCTCACTGTGCCGCCTCCGCTTCTCGAACAGAGTGCCTCTGACACTGGGCCTGTATCTCAGAAATCAGTGGCGCGACCACACGGAACGGCGCGTCGGCCAGCACGCGCATGATCTGCTCCCAGGACTGGGCCTCAAGCACGACGGGAATTTTGTCTGTCGGGGTCATACGATGTTCAACGCGGCGCCATTGCGCCACACGTCGCCCGTGACCAGGCCGGCGGCACTCGTAGGCAGATTGGACATGTTGATTTTGCCGCCAGTGGGGTTAAGCGCGAGCGTGCTACGCGCCGCCCAGGTCAACGTCAGCGTGCAACCAATACCGGAGCCGCCTGTCGTCGCCACCGGATTGGCCGGAGGAGACGCGGACACACCAGCGACCAACAACGTGATGCCGCTGACACCGCCAGCGGCTATCGTCGAGACACGATACTGTCCGCCACTGGCATCATACAACAAATCGCCAACGTAATAATCATTTGTTCCTGAGCCACCGCCACCGCCGCCCGCCGCGACGGCCACCGCCGTGACCCGTTGCTTCGGTATGTCAATCTGCACGCCCGTCGCGCTGTTGGAGATCGCGGCGTTCGATATGCTGACCTGACCGGCGCCATCGACGGCGAACCCCGGCGAACGAAACGCCGCGCCCGACTGTTGCGTGAAGTTTATCTTCGTGAAGTCGATGCCGTAGGTCGCGAGCGCGGGCGGGAACGCCATTGTCCTGCCAGTGTTCCCAGCGAACGTCTGGACCTCGGTGGTGATAATCCCACCGCTGGCGGCGACCGGCCACGGGCCGCCAACCCCACCAACACCGAGAACCGGCGACCATGTCGGCGTCGCACCCGCCTGCGCGCCAAACGCCAGTCCGACATTGGTGCGCGAACCGCGCACGCGATGGCTCTGCAACAGGATGATCGAGCCACCGCACAGGTCCGCGACACTCGCGCCGGTTTCCACCGCGATGTCTACTTCACCAAAGCCATTGACAAGCGACCAGTTGGTGGCGCCCGCGTGCAACATGGTCTGAAACGCGGAACCATACATGTAACCGCGCGAGCCGTTGCCGGTGTCGGTGCCACCGACGTTCACCGACGCATCAGCCTGGAAATACGTTACCTGATACTGCTGGTTCGTCGTGTCCCCGGTGATCGCGCCCATGATGTTCAGATGCGCGTCG
>Ga0193692_1000166_pt1 | contig 15984 bp, 11 predicted proteins | sample L3a1metaG_FD_144917 | JGI IMG/M metagenome (GOLD analysis project Ga0193692, IMG submission 144917) | Soil microbial communities from a riparian zone of the East river system, Colorado, United States - L3a1 | ecosystem: Environmental > Terrestrial > Soil > Riparian zone | place: USA: East River... | reverse complement strand
CAGCGCTGTGATGTTCCGGATCCCTTCGACGTGAATGTCCTTCGGATCAACCCAAAAACCGTGAGCCAGAGAAGCCAGGATCCCGATCTTGTGTTGCGCGTCGAGGCCGTCGATGTCGAGAGACGGCTCGGCCTCCGCATATCCCTGGGCCTGCGCGTCTTTTAGGACCGCGTCGAAATCCGCGCCTTCCAGCTTCATTCGTGTTAGGATGTAATTGCAGGTGCCGTTCACGATCCCGTAAAGGTGCGTGATGCGGTTTCCGACGAACCCTTCGCGGAGCGACTTGATGATTGGAATCCCGCCGCAAACGCTGGCTTCGTAGTAGAGATTGGTCTTGTTCGCTTGTGCGGCCTCGAACAGCTCCTCACCGTGCGCCGACAAGAGGGCTTTGTTCGCCGTGATTACGGGTTTTCCCAGCTTCAGCGCCGCCAGGATGATGGTGCGGGCCAGGTTCGTGCCGCCCATGAGTTCAGCAAGCATGTGCACCTCGGGGTCATTGACAACGCTCTGCCAATCCGTCGTCATGTACCGTTTGGGGATTTCGTAAGGGCGCGGCTCGTCGAACGCTTTCACAGCGATCTTGTGCATGTTAATTTTCACGCCCAGGCGTGAAGCCATTAAGCCGCCGTTAAGCTGCCACGCGTGAAAAACGCCGCTGCCCACGGTGCCGCCGCCAATCATTCCCAAGTTTACCTGCTGCATTTAGGGCGCAAAGATTGCCCGGGTTTGACAGCGCGGACAATCATTTTCACACGCATAAACTTTCGCGTCGAACCTGCCATCGAGCATTTCGGCGTGATCGGGAAAATGCCTCAGTGTTCTCGTCAATCGCACGCCAGATCTTGACTAATGTTCTGCGCGCCGCACAAATATGTGCCGTGCGAGTTGCTTTCTATCTGGCGCGGAGTTTACTCATCAAGCATCGCGCACTTGTCGCGTCGAGGTCAGACGAAGACGGAGCACACATCAACCTCCATGGCCCTTGCTGACATTCGTCGGGAATACAACCTGGCCGGGCTTCGTCGCCGCGATTTGGATTCCGATCCCATCGCCCAATTCCAGCGTTGGTTTGCGCAGGCCGCCGGCGCGCGTGTCAGCGGCAGGGTGCGCGGGTTTTTCGTGCGGCTTTACAAGGCCCTGTTCATGGGCGAACGGAGCGCGTTCGTTGAGGTGAATGCTATGACGCTGGCTACTGCGGATAAGGAAGGAAGGCCGTCGGCGAGAATCGTTTTATTGAAGGGCGTCGATGAACGCGGTTTTATCTTCTTTACCAATCATGACAGCCGCAAGGGGCATGAGCTGACCGACAATCCGAACGCGGCGCTGGTGTTTTATTGGGCGGACCAGGAACGCCAGATTTGCATCTCCGGGCGCGTTTCCAGAGTCACTGAGGCTGAGTCCGAGGACTATTTCAGGAGCCGCCCTCGCGGAAGCCGTTTGGCGGCGTGGGCATCGCGCCAGAGCGAGGTCCTGCCGGACCGCGCCGCGCTGGAGGCGAAATGGAATGAGTTGGAGGCGAAGTATCCGGGGGAAGACGTGCCCAAACCACCGTTTTGGGGCGGATACGTGTTGTCGCCAGTGAGGTTCGAGTTTTGGCAGGGGCGCCCAAGCCGATTGCACGACCGGTTTCGCTATACAAAACAGCAGGATGGAAGTTGGAAGATTGAAAGACTTTCACCATGAATCTCACTGCTGTAAACAATTTCTAAATATTCCGCTTGCAATCTTTCAAACGGGGCGGATGTTCTTGTAACAATCAGACAGGATGGCCCTGCGAACCAAATGTGCATGTATTGGCATCCAGGCGGAAAGAGAGAGGCGAGGATATGAAAAAGAATTGGTCGGTGACAGTGGTCTACGAGGATACTCACGCACGGGAAAGCGCTGTGCAGTTTTGCGATCAATTGGTGAAGCGCTTCTGGGCTGAGAGCGAGTTTTCCATAGATTGGTGGAAATTCTCTGAGCTCGAGGACGATGTGAGCGGACGCCAGGCGGAAGCGAAGGGCGCGGAAGCAGACTTGATTATTTTCGCGGCACGCTCAGACACCGGTCTGCCTGAAAGTGTAACGCAATGGCTCGAAAGCTGGATTGGCCGCCGAGGCGAGCGAGAGGGAGCGATGATCGCGCTTAATGACCCCGGTACGGCGAGCGGGGTGCCGGACAAGTTCTGTTATTTGCGGGGCGCAGCTCACCGCGCAGGCATGGATTATCTGACACAGATGCCCAAGGCATTGCGTCCAGCGCCCGATTCGCTCGAATCCTGCAGTGAGCGCGCCCGCCAGGTGACACATGTCCTGGCTGAAATCCTGCGCAGGCCGGCAGCGCCGAAAACCCTGCCCCTCTGAAGTTCCCGCGAGCCTCGATCCCACGGTTCGCTGACTTAAAGTAGGGGGTCCGGCTCGTCAGAGCCCGGCTTTAGGCCCCCTGCCGCATCTTCCTGCTGCTCGCTGATGACCGAGGCGATGGCTTGAAGTTTGTCGCCGGCATCGAGGTTAATCAGCTTGACGCCCTGGGTGTTGCGGCCGGCTTCCCGGATATCCTTGACGAAAATGCGGACCATTTGGCCGTTGGTGGTGATCAACATGATTTCGTGCGTCTCGCGGACTGTCAAAGCGCCAACGACACCGCCTGTCTTTTCGTTGGCTTTCATGGTAATGATTCCTTTGCCGCCGCGTGACTGGAGCCGGTAGACCTGCTCCACCGTGCCATCTTGCAGGACCATGTCGAAAGGCGTGCGTTTGCCAATGCCGTTTTCTCCGGCGACGAGCAAGGTGGTATCTTTGACAACGACAGCGAGCGCGACCACGGCGTCGTTTGGTTCCAGGGTGATACCACGCACACCGGCGGCGGGCCGGCCCATGGAACGGACGTCCTCCTCGGCGAACCGGATACTCATGCCTTCGTGCGTGATGAGAACGACCTGGTCATTGCCCGAGGTAAGCTTGGCGTCAATGAGAATATCACCGGAATCAATGCCGATAGCGATAATGCCGCCTTTCCGGACATTGGCGAATTCGGACACAGGCGTCTTTTTGACGGTGCCCTGGCGCGTGGCGAAGAAAAGATAACCCGGCTGCTGCCAGGTCGTGTCTTCCTTGTTCGGGCCGGTTTTTGCTTCGATCCGAATGAGGGCGGCGATGGCTTCGCCGTGCTTTAGCTCCAGCAGGTTCGCAATACTGCGGCCTTTGGAAGCGCGCCCCATGTCCGGGATTTCGTGGACACGCTCGACGTACGCACGGCCGGTGTTGGTGAAGAACACCAGGTAATCGTGTGTGCTGGCAGTGAAAAGGTGCTCAATGAAGTCTTTATCCTCTTCGGTCCCGCCTTCGCGAGTAGTCATACCGATGACGCCTTTGCCGCCTCGCCGCTGGGAGCGATAGGAGCTGACGTTGGTCCGCTTGAGGAGACCGTTGTGGGTCAGCGTGATAATGACGCCTTCGTTGGCGATGAGATCTTCGATAGCGATCTCGCCTTCATCAGGAACCAATTCGGTGAGCCGCGGGGTGGCATACTTTTCCTTGATGGCCATCAGTTCACTTTTGATGATGGTGAGGACCCGGGCCTCTTTGGCGAGGATGTCGAGCAGGTCTTTGATTCGCTCCATCAGCTCGCGATATTCGGCTTTGACCTTGTCCATTTCCAGGCCGGTCAACTGGTAAAGCCGAAGCTCGAGAATGGCATCAGCCTGCGCATCACTAAAGGAATAGCGGCCACTGGTCAACCGAGCCTCACTGCGAATCCGGATGCCGATGGCTTCGACCTGGGCGCGCGTGAAATCAAAAGCCAGGAGTTTTATCTTCGCTTCTTCCTTCGTCGCCGACTGGCGGATGATCCGGATGAACTCGTCGAGATTAGAAAGCGCGATGAGATAGCCTTCAAGGGCTTCAGCGCGTTCTTCGGCCTTGCGTAGCTGGTATTTGGTCCGGCGAACGATCACCTCGCGGCGATGCTCGATGTAACAATTGATCAGCTCCTTGAGCCCCAGCGTCTTGGGGCGGCCATGGTCAATCGCGAGAGCATTGACCGCGAAACTGGTTTCGAGCGAGGTGTGCTTGTAAAGGTTGTTGATGACCACCTTGGGGATGGCGTCGCGCTTGACCTCAATGACCACTCGTGTGTTCTCGTCGGACTCGTCACGAACCGCGGTGATATCGGTGATGATTTTTTCGTTAACCAGTTCGGCGATGCGTTCGACCAGGACGGCGCGGTTTACGTTATAGGGAATCTCAGTGATGACGATCTGTTCGCGTCCGCCCTTGAGCTGTTCGAGCCCGGCCTTGCCGCGGACTTTGAGGCTGCCACGGCCGCTCGTGAAGTAGTCCTTGATGCCCTCGAGACCACAGAGCATGCAGCCGGTCGGAAAGTCCGGCCCTTTCACAAATTTCATCAACTCCTTGACCGTGATGGCCGGATTGTCAATTTGCGCGCACACGCCCTCTATAACCTCTCCCAGGTTATGCGGTGGGATATTCGTCGCCATGCCAACGGCAATGCCGGTGCCACCGTTGACGAGCAGGTTGGGAAAGGCAGCGGGAAAAACCGTGGGCTCGGTTCTGCTTTCATCGTAGTTAGGGACAAAGTCCACCGTTTCCTGGTCCATGTCCTGCATGAGGACTGCGCCAAGGGATGCGAGTCGAGCCTCGGTGTACCGCATGGAGGCCGGCGGGTCGCCTTCGACCGAGCCGAAGTTTCCTTGTCCGTCCACCAGTCGCTCGCGCATCGCCCAGGGCTGGGCCATATGGACGAGGGTCGGGTAAATGGCCTGGTCGCCGTGGGGATGATAATTGCCCATGGTTTCGCCCACGATCTTTGCGCATTTGATATGCTTGCGGTTCGGCGCCACGCCCAGATCATTCATCGCGTACAGAATTCGGCGCTGGGAAGGTTTCAGACCGTCGCGCACATCAGGCAGCGCGCGAGAGATGATGACCGACATCGAGTAATCAAGAAATGAGTTCTTGATCTCGTCGGCGACGTTGATCTTCGTAATTTTTTCGTTCGCGGCAAAAAGAGGCGTGCTCCCCTCCGAGGGGGGGGGCGGTTCGTTCGTCTCGTTTGGCTCGTTCGGTTCGTTTTCGTCAGGCATACATGTGTCTAGGAAAGCTTGTCCGGTTTGTCGTTCAATTCGAGCGCGTTCGGTTTTTGGGCCTGAAGTTCAGCAATTTTGGCGCTAATCCGCTCCACACTTTCAAGCAAAGCCTTCTCGTACGGGCCAGTTTCTTCAGGAGGCACCTCTTTTACTCGATCGTTTTCCCAAATGACGTATTTAGACCCAAACCGACGCGCTCGCCGAATGGCATCAATGGCGGCATTATTGGCAGCCCGTTCTACCTGATAGTCCTCAAGGTCAAGGAAAGATTCGTCCCAGTCTTCAATTTTCGTTTTCATATTTCGAATTCCGCCTGGAGTCTTATTGCGTCCAGTCGAGCACGATCTCTCACCACCAATCTGCCGTGCTTTTCCACGGCAAGCAACCGAGGGCCCTCAGCATCATTTTCGAGAAGTTTCCAGCTATCCATCAGCGGTCGATAGATTGAAAAAAAGTTCTGAATAGTCTTCAAGAATCTGCGTCGGGATACATCGGGCTCAATGTTGTGCCCGCCTTCAGTAACCCGTTGCCGAATCCGGTCAATCGTGACTTCCACATTGCGGACCCAAAGAAAATAGGTCTTCAGCCTATAACCGCTGCCCCGCGCCTCGCGCAACCATCCGACCGCAGTTCTGCCGCTCATGGTGGTCTCCCAAGTGAAACTGATCTGATGCGCAATTAGTTCTCTGATTCTCTTAAGTGCGATTTTCCCGGCTTCGACCGCCGAAGCTTCCGGACGGTAAGGAGACAAACCGCGTGCAATTAAATCCGCGTTCACGAATTCCAATTGCCTTGCTTCATCCGGCAAATAGCGGTCAGCGAAGGTGGTTTTCCCAACGCCATTCGGTCCGGCAATGATGTAGAGCGTGGGCATCGCCCGTGATTAAATGTCCAGGTTCCGCACATTCAACGCATTATCTTCAATAAATTGACGCCGGGGTTCGACTTCCTCGCCCATGAGCTTGGTGAACATCTCTTCGGCTTCGATGGCATCGGTGAGATCGACGCGGAGTAGTTTCCGATGAGCCGGGTCCATCGTGGTTTCAAAGAGCTGTTTCGGGTTCATCTCACCCAACCCTTTGAACCGCTTGACCTGCAAGCCGCGACGGCCAACCTCTTTGATGCTGGAAAGGATTTCGGGGATCGAGAACAGCGGCTTGACCTGCTGTTTGTCGCCTTCGCCCTCGACAATCTCGAACAGGGGCTTGTCCTGGGCGGAGTAGTGCTCGATTTTGAAACCTTTTTTTGCAAGTTTCTCGAGCAGGTCCTTGATGGCGTGACTCTCGTAAAGTTCTTCGTGGCGGGCACGCCGAGTGATGCCGTTTTTGGTCTTCTCCAGCAGCGAAGTGTCCGATTCCTGCTCGCCGGACAGGCCGAGATTCAGGTCGGGATTCTCCGTGCCGAACTGGGCGATGTCTTCGCGGGTCAGGAAATAATGAACCGTCTCTTCGTTGCCTTCCCGCACTTTGACCAAATGCTGCGGTAATTCCTGCGATTTTGGATTCCGATGCTCCAGGTAAGTGGCAAAGTCACCGCCCTTGCGACGAAGGCCGTTGGCGTACTTATCGAGTGCCTCGAGAAGCTCAAGGATTTCACTGAGCTGCTTTTCGGAAATCTCTTTACTGTCTTCAAGATTGCGCAACCGGACTTCCTCGGTGCCAAGCTGAATCAGAATGCGATTCAACTGCGCATCATCATCCACATATTCGACGCGCTTCTTGCGCGCGATCTGATAAAGCGGCGGCTGGGCGATATACATGAAACCCCGCTTCACCAACTCCGGCATCTGACGATAGAAGAATGTCAAAAGCAGCGTGCGGATGTGCGAGCCGTCCACATCGGCATCGGTCATGATGATGATTTTGTGGTAACGCAGTTTTCCCAGGTTGAAAGCGCCTTCACCATCGCCTTCGCCGATGCCGGTGCCCACGGCAGTGATCATGGTGCGGATTTCGTTGTTCTGAAGAACTTTATCCAGACGAGCTTTCTCAACGTTGATCAGTTTGCCGCGGATTGGAAGGATGGCCTGGAATTTCCGGTCGCGCCCCTGCTTGGCTGAGCCACCTGCCGAATCACCTTCCACGATGTAGAGCTCGGTGTTCGCAGGGTCTCGATCGGAGCAATCAGCCAGCTTGCCCGGCAGGCCGCCGCCGGTGAGGGCGGATTTACGGACAGCTTCCCGGGCTTTGCGCGCCGCCTCTCGGGCGCGGGCAGCGTTCAGGCCCTTGTCAACGACCTTCTTGGCAACCGCTGGGTTCGCATCGAAGTGCGACATCAGGCCGTCGTAGGTGATCGAACTGACAATGCCTTCGACTTCAGTGGACAAAAGCTTCTCTTTGGGCTGATTGTTGAATTTGGGATCCGGATGCTTGACCGAGATCACTGCAACCAGCCCTTCCAGCAGATCCTCGCCGGTCACGGTGGGATCTTTTTCTTTCAGCAAATTGTTTTGCTTGGCGTACTGATTGACGGCTCGAGTGAGCGCGGAACGAAACCCGGCCTGATGCGTGCCGCCGTCCGGATTATGAATGGTGTTCGTGTAAGCAAGCACCTGCGCGGTATAGCTGTCGTTGTATTGAAGCACGACATCGAGGGTGATGTCGGCTTTGCGCGCCATCCCGTCAACGGTGTACTCGTGTGGACGTTTGCCTTCGAACGCGATCGGCTTGGGATGCAGGACTTGTTTGCCTTTGCTGAGTTGCTTTACGAACTCGTAAATGCCGTCCTTGTAATAGAAAGTTTCGGGCTTGGCCTCGGCGACGCGTTCGTCCACGAACGTAATCTCCAAACCTGAATTGATGAAGGCCAGTTCGCGCAATCGTTGAGTGATCCGGTCGCTCTTGAATTCCGTCGTCTCCTGAAAGATCTCCGTGTCGGGTTTGAACGTGACGACCGTGCCCGTGCTTTTGGCTTTCCCGATCACTTCAAGCTTCTTGGTAGTCTTGCCGCGCTCAAACTCCATATGATGGACCTGGCCTTCGCGGGAAACCTCGACCGAGAACCACTCGGAAACGGCGTTGACACACTTTGCACCGACGCCGTGGGTGCCGCCCGAGTACGTGTAACCGCCCTGACCATACTTGCCGCCTGAATGCAAAGTCGTGAGAACCAGTTCGACGCCGGGGATGTGGTACAGCGGATGAACATCCACAGGGATGCCGCGGCCGTTATCCCGAACTGAAATCGAGCCATCCACGTGGATGGTGACATCGATCCGCGTGCAAAAACCTGCGAGGTATTCGTCCACGGAATTGTCCAAAACTTCGGTCACGCAATGATGCAGTGCCCGTTCGTCCGTGCCGCCGATATACATTCCAGGCTTCTTGCGTACGGCATCGAGCCCTTCCAACTTGCTCAGTTGGGCGGAGCCGTATTCGCCCGGTCCCTGGGGGGATGCAGGCACATTTTCAGTTGCTTCAAGCACGTTCTCGTCAGGCATAAATTCGCTCAGAGCGGGACCCTTTGGCCGCTCGGTCAGGATGCAAAAATGTTAGGAAAAATGGCCAAAACAAACAACCATTATTTTGGAACTGGAATGGCCAAAAACCACTATACATAGCGGTGCGGAACGAGCCAACACCCCGTATTTTGGGGGATCTGAGATTACCCCACTTACGATCGTAAAGTACCATTCCTGGAGGTCTGGCACAATGATTTTCAGTGCGTTTTTCAAGTGAGTTTCGGGAGCGTTGGAGGGCGGGCCAGCGGCTCGATTTTCGTACGCGTTGACAGAGGGGTTCGCGCTCGACGGGTCGGTGAGATCGACAACGTTTCCTTCTAAGGTATTCTGCGCCAGCCAGAAAGCAGGGTGGGAAAAGGCTGCCAAATGCTGTACAAGGTCGGACGAATGAAAGTTCGCGATCCAGCAAGAGCAAGGCTTTATATCTGCCTCCTCCTTGCCCTTGTTACGGTCGCGGTGTACTGGCCCGTGCTGAGGAATGGGTTTGTCAGCTACGATGATCCGGATTACGTCACGATGAATGGCCGGGTGCAGGCTGGGCTCAACCCCGCCAGCGTGAGTTGGGCCTTCCGGAGTATTTCGGGGAATTGGCATCCGCTGACATGGCTGTCACACATGCTGGATTGCAGCCGGTATAATTTGAAGCCAAGAGGCCATCATCTCACTAATCTGCTTCTGCATACCGCGAACAGTATGCTCGTTTTCCTGTTCCTGGCGAAGATGACCGGAGTCGTGGGACGGAGCGCAGTCGTTGCGACCTTGTTCGCCCTGCATCCATTGCACGTGGAATCGGTGGCGTGGATCGCCGAAAGAAAGGACGTGCTCAGCGCGTTCTTCGGGTTGCTGACGCTGTTGGCTTACGCCAAATATGCGGAGAGGCTCAATCTGGCGCGAGGGGGGGCGAACGTTGCTGGCCCGCGGGCGATGCTCCTTGGGGGGAATTTCAAGGGCGCACCGGCCGCCTGGTATTTCCTAACGCTCGCTTTGTTTGCTTGTGGGCTGATGAGCAAACCGATGCTCGTTACCTGGCCGTTTGTGCTACTGCTATTGGATTTTTGGCCGCTCGGCAGGTTTGCAGCCGCGAGTCCAAACCCCGTAACGGTCACTGAGAACACAGGCACCGTCCATGGGATGTCTTCGCCAGCCGTGATTCAATCAACGGTGATGCCTCTCCTCGTTGAAAAGATTCCCTTTTTTGTTCTTTCGGCTGTCGTAAGTCGCATAACGTACCACGCGCAGGAAGCTGTCGGGACGATGGCGTCGTTTGGGCCCCACCCGTTGTCATCGCGCATCACGAATGCCCTGGTCGGGTATGGCAGATACTTGGAGAAAACCTTTTGGCCCACCAACATGGCGGTGCTTTATCCCTACCATGCGCTTCGCTGGAACTCAGCCCAAGTGGTGGCGAGTATCCTTGTTCTGACGGCAATCACGGCCACCGTGATTTGCCTTGGAAGAAAGCAGCGGTACCTGGTATCGGGCTGGTTTTGGTTCATCGGCACCCTTGTGCCGGTAATCGGACTTGTGCAGGTAGGCGCCCAGGCCATCGCGGACAGATACACTTACCTGCCGCACATCGGGCTGTTCATTGTGGTGGTTTGGGGACTGGCAGCTCTGGCTGAGAACGTGAAGTTCGTGAAGCCGTTGCTGCAAACCGCTGTGCCGGTAATCATGGCCGGCCTGGCCATAATCACATTTAGGCAGTTGGGCTACTGGAAAAGTAGTTTAACGCTCTTTCAGCACGCTGCCGCCGTAACCGAGGGCAATTATATCGCTCACAATGCCGCAGCCGCGGCGTTCTGCGAGGAGGGCAAACTCGAGGAAGCATTGGTTGAATGCCGCAAAGGCTTGCAGATTTGGCCTGGCCATTCGGAAGCTTACAACACGCTCGGGGGAATTTATTTGCGACAGAAAAACGTCGAGCAGGCTATCGCGTGCTATCAGGAGGCCCAAAAGCTTGATCCCACGACGCCTAACTCCTACTACGGGCTGGCACTGGTTTACTTGTTTCAAAAGCGATACCAGGAAGCCGAGGAGCAGAGCAAGGAGGCGTTGCGACGAGCGCCGGATGATCCAGGAATGCTTTCCACCCTCGGAAAGGCGCTTCAGCACCAGGGAAAATTCAAGGAGGCGGCCGAAGTTTATGAAGGGCTCCTGCGTATAAACCCACGGCTTGCCTCCGCCCGCCGCTCGCTCGGGAATGTGCTGCAGTCGCTCGGCAAAACCGATGCAGCAATCGCCCAATACGAACTATTCCTGGCGGCAGAACCAAATGAACCGGAAGCCCGCGCGGCACTGGGCGTGCTGCTGTTGAAACGCAACCGCGGGAAGGAAGCCGAAGCGCAGTTTCTTGAGGCTGTCAGACTGCAGCCGACTAACGCTGTCGCCAACAGCCAATTGGCGTTGATATATCAGGGCCGCAATCAAATGGCTGAGGCAGTCGCGTTTTACGGTGCGAGCCTGAAATCCCAGCCGGAATCGCTCCCGGTTCTAAACAACCTGGCTTGGATTTTGGCCGTGGATTCAAACCCGTCACTCCGGAACGGGACCGAGGCCGTCACCCTGGCCGAGCGAGCGTGTGAGTTGACCGGCCATACCAACGCGATTTTTGAGGGGACGCTTGCAGCAGCCTACGCGGAGACTGGGCGTTTCGATGACGCGATTGCGGTGACCGAGAAGTCGCGCGCTCTCGCACTGGCGAACGGGCAAGCGCAATTGGCGGAACGTAGCAACAAATTGTTGGAGCTTTTTAGGGCGGGAAGGCCGGTCCGGATGGGACAGTAATCGGCGTCCATTACCGATTAGTCGCCGCCGCAACAGGAACCGAGCATGAATTGACCAGAAGTCAGGATAAGTTGGGCCTCTTACGACCGCGACGCAGGCGACAGTGCAGATGGATTGATCAGCCAGGGCTCGGTAATGCCTGAGAGCGCAGCGTGGCGAGCAATGTGCTCCGTCCCTTTTCCGCGCGTGGTGGAAGGCGGGGGTAAAGCCAGGATGGTTGATTGCCGTTCAAACTCCTCGCGCAATTCCCACCACAAGCGTTTTGGTTCGCGCGACCAGAGCAAAACGTAGAAACCGCCATGCTCGGGTTTAGGTCCAGTTCGCCACTCGTACTCCATACCTCTGAACCAGCGAAGCCGTTCGAGAAACTCGCTGCGAAAAGCGGTCTCGAGCCATGTGAAGTCCTCGCGTTCCGGCGTCCAATCACCGGATTGCCGCAAGTGTCTTTGTCGAAGCGCGCAGAGGTTTTGCCATTGAGCCTGCGCCTGGGAAAGTTCAACACAGCGGCGAACGAAGTCGCGGGCCTCGGCGGCGAGGGCTAAATGGTTGCAGGCGTTAAGCGCGGATGCTTTGCAAAACGGACAGTATCGCTGGCCAATCATTTCGTGACGGGCGGAGCGTAGAGGGCAGAGTCGGGGACGTAAAGAGGAAATGATCCAAGGAGGATTTGATCGACTGGCGTGCTGCATATTCCGTGCTTCGTGATTGGCCAATGCTGGTTTCGCAGAAAGACGGTGCGCCGGGCCGGCTCGGCAAAAATCAGTTCCGCTTCGTCAGGCTGAACGACGTATGAGAATCACTCCTCCGACAATCAAAATGATGCCGGCGAGGCGCGATAGGGAAATTGGGTGGTGAGGAAGCCCCATCAGCCCGAAGTGATCAATGGCGAGGGCCGCGGCGCCCTGGCCCAGGACGAGGAGGGCAATGGCCGGGCCGGCGCCGATCCTGGGAAAAACAAAAGCGTTTGCCAGGATAAAAAGGAAACCACAGACCCCACCGATATAGAGGAACCACGGAGCCCCCGGCGGAAAGAAGACCACAGGCGACCCCGTGGCAAAGAAGAAAATGGCACAGCCGATGAGCACAACGACAGTGTTAACGACCAGCGCCGCGCCAAGACTGGCACGCGCCGAGAGGCCAGCGTTCGCCCCGCTCTGGAGGGAGGCAGCTACTCCCGCGCCGACCGCGGCCAGGAAGCAGAGAAGTTTCATCATAATGGAAGGGTTACGCAATCAGGTTGCGAACAAGCTCGGGAATCTTGATCGGTATTTCACGGAAGTGATCTTCAAGAAGATTTTGGGCCCAGGTTTTGGAAACCTTCACGTCATAAATGATCAGCACTGTATCCGCCCCTTTTTGCTCGATCCTGTACCGGGCTTGAGAGACGGTGATTACGTGCGAGTCGCCCAGGAGGTGGACTTCGCCAGTCACGATTTTAGCGCTCGTATCCAGCGTCAATCGGCGGAGGTCACCGTAACGCTCCAGCTTGGGCCGCAGGAAAGCAAGCAAGGTCTTTTCGAGCGCGGCGTCTTTGAGCCGGCCTAAGTTCATTTGAGGGGAGGGATGCCTACAAAAGCTTTATCTGCGCCTTCTCCTTCGCGAGCGAGTCGCCCAACGTAGGAACCCGGCCATTGCGCCGCTCGATGGTATGTTTGTCCACCGCGGGATCGAAGCTGACGGGATAGTTTCCGTCGTAACAGGCCATGCAGAAGGAATTGGCGGGCAGACCAGTGGCCTTTACAAGCCCTTCCTGGGAAAGGTAATGGAGTGAATCGGCGTTCAGATAGTTGCGTATTTCTTCCAGCGAATGATTCGCGGCCATGAGTTTTGCCCGGTCAGGAAAGTCTATGCCGTAAACACACGGGTGCATGTGGGGCGGGCAACTCACGAGGACGTGAACTTCCGTAGCGCCGGCTTCCTTCAAATTATTGACGCGAGTTTTGCACGTGGTCCCGCGGACGATCGAGTCGTCCACGACGATCACACGTTTGCCTCTCACCAACTCGCTGATGAGGTTCAGTTTCACGCGCACATCGAAGTCGCGGATGAGCTGGGATGGCTGAAGGAAACTACGGCCCACGTAATGGTTGCGAACGAAGGCCATCTCGTAAGGTATGCCGGACTCCAACGAATAACCGAGTCCGGCGCAATTCCCGCTGTCCGGTACCGGAACGACAACATCGGCAGAAATCGGAAATTCGCGAGCAAGCTGCCGGCCCATCTCAACGCGAACCTTGTAGACGTTGCGGCTGGCAATGGTGCTGTCCGGTCGCGCGAAATAGACATATTCGAAGATGCAAAAGGCGCGGCGTTCGTGCTCGGGAAAAGCCTGGACACTGGTCAACCCCTGCCGATTGATGACCACAATCTCGCCGGGTTCGACGTCGCGCACGAACTTGGCGTGGATGAGGTCGAGGGCGCAGGTTTCGCTGGCGATGACCCAGGCGTCTCCGATGCGTCCGAGGCAAAGCGGGCGGAAACCAAACGGATCGCGGACACCGATCAATTCGGTTTCGGTCATGATGGCCAGGGAATAAGCGCCCTCGATCCGGCGGATAGCCTGGATGAGGCTATTACCGTGGCCGTTTTCGCCCGGCTGGGCCATGAGGTGGAGGATGATCTCACTGTCCACCGTGGTTTGGAAAATGGAACCGCGAGCCTCCAGTTTATCACGAAGCTCGGCGGCGTTGGTCAGGTTGCCGTTATGAGCGATGGCAATTTGGCCGCGCGCGCAGTCCACCGTCAGGGGCTGGGCATTGCGGAGATGAGAGGACCCGGTAGTAGAGTAACGAGTGTGGCCGATGGCCATGTCGCCGCCGAGTTGTTGGAGAATATCCCCCTTGAAGATTTGGGAAACGAGCCCCATGCCTTTGTGGGTGTGAAGTTGCCTGCCATCGGATGTGACGATCCCAGCGCTTTCCTGACCGCGATGCTGGAGTGCGTAAAGGCCGTAGTACGTCAGTTCAGCGGCGTTTGGATGGCCGAAAATGCCGAAAACGCCGCAATAATGCTTGGGATAGTTCTGCATCGCTTAATTCAATATGCCATGACGTGCCGGCCTGATCCAGTTTTCCGAAACTCTATTGCATCGCTTTCGCGATTGAATTCCACCAAAGATCATGGAGTTCGCTGACCGCCCACGAGTATTCACCTTCGCCGGACCGAATAACCAGGTCGGTTCCTCCAACTGTCCCCAATCGCGAAGCAGGAATCCCCAGAATCTTTGCCTGCGCAAGGACCTTGGCGGCATTCAGCGGAGCCACGGAGATGATGATCCGCGCCTGACTTTCGCCAAAAAGCAGGGCATCGAATCGTGGTGAAGGCAGCACTGGTGCTGGCTGCTGCTTCGCGGAACTTTCACTCCCTTCGGCCGGCGCGGTCGTTGCGGAAAGGTCCACTCGCGTACCGATTAGGCGAGGTGTTTCGCGAGCGATATGCTGGGAAATGCAACATTCGGCAAGCGCGACGGCCAGGCCGCCTTCGCTGCAGTCGTGAGCGCTTTTGACGACGCCGGAGTGGATCAACGCGCGCAAGGCGAGAGCAAGCTCCTTTTCTTTGTCGAGGTTGCACCGGGGAGGGGTGCCCGTTTTTCGACCATGAACACGTTGCAAGAACGCAGAGCCGCCAAGGCCAAGCAGGGGATCGCCGGTGTCAACGAGGTCCCCCAGAAGGATGATAACATCCCCCTCGTCCTTGAACCATTGCGTGGTGATGTGTTCCGGTTTTTCGACCAGGCCCACCATGGCGACGGTTGGTGTAGGATCAATCGGGCCATTGGGACTTTGGTTATAAAGGCTGACGTTGCCGCCCGTGACTGGCGCATTGAACGCACGGCAGGCCTCGGCCAGGCCGCGGACGGATTCACGGAGTTGCCAGAAGATCTCGGGGTTATGTGGATTGCCAAAATTAAGGTTGTCCGTTGTGCCAAGAGGAACCGCTCCGGTACAAGCGAGGTTGCGGGCGGCTTCGGCCACCGTAAGTTTGCCGCCCTCGTAGGGGTCGAGATAAACGTAGGTGGCGTTGCAGTCAACCGTGAGGGCCAAAAGTTTGTCGGCCGTCGCCGAGCGTTCCGAGGAGGCTTGGTCGCTCGCGTGCTCCATGTTTCCTGTTCCGTTATGGGCACTGACGGGCAGGGAATCCATCTTGACGCGGATCACGGTGGCGTCGGAGCCAGGGGGGACCGCGGTACCGTCGCGGACCATATGGTCGTACTGCCGGTAGACCCAATTCTTGGAGGCGATGGTTGGCCATGTCAAAAGGGTTTTCAGCGCTGCAACAGGATCCTTGAGTTCAGGAACCTCGGCCAGGGTGAACGCGCGGACGGCCTTGAGGTATTCAGGTTCGCGGGCTTCGCGTTGATATATGGGGGCTTCGTCCGCGAGCTTTTTGGCCGGGATATCCGCGACCATACTGCCGTTGTTGCGGACGACCATGCGACCGGTGTCAGTAACCTGGCCAATCTCGGCCCAGGGTAAATCCCATTTATCGAAGATTCGTTTAACTTCATCTTCGCGGCCCTTGTGAACGATGATCAGCATTCGTTCCTGCGATTCACTGAGCATGATCTCGTAAGGAGTCATGTTAGAGGCGCGCTGAGGCACCTTCGTTAAGTCAATCTCAATGCCGGTGCCGGCCCGAGCTGCGGTCTCGC
>Ga0193692_1000165_pt1 | contig 16066 bp, 22 predicted proteins | sample L3a1metaG_FD_144917 | JGI IMG/M metagenome (GOLD analysis project Ga0193692, IMG submission 144917) | Soil microbial communities from a riparian zone of the East river system, Colorado, United States - L3a1 | ecosystem: Environmental > Terrestrial > Soil > Riparian zone | place: USA: East River... | reverse complement strand
TGAAGCGCGATTATACGTCGCGCAGGACGGACCCTGTCGGCGGTTAGGCGGCGTACACGGGCGAATGCCGAAAAATCGCCTGCAGCCGTCGACGGTGATATCGTTCCCTTATGGCTGATTTCTCTTCGTCCTTCGCACCCAATGTCTGCTGCTTTTTGGCGAACAGCGGAGGGACCAATATCACCCTCTGCTGCGAGAACAAGCAATGCCCATGTGGAGCGGGCCGTTGCTGCAAGCGGAAGAAGTGTCACCGCCGCGGTCGCTGCAGCTGTCACTAGACGTCCGACCGCGTTGCACCCGAATAGCCACCGCGGTCGCTGTAGCTGTAGATAAACACAATGAACGAGTAAGTAAGCCGGGGGCTTGCAAGATCCGCTAGGCTGCCTGTCTCAGGGTTCACCATAGGCACACGGAATTGGATCGGATCCGCCCACGGAGATGTCACCGCTTGCCAAAATCTGAAATCCGGACGACGGCACGAACGCGACTGACGTGCTGCCGCAAGCGAACAGTCCACCGATCTCCACCAGTCCGTTATTAGCGAACGAAATCACCCAGTTACCCGACGCGAGTCTGGTAACTGGGCAGATCCAACGCAGTGAGACCTCAACTAGACCAGATCGCGGAGGGTCGATCTCCAGTGTGCATGCTACAGACTGTGCCATGGACACGGCTGGTTGATCAACGCAGGCTGTGAAGGCCACGAACAACGTGACTGAGCTATAGATCGACAGTTTCATCTATCGATTAACGCGCGTGCGCGATCGACTATTCCGGCCTCCGAGTTCGGCTGGTACTGCCGCCTCGATGCGGTCAGCTCGCCGAACTTGACACGTGCCTTGCTCTGATTGCCCGACCGAGTCGAGAACCGAGTCGCTTACGATCGCTGTCTCTTCGCTTGAGGCCTCGACGGATGCGCGGTCTTCCAAGGCTCAACCTTGCCGAGCGACCACCGCTCGCAGATCCTCCCATGATTTCTCGCGGTTCTGCTTGGCGTCGCTGATGGCGACGTCTGCAGCGGTGCCTGAAACGAGCGCCGTGGCGCACGGATCCGCAGTCCTATGATTTTTCCTCATTACTCATCCTCCCTTTGTTTCGCCTGTTTACAGATGTCCGATGGCCGAAACGTGTCCCAGCAGGGGTGACCGTAGCTTGAGCTTACCGTTTCACGGGACAAAATTGAAGCTTCTCCATCGTTTTGTCCCGGCCTACTTGACGACGCGGCGCGCCCCCTCGCCCCGCGAGAGGGTGTCCCCCGTGAGTGGTCAGTCACCACTGGTTTTCTTCTCCTTGCGCTTTTTTACAGCGCCCCGTGCTTCGGCGGCGGCCCCCTTGGAGACCTTTGGTGGCTTCTCTGGAGGTAGTACCTTTCCTGAATATGACGGCTTTTGCTGAGATATCACGAGGCCCCAGCTGCAGCCCTCAGCCTCGTCACAGATGTGCTCGAAGCGCAGACCACAGGGGCAGGTCCAGATCTCGCCGTCTTGTGCCTGTGCATGCCCGGGTCGTTGCCTTGAGAGCTCGCGATCGCAGTCACGGAAGGTCCTGTGCTTCGGCATGAGGGTATCTTTCTTGAGGGGGCGAGCCTCACCGGCGGCGGATCGTTTTGGCAGGCGGATCTTGTTTGCGTGTAGCATTGCGGTGAATGTGGAAAACAGTGACGGGCCCGCCTGGTCCCTGATTTCCTCAAGTGTGATCTGCTGCCGCATGGCGAGGAGGCGGACTCCGATCGCGCTAAAGCCCATGACACGGACCCAACCCTGGCAGGGGACGTTTGGTCTCTCCCCTGCAGGTAGATCGTTGGCCTTGTGACAGAGCATGATGTTCAGGCCGTCGTCCTGGTCCTTGTTCCCGCAGGCCCAGTTCCCAGGACTGCCTAGCCCTCAGTATTCAGGTTCTTCGTGGGTTCCAGAGTCCTCCTCGCCGATTCCAGGATTGACCGTGTGGACACTAGGGTCTTCATTGCTGGATCCGGGGTCCGCCTCGTACGTTTCGGGGTCGGTTTTGGGGGCTCCGGGGTCCGCCTCGTGCGTTCCGGGATCTGCCTCGTCGGATCCGGGATCTGCCTCGTCGGATCCGGGATCTGCCTCGTCGGATCCGGGATCCGCCTCGTAGGCCACGCATTCGCACCCAGGGACGTTGCAGCATGTCGAGCACGGGTAGTTGGGATCTCGGCCATGCTCCTCGGGGGAGTCGCCACAGGCGCATGGATCCATGCCCCCCACGATGGCGCCTCCCGTCTTGGGGGCGGTGGGCAGCTGTACGACGGGAGTCTTTTCGATTGCCGTCGCCGTCTTCTTGGGGGGCGTGAGGCAGCTGCGCAGCTTGGTGATACGCTCAAACACCTCGGGTCGCGGAGCGTGCCCATGTTCCGGGCACCAGCTCAGATCGAAGATGTCGAGGGCCTCGACCAGCTCGGCAGTTCGCTGGGTGGCCTCTGCTCGTCGAGTGCGCAGCTCATCGAGCGCACGCACGAGCAGTGACGGAGTGACCGTTGTGTCGACGCCTAGATCGACTTGCAGTCGGGAGGCTGAGTCCACGGAGCGCAGCCATGCGCAGGCCATACGGACATCCGGGTGTTCGGCCTGCGGAGCAGTCAGGGCGCACGCCATTGCCCGGAGGCCTCGCAACACTTCAGGTGTGATCGTCAAACGGCGTCCCGCGCCGTTGACGTTATCTAGGTCAGCCATGGGCCGCCTCGCCCAGGTCGCCCAGGTCGCCAGTCCATTCTTGGAGCGCTTGGCGACAGATCGCGTGGACGGGTTCGAGCTGTGTGAGGTCTCCACCGTGGCGTACATCCCATGAGAGCACAATGGCCGGCGGCACGGTACGGCGCGGGGCGCTGACATCGACGAGGAGACTCCAGGGGCTCAGGTGAATATCGACCTGGGCAGCATACTTGCGGCCACGTCCGTTGTTGATCGAGATCCAGCCCCGGTACCCGCGGCGAATGAAGCCGGCGGCGAGAGAGCGCGCGACGAGGAACTCCCGGTTGTTGTCATAGCCGGTATCGTCAAACGAGACGAACCCTGGAGGCCTTTGTTCGACGAGGAGGGCGACTGGGTCTGGTCGGATGACTTCTGCGATCTTGTCGTGGGCTGTCCATTTACGGCGGGCCACGATCCGCACGCCGGAGCCGTGACGATGAAATTCGTACCCGGTATCCCATGCCGCATCAGGATCTGTGGCATCGAGCCAACCGCTGATGTCGGACCAGTTGTCTGGGATAACCGCGACGAGCCGGGCGACGCACTGGGTGCGTGTCACGGGCTCGCGCATGGACGAGGACGCGTCGTCCAGGCATTCTGCCACTAGGGCGCCCTCGTTGGGCAGGAGGAAGATTTTGTCAGGCACCTTGACACCTCGAGATTTGGTTGACTCGTCGGCAGCTCTAGCGACTGACGGAATTGTTCGCGCAGGGCCTCCTTACCATCTCGTAGCCCATCTGCGTATGCCTCATGGGCAATCCGTTCGATGTACGTAACCGTGATCCCAGAGGCTGCGACGCCGAACACCGCGGCCTGCAAATGCTCTGTACCGGGCTGGCTGGTGTTCTGTCGGGCAGCCGGCTCCCTCCTCCCATGCCTTGTTGGCCGCTAGCAGCGCTCGCAGTTCAGTACGCACGCTATCGGCACAGACGCGGATATCGAGGCCCGGCAAGCACAGCTCAACGACCTCGATTCGTTGGGAATCGGGAGACGTCGGCCCTGTAGTGAACGACCCGTGCATGATGCAGGCCCCCTTCCACCGATGGTTGTACTCTGGGGTCTCGTAGATCTGGACGCTGCTGCCGCCACCGCGGGCGCCGCTGATGTTGATGTCTGCTCTACTCACGCTTGACTCTGTGTGTGCTTGGTGACGTCATGCGCCTGATCTCACGGGCGATCAGGGTCACAAAGCGCTTCGCGCATTTTTGTGCGTGCGATGGGACTCCAACGGGAGCGTTCCAATTGGCGGATGTACGAAGGCGTCGCATCGACAAGTGGATTCCGAATTCGGCTAGTGCGGCCACCTCAATGCGGAGCACGGAAGCCTCATGTTTGTTAGACTCCTCATCCGGCATCTTCTGGAGCAAGTCCTCGAAGGTGCGCCCGAGATCGAGAGCGTGGGCCAACTCGTGCGCACAGCCCTCAATGACGGCGAGCCCCCTGTAGTCGGCAGCGTTGATCCAGAAGAGGCCCCAGTCATCGGCGACCCTGACGAGGGCTCCCTCAAGTATCTGGCGAGGGGGCGTCCGTCGTGCAGCAGACACGCGTACGCAGTCAGTCACCACCACGGGTTTTCTCCCGGCGCTTCTTTACAGCGCCCCGTGCTTCGGCGGCGGCCCCCTTGGAGACCTTAGGGGGCTTCTCCGTTGGCCATGCCTGGAGGATCCCCAGAGCAGCCTCCGCGCCAGTGAGGTAGCCCGGTGACAGCTCAATGTAGTGGGCCTCAGGGATCTTGAGTGCGAACAGCGAGTGTGACGCCACGATGAATTGGATCTGGTCCGAATAGGCTCGGAGGAACCGCCAGATGCCAATCTGTGTGTTCAGGTCGTAGCTTCGCTCGGGCTCATCGAGCAAGATGGTGGGTTGACCTTTCGGGGCGTTGCCGTCAAGAAGGCTCGCTGCCAATGCCACACGCTGTCCCCAAGTGTCCTTACCTGCGCATGTGTGTGGGAACTTCCATGTCACCTCTGGCACCTCGGCCGCCACGATTTCTTGGGCTAGGTGATCGAACCGAAACATTGTCGTCTGGCCGGCAGATCCTTTGAACATTGTGTTGGAGATCCCCTCTGCACCGAAATCCCAGTCGAACGCCGCCATTCCCCCAATCAACCCAACAGCGCACCCAGGGTCAAAGTGGCGGACCCCCTGACCGTCATGGACGATCTGGAGACCCTTTTGGATGTCGGCGGCCTCTAGGGTGCCGTCACCGAACAACTGCCGTAGAGACTCCTGGGTCACGAGGGGGCGGTTACCCTGTTCACAGTGTAACAGACGCGCGAGAACCTTGGTCAGCGACGTTTTTCCGGATCCGTTGCGGCCCCAGAGAATATTGAGCCCTGGTTTGAACTCGAAGACTCGGGGCTGTTTGAAAGCATCAACCTGCGCCAACCACTGCACGGGGGTCTTGGCGGAATTTTTGATGCATAGCTTGTAGATCATCAGGGGTTGTTCTTCTGTGCACGGGTGCACGGGTGCACGAGAGTAATGACCTTCGTTCAGGATCGTGACGATCTGGGCAGCTCTTGTAGATCATCAGGGGTTGTCCTTCTGTGCACGGGTGCACGAGAGTAATGACCTTCGTTCAGGATCGTGACGATCTGGGCAGCTCTTGAACGGTGGAGATCCAATTACGTGGCAACTTTCTTGAAATTTAACTAGCAGACGTCTCTGTTCATCGGACACACCCGTGCACTCCACTATCTTTGGCAGTCTGGTCTGGCGTTTATTGTGGCTGGTCATCGTCGTCTCTTGCTCCACGCTAGATGCATTGCGTCAGAAATTTTCAAACGCTGTTCTTGGGACATCGGCCGCCTAACACGCACGGCCTTACGGCGAGCCTCCGCAGCATCTGACGGCACGCCGATGCACCAACGCCATGCCGTGGACAGCACGACGCCGAGTTCGTCGGCGATCGCCTGGAGACCGTAGCCCTGGGCACGCAATACGCGCGCGTAGTCCCGCGCGGGGATCACGGGAGCACGCAAGTAGCCGATGGACAAATAGAACATTGACCGGTCGACCAGTGCAGGTCCTCGGGCGAGATCAGAAAGGCCTGGCCGCATAATGCACAGCGGTGAACTGGTGCACCTAAGTAAAGCTCATGATCACCGCAGCAATCCTTGCCAAGGTTGCACCAGCACGCTTCACCCAGACCTAGCGAAAAGGTTCGTTGTGTGGTGAAGATACGCTGGGCGCTCCCCGCGGTAACTGGGGTCCCGTGTGTGGCCGACGGTGGCGGTCTAACCGCGATCCCACGATCCAGAAAGTGCCTGGATACGCGCTTGGCTCGCAACACGTGCCGATGCCGGATCATTTCGTCGACGGGCATGCCGTGGTACCTAGCCTCTGCCTTGATACACGCCTCCTTCGAGCAGTAACGCCACTTCGCGGCTGGATTGGCGATTCCAAGTCCCTCGTGCCACTCGATCGAGGTGCCACAGATCGAGCACAGGAAGTCGCGACAGCACTGGCAAACCGTGATGGCGGAGCTTCGTCTTGGGATCCTGCCGCGTTTGTGATCACATCCCTGTTTACTGCATTCCATCGAAGCTCCTTAAAGGCTAACATGCCAGACCACCTAACAAGCGGCAAAAAAGGGCCGTCTCTCCGGCTGTCACGTCATCAACCAACGTTTGGCAACCTGGGAAACCCTTAACGCCCGGTTTGGGGCGGGTGGACCCACCTGGATTCGAACCAGGGACCAGCCGGTTATGAGCCGGACGCTCTGCCCTTGAGCTATGGGTCCGTAGTTGCATGCAGAATCATCAACGAGCCGTCGAGCTTCTCCTGCACGCGTGCGGTCGCCCAATCGACTGGGGCCGCGAGCGTCTCGCCGTGGTTCCAGAACTTGTTGTACGACCACGCGAGCACGCCCCTGCGAGCGGTGTCGACGACCATGCCGCGGCACTGCTGCACGATCGGCTCGTGCATCGGCGACTCGATCTGATCGTATCTGAGACTCGCGAGGATGTCATCGCGCGTGATCGTGATCTCGTAATCATGCTCGAGGATCACATCCCAGTCGGCACGATCGGTCATCAACTGCTGTACGAGATTATTCATAGCTGTTCACTGTCCCAGACCCGGACCGAATGCCATCCTCCGCCCGGACATCCTGCTCCGACAGGGGCTCCACACTGCCGACACGGGATCCGCTCGACCTTCCATGCCGTAACGATCCGTCCCCACACGTGCACCCACTCTATCCAAGGATCATTGCTTACAATACTGGGCATGGCCATCCCTTATTGCGACCCGTATGCCATATTCCAGACCTTCCAACCTCGCGACTTCACATCTACGCAACGCCGTGATCAATTTCAAGTGTGACCCTGCGTATCCTGGGTGTGAATAATGCCCTAGTCGGCGCCACTTGTTAACGAGCCTCAAAACGAAGACGATCCAGAACTCGTATCCTCGGCGCACGCGGCCCGCGCCGTGCTCTGGTCACCAGAACAAGAGGACTGCGGCGCGGCGGCGTACACCATCCTCGACGACGCGATCGACGACCTCGACGCTCACGTCCGGTCGGGATGCGCGTGATGTCGGCCAGGCACGGGCGGAGTTTCAGCGGGCTGTTCTCCGGCTCGCGCCCGCGCTACCATGCCCCGGAGCTCATGGACGAGGCCGGCAACGAAGCGCTACAGGAAGCGATCAAGCACATGCACGGGTGCGGCTCGACCTGGGTGGAGTCGGTGCCGGTGCACGAGACGTTCAACGGCGAGGTCGTCTGGGATGGCGAGGTCCAGGTCTACGACCTGGTCGGCCACCCGCAGGCGAAGCGCGCCTACGCGTGGTCCCACGCCACCGATGGCACCAAGCGCCGGTTCTACGCCGTCCTCGGGATCCCTCCCATCGTTGACGCGCTGACCGCGGTCCGAGCGTCGATCGTCGCTGCCGCCGATCGCGGCGTGCTCTGAGCGCGTTGCGCTGAGCTGGTTCAGGTGATACAAGGTCGGAGGAAGGTGCAGGACTCGAACCTTTCCAGTGTGTCAGCACCGGAACTCGGGGTGTAGGGCCCCTAAGCGTCGACCTAACGCGAGTACCTTCCAGAACTACGACGCCCCCGCCCCGCTTTCCTGCCAAGGTTCCACGGGGCGGGGGTCGCCCACCGACACTTAGGAGCGCCTCGGATGCGGGCGCACAGTTACTACTCGGGGCATTTACGTCCTTTCAGGTTCACTTCGCGACCTCGTGCGTGGTTGCAGCCAGGACGTACAGCGAGCCATGCTCGCCATCGCCATGCTTGACGAGTAGTCCATCGGTCACCATCCGGTGGACCTGGGCGTTGACGCTGTTCTTGTTGGCGTCTGGATCTCGCTCCGCGATGGCCTTGTAGACGGCGCTGGCGCCGCGGGGCACGCCGTCGCTCATGGCCTCGACGATCGACTCGCGGACCGTCGACGGCCCTTTGTTACGCTTCTTCAGAACGGGGTACCAACCTCCGTTCCTGTTCTCGACAGTTCCGCGCCGCTCGGCGAGCTGACTGAGCGTTGACCCCGCCGTGCTCGGCGTTTGATCAATCCGCTCCCCGACTTCTCGGCTCGTGATCCCGGGGTGCGCTATCACGAGTTGCTCGGCCCTGTCGATCTTCGACCGCGCTGCTGTGGAAGCAACCGTGGGTAGGGGCGTCGACGCTGATGTTGTTGTCGGCTCAGGTTGTTCCGTGCGCTCGACGGAGCGTCTCACCGGTGTGCATCGTGACACCATCCTCAGGCTTCTCGTTCGCGTCGGGACGGGATGCGCGGCGATCCTGGACGAGAAGATGGTCAACCTTGGCTGCGAGCGCCTAGAAATCGACGAGCTTTGGTCGTTCGTGGGTAAGAAGCAGCGCCATGTGACCCCGGTTGACGATGTCAACAGCGTTGGCGACCAGTGGGTCTACGTCGCGATCGATGCCACTAGCAAGCTCATCCCCAGCTTCCTCGTGGGCAAGCGCACCGCGGAGAACACCAACGCGTTCATCGCTGACGTTGCCGCGCGTCTCGCCAACCGTGTCCAGGTCTCAACCGACGGGCTGCAGCTGTACGTCCCTGCCATCCGCGCGGCGTTCGGCGAACGTGTCGACTATGCCCAGGTAGTCAAGACGTACGAGGCCGACGTCGCCGGCCCAGGTAGGTATTCGCCGCCCAAGGTCGCCTCGACAGAGAAGACGCCGATCTGCGGGACGCCCATCTCCGAGTACGTCAGCACGAGCTTCGCCGAGCGCTCGAACCTGTCCATGCGCATGGGCATGCGCCGATTCACGCGGCTCACCAACGCGTTCTCGAAGAAGCTCGAGAACCACTGCGCCGCGGTCGCGCTGTACGTCGCGCACTACGACCTGGTGCGGACGCACCGCACGCTCCGTGTGACGCCGGCCGTGGCCGCAGGCGTCGAGACCGGCGGATGGGAGCTCGGCGAGTTACTCGAGGTGGCCGAGGCGCGGGCGAGCGAGCTTCAGGCCCAGGGCGCCTAGCCCTGTCGCGGCTTTCTGTCGCCCTTCTTGTCGATCTTTAGCTTGGATTCCGCTGACGCTGCGCTCTTGGGCGCTCTGCGACCGTGCGTCCCCTTTAGGCGCTCTATCATGTCGATGGGTTCCGGCGGAACTTCGCTAGGCATGCCTGCTAGCGGAAGACTCAGCTGCTTGGTCGGGGAGGTTCGCTCGATGTCTGTTGGCTTCGTCGGATGATGCCTATCGAGTATGAGCGCGCCCGCTGCTCGCAAATCAGCGACGGAGATAGTGCGGCCCCGACAAATCCGTTCCAATAGATCGGCCTGCGCAGGTTCGATTTTGACGAGACGGCCCAACACGTTTAGTAGGTTAAGTAGTTCCGTCGTGTACTCCGAGAGCCAGCGCTCAGGTTGAATGTCACCCAAGGCGGATGGGATGCGTCGCTCGCCGATGATAGGCCGGTCGCGGTTTGCTTTGCGGTAGCTGAACCAGTGTTGAACGACCCGTTTACCGGAGATTTCATATTCCCACACTCGCAGCGGCACTTCGTCGATGTGGCCCGTGCCAACGTGGAGGCGTCGCTCCACAGGATCGTAGTGCAACTCGTCAGGCATTTCACCGTCCGCGCCAATGGCACGCCCCTTAGGCACGCAAGGAGCTTCATGCTTCGGGAGACGTGGCGGCTGCGCAGGCCGACCATCGGCGGCGCTGATGGCACGGTCACCAAACGTGTGCAACCACAGTACGCTACGACCTAACCCAGCCGCTTCCTTGAAGAGACCACCGTCGGCGGTCAGTGGAATGCGCAAACCGGGCTGGACGAGATTGTCTTGAAAACGCGTCGTGTATGCAGGATGCGCCGTCATGGCCGCGATGTACGCGAACACATCCGGGGCGGTTACCTTGAATCCATACCTCCTTGTTAATTCGGCTAGTAGCGCTGGCCGGATATTTGACGTTGTACCTGTTCGGTCCAGCCAAAGAGGAAAGACTCGACCACAAAAACTCCCTTTGTAGTGGTGCATATCGGGGATGAGTGCTGTGGCGGTCAATGCTGGTCCCGACGTTGGCGCGTGCTGCATTAGGGCCGTCAGATATAGCTGATGTTCGGAGTGAGCCTCCCATAGCTCTGGGTTGGGCTGGTTGATCAACCTGTTATCAGGAATGATCCACTGTCGATCGAATGAGCGGAATCCGTATCGAATTGGCAAGATGCACTGGCCTTGGTCCTGAGCCGCAGGTATGGATCTGGAGGCATGGCCTGGCAATCCTTTCGCCACGACCTTCTTGCTGTGTTTGTCGCCAGGCTTCCCCTGCCGCAGGTGTGGATGAAAGAGCTTCTCTTTTTTATCGTCCGATGCGCTTGTGAGTGTGTTCCATCTCCGCTTCAGGGAATCGGAATCTGGTGCGATAACCCACGTCCGTCCAGCCATCACACCAGCCCCGCTGTAGACGAACCATTCTTCCAAGGAAGGATAGGTAGCCCACGCACCAGTGGCCGCAGGGAGGAACGGATCACGCCAGCCAGAAGGGCAGTCTACCCAGCTAGCTTGATCTAGACTTATAGTCGCTAGCGTCTGAAATTTCGCGATGCGATCGTCACCTGCGCGCAATGCTCGGTAACGTACCTTTGCCGGTACCGTTGAATCCTTTTGCGTAGAGCGACTGGCGAGCACGATGCATATCGGCTGTTGAACCGCCTCGAAAATGCGTGTACCCACCGCCGGCTGATGCCCCTCGGGAGAACAGTCGATGATCCAGATCTCATCGGTCGAGCGCCGTAGGTAGTCGCGCATCTTCTGAAACCCAGGACCGTTGAGGAATCCTGCGACCGAGATAAAGCAGACAACACCGTTGTTATCGACCGGATCCTCAAACACCTTCCAAGTTGCCCACCGCCAGAAGTATACGTAGAGATTTCGCAAGTGTTTCGCATGCACGCCAACATGCCATGATGCTGGTGGAAACCAGTCCTCCAAAGGCCCCCTCCTACTCTCGTCGCCATCCTCGATCCATCCACCGTGCCCCTTGGCTCGCTCCCGATACGGCGGATTGCCTATAACGACCCTTATTTTTGTTTCTTTCTTGATCTTGCTCGCTTCTCGCCGGTGCTCGGCGAGCGGCGCAAACATCTCCGGCAACCACTCCTGCTCGATATACGGGTTGGCGAGTGTGTCTGTCATGAACATCCGAGGCGATGTTGATGGTACATCGCCGATGAGTTCGGTCAACTCAGCTAGCACCCGCAGTTGTGCAACGGCGAACGGTCCAAGCTGGACATCGAAAGCGATCAAACGTTTGACGGCATCGTCAATCGCTCCGGGCACAGCCCCGGCTCCTTGGTCGGCCTGGATCGTGTCGGCGATCTTTTGGAGGACTCCTAGAATGAACGTGCCGGTACCGACGGCGGGATCGGCGACTGTCACTGACGACGATGCGAGTCCCTCTGCCAGCCTGAATCTGGAATGCAGCAACTCGTCCACCAAGCGGACCATCTCTCGAACAACCTGCAACGGTGTGTAGTACGATCCAGTCTGCTTACGCAGCTTGTTGTCATAGACTTCAAGGAAGTCCTCGTAGAAATACAACCACGCTTCTGGGTGTCCTTTGCTGATACGAGGCCAATCCACAGCGCTGAGCACGCGCTCCAGCGTGCCGATGGATGTCGGTAGACTTTTCCGGCCGTTGAACGTGAGCATGCGGAGTGCAGTACCGATCAGCGTAAGCCCAAGCTCTTGGCCGGTTTGGTCGAGACCTTTGGCTAACGAGATGTTATTTGCGCGGGCCATCAGCATGCCAAAGGTCACAGTCTGCGCGTATCCATCCGCAAATTCATCGTCGGTTGCATCGGGGAATAAAACTTTCCGCCAGTCTTTCTTGAGCGCCGTCAACGAGGGGTTTTTAATGGTTAGTTGCTCGACAACTTCGTCTCTTAACAGACGACACAGCCGCGCACTTATCTCGGCAAGCTGCTTGGCATCCGACGGTGCAATTGGATTCCATCGCAGGAAGTTCTCAAAAAAAGCGAGAAGAGAGCGTGGGGCCTGTAGCTTGTCCCCCGCCGTGCGAATATCACCCGTCAAAGAGACAATGGAATCAACAAGTTCACCATTGCGCCATAAGCTGAAGCCATTGCCGTCAGTATACACGAGGTTGGGCAACGCTCGGAGATGCGCCCACTGCTCCCGATCATGATGGTCACTGAACGATCGCGGATCGGCCCCTTTCCCCGGTGCTTTGATTTCGACGAATCCGACCAAGGCACCGGAGAGCGTTACAGCGTAGTCGGGGCGAACTTTGAGCTGTTGAAGTGGCGCCTCACCGACAGCCACCACTTTGGCCGTCGGCATTGAGAGTCGCGCGATGTCTTGGAGAAGGTGTTCGATTGGCACGCGAAGCTGATCCTCGGGCTGTCCAGTCGCAGCCGGATTGGAGAGCTTCGCCTTCGCTTCCGTGCCGAACCAAGCGACGGCCTCATCAAGCGTGCGCGCAGATGCACGTTCTGTGACGGTCTTTGCTCGTATCTTAGTTGGCATCTCCCCTGATCGTTCCATGTCACACTCGACGTGGGCGACTTTCCTACATGCTGCGGCGGCGAGGAGGTGAGCAGCAGCCTCAAGTTGTCGTGGGAAAACCTGATGTTCCACGCCCCATAGCTGTTCTACGGTCTGATCGGCGCGGGCCATGTTTACGCCCGCCCGGGGAGCGCTATTGGCTGGCCGCTGAGCTGCTTATAGAAGTCGCAAGATGACCCTGCGCTTGCCTGTGCGCGCAATCTCAGCGACAGCGACCGGTACCGCCGCACGTCGGGCATCGCTCCCCTGGCCACTTGCCCGCGAGCACGGCCTCCACCTTGCGTGCCGACCAGGCGCGGGATCAACGGCGCCAGCAGCTGGCGCTCGTCGTCGGTGTAGCGGTCGTTGAGGCTACGGCCGATCGCGGCTAGCTCGGGCGAAGCGCGCCGCGGGCTGTCGCTGTGCGGCTCACCGGCGACGAACGCGACGGCCTCCATGAGGCACATGCCGGCGTCCGGCGTGTTGTGGCTGCCGTACTTGAGGACGAAGTTGGGTGGGAGTTCACGAGCAAGAGCCATTGTCAGTGTCCTTTTTAGGTGTGTAGTCGAGACGTGATGGGGTGGAGTCTCCGCGGATCCGCGGATCGAACGAGACGCTCGCCGGAGTTGGGCGGACATACGGCTCCGTTTATTTCCAACCTCGACGCCGCTTACGAGCAGACGATCGAGAGCCTGGGGTGTCCACCCACATAGAACGTTACTCATCTGCGTCCCGCCCCATATACAACGTCCGCACATCCGTATGGCGTGTCTTGCACCACGGTATCCTCGTTAGAATCTTCCTCACCCCACTGTTCGCTGGACTGCTCGTCATCAGGGGCGTCTCGATCGACGTATATCTGCAGATCCAAGTAGGCGGAAGAGGCAGAAGACGCGGATGACTCAAGGCGCAGTAAACGATTCTCGTCGCTCAACCTGATTGCTAGCGATCGATGCTGCAACGCATCCTCCAGCGCGGCCCTCCGTAACACCTCAGTTTGAAGGACTTCCTGGCGTGCCGCGCGCAGATCGAGACCGTATGCTTGTGCCGCGCCTCGTGCTTCTGCAAGTTGTGCGATAACGATCTCAAGTTGCTGGGACGTTTGCCCGAGCCGCGCGTCAAGCTCCAAGAGAGCGTTGCATAGTCCTACCCCAGTCTCCAGTGTCATGGCGACACCGTCGCGCAATACACGCGTAGCAATGTCCCTCATGTCGTCAGCGGGCGCGCTTGAACCCCTTCCAGTAGCGAAAATAAGGGTCTCCGTGCGGGGAGCTCCATGAACATCCAGCGTGAGGAAAGTTTGATTTTGTACGGTCATTATGTCCTCCGTGCATCCATCAGTTTCTTACCGATAGGACGAAACATTGCGCGCAGCGCGTTCGAGCTCCCTCACAGACCCGAGTTCGGCAAGCGCGGCATCGCGCTGAAGCGTCACCTCGGTTAAGGCAGCGCGTGCAGCGTCCCGCTGGGACTCAAGCTCCGACACCCGGGCGGTCAGCTCGGTGGTGCCCTCCGTCCCACACTGCCGGCACGGGATCCGATCGTCCTCACTTACAATGTCAGCCATGTCTGTCTCTATTGCGATCCACGTGCCAAATTTTCATACCCGTCAACTACGCGACTTCACATCTACGCACCCTACGACCAATTTCAGATGTGGCGCAGCGTATCCACAATCAATTTCAGATGTGGCGCCGCGTATCCTGGGTACCAATAACGCGTAACAGCCTGATGAGCCTCAATACGAAGACGACCCAGAACTTGTATCTTCTTCCTCAAAAAGCTTGCTTGTGCCTTTGAAAGATGAGCCGGCCCAGCCAAGACGATCGAAGATCGTCTTGGCTAACTTCCAGCGATCCGAGCTGAGGTGCGGACCAATCTGACGCAAATAGGACTTGTTGTTGCTACGATCCCAATGCTCGGTATCAATGAGAGCAATCCGCCCGTCCATGCGGATCGGAACATTCTGGGAGCTTGAATCCATCCCCCGGAAATGGAAAAGAACAGTGCACAAATCTCGGAGAATGTCCGGATCGATAGAGTGGTAGGCAGCTCGCGTTTGTGCATCGGTCAATAGACCAAACTGCTCGACAGCAAGTATGTAAGAAGGCCCCCGGTAAGAGTGCACGTGCGGTAGCTCAAAGATCCACTTGTGGGGGACGGCTACATGCTTCAAGAGGCGCTTGTCGACAAAGGTGCGAAGACGATCTGCACCCTCGACGCGGTGTGCATAGTGCTCACGCTGGTCTTTTGAAGTCGTAGCTGTACTGTACTTCTTGAAAAGAATTCCAGGCACCGACGGATGCCCGGCCACCATGATCTTACGATTGTCCGAACGATCTAAGACCCGAAACCCGGCAGTGCGCCAAGCCTCACGTGAGGTGAACATGTGCCGGTCGCTAAACAGGGTCTTGAGATCGAGACCTATAGGATCAAAGAAGGGCACGCGCAGTTAATCTCCAAAGCCGTGCTCACTGTCGACGGCAGCACTGTCACGCCCCTCTGGGGTGGCTGGAGCGGCCATCGCCAACGTACGAAGCTGGGCGATCTCAAAGTCGACCTTCACAAGATCCGCGATCAGCGACCGCCGCTGCCTCTCAAACGCGTCCAACTGCTCGCGACGCGCTTCGGAAGAAGAAGGCATGCCCTCGCGATAGCACAGGCGACACTTCGCGGTGTGGATAATGGCAGAAAGATCGAACTCCCGAAGGGGTCGACGTCGCTTGCATATTTCGCAAAGCCTCGTCACCCCTGCAATCTTACCGCGTAAGACAACTAAGGGATAAGTAAAAGTACGTTCAATACGTACTTTTTGTCCTGGTCCCCTGCTTCTAGGAGGCATGCCGCTGCCTGCTGCCTGGGGATCGGCGCGAGAGAGGTCGGCTGCCTGGGATCGTGCAGGCCTACAGGCGAGCCTAAGGCTGCCTCGGGATACCAGGGGCTGCCTAGTGGATGCCTAAGGCTGCCTGGGGGCATGCAGGCCTACCTAAGGCTGCCTGGAGCCTGGGGTCGTCCTAGGAACGTGCAGGCATGCCCCCCTGGAGCCGTGCAGGCATGCCACGGGCCCAGGGATGTGCCGAGGGCCGTGCTGGGCGCGATGGGTGTATCGGATCCTCCCTGTGCCTTTCCCGTACCTGTGGGGTGGCGCTATAACCGTATGAAGGACCACGTCTTTCCGGGCTGCTCCTCCTGTTCCCCCCTTCTTTATAAAGGTAGTAAATAAGGGGCTACCTACCAGGTATGGGCCCTAGGCTCTCTGGGTATCCTGTAGAGAGTTGGGGAGATCAGGTGATCGGGGGGAACAGCTGCCCCTGTACCCTTGCCAACCTCTAATGTAAACTATTAAAATCAGTTGTGATTTTTAGCTGAAC
>Ga0193692_1000164_pt1 | contig 16246 bp, 11 predicted proteins | sample L3a1metaG_FD_144917 | JGI IMG/M metagenome (GOLD analysis project Ga0193692, IMG submission 144917) | Soil microbial communities from a riparian zone of the East river system, Colorado, United States - L3a1 | ecosystem: Environmental > Terrestrial > Soil > Riparian zone | place: USA: East River... | reverse complement strand
CCCGTGGCGAACGGGTCGATCGCTATCTAACCATCCGCCGCACCAGGGAAGGTAAGTTGATTAACATATTGCTCACCGTTTCGCCTGTCAGAGATCGTTCAGGTCGCGTCATCGGCGCCTCCAAAATCGCCCGCGATCTCACGGGAGTTGGAAACGAACAGCTGGCTGGTTTCATGGCCGCGATTGTGGAATCCTCGGATGATGCCATCGTCAGCAAGGACCTGCATGGAACTATCACCAGCTGGAACAAGGGAGCGGAGAGGGTTTTCGGTTACACGGCCGCCGAAGCGGTGGGCCGGCCGATAAATATCCTTATTCCGGAAAACCGCGGTGACGAGGAGCCGGCGATCCTGGCCAAAATCTCCCGCGGTGAACGGATCGAACATTATGAAACCGTTCGTCGCCGAAAAAACGGTCAACTGATTGAGATTTCGCTCACAATATCGCCGATCCGGGACGCGAGCGGCAGAATCATAGGTGCTTCAAAGATCGCTCGCGATATCTCGGAGCAGCGGCGCGCGAGTGAACGCATCCGCCGCAGCGAAGAGCGCTTCCGCGTCACCCTTTCGAGTATCGGCGATGCCGTTATTGCGACCGATGTTCAAGGCCGTATCACGTTTATGAATCCAATCGCCGAGAAGGTCACCGGCTGGATGGAAGCGGATGCTCTCGGCCTGCCCCTGGACGACGTCTTTGTCATCAGCAACGAGACCACTGGAGAGGGAATGCCCAACCCCGTCCGGAGCGTCCTCCGGGACGGTGCAACCGTTGGCCTGGCAAATCATACAATCCTTACGGCAAGGGACGGCACCAGGATCCCAATCGATGATTCTGCCGCTCCCATCCGTGATCCCTCAGGAGAGCTGACAGGTGTGGTGCTTGTTTTCCGCGATGTCCGCACCCATCGGGAGGCCGATATGGCCAGGGATCGGCTGGCCGCAATTGTAGAATCATCGGACGATGCTATCGTTGGAAAAAACCTCTCGGGTGTAGTGACGAGTTGGAATACGGGAGCCGAACGGCTGTTCGGCTACTCTGCGGGTGAAATGGTAGGGCAGTCTATTTTGCGCGTCATTCCTCCTGATCGACACCATGAAGAAACTGAAATTTTACGCCGATTGCAGCAGGGCAACCGGATCGACCACTTCGAAACCGTCCGCATGCGGAAGGACGGAACCAAAGTCCATGTTTCTTTAACCGTGTCTCCCGTTAAAAACAGAGAAGGAGAAGTAGTGGGTGCATCCAAGATCGCTCACGATATAGGCGAGAGGCTCCAGGCCGAGCAGACTCGCAGCCGGCTCGCTGCCATTGTCGAATCCTCTGACGATGCCATTATCAGCAAATCGATCGACGGAATCGTGGAAAGCTGGAACAAAGGTGCCGAGCGAATGTTCGGATACACCGCCGCCGAAATGATCGGCCAGTCCATTCTTAAAATCATTCCTTTGAATCGCCATCAGGAAGAGCCCGCGATTCTGGAACGCCTCCGCCATGGCGAACGCGTCGAGCACTTTGAAACAGTGCGCGTAAGGAAGGATGGCCGAGAAATTGAAGTTTCGGTCACTATTTCCCCAATTCGCAACTCTGCTGGAGAAATCGTTGGTGCCTCCAAGATCGCGCGGGATATTAGCGACAGAAAAACCTCCGAACGTGCTCTGGCCGAAATCCGTGAAAAGCTGCAGGCGTATACCAGCGAGCTCGAGGAACGCGTGCAGGAACGAACCGCCCGCCTTGAGGAGATGGTCGGAGAACTCGAAGCCTTCTCATACAGCATCTCTCACGACCTGCGAGCGCCCCTCCGCGCGATGCAACAGTACTCCCACGTTCTGCTCGAGGATTACAAAGGGAAGTTTGATGCTCAGGGTGAACTTTACCTCAAACGCATCATTGCTGCCGGAGATCGCCTCGATACCCTCATTCGCGATGTTCTCGCCTATAGCCGCGTGATGCGTGAACCACTCACACTCGAGACAGTTCCGCTTGAATCGCTCATTCACGGCATCATCCGTGATCTGCCGGATTTGCAACCGGATAAGGCTGATGTTCGAATTGAAGCTCCGCTCTTGCCTGTATGTGGCAATCCCGCTTTCCTGACCCAGGCTCTCACAAACCTGCTTACAAATGCCGTAAAATTTGTTCCTGCGGATCGCAAACCAACCGTTCGGGTTTGGACAAAGCCGCACAACGGTATTGTCCGGCTCTCCATTCAGGATAATGGCATCGGCATTCCAATAGAGCATCATAGTCGAATCTTCGGCCTGTTCGAACGCCTCCATACGGACCGCGAATACGAGGGAACCGGCATTGGCCTCGCAATCGTCCGAAAGGCTGTCGAGCGGATGCGAGGCACTGTCGGTTTGCAGTCTGAAAGAGGAGTCGGCAGTACCTTCTGGATCGAACTTAAGGCGCCGACAGCCTGATTGATCAATTTTTCACCACACGTAGAAGCTTTTCAACTTTTTGCGTTATCCCCACAATGATGGCGATGCGTAACCCGATTATTCTCGCCCTCGATGTCCCGAATCCCGAACGCGCCCTCCAGCTCGTGGAGCGCGCTCGGCCCTTCGTCGGCGCCTTCAAAATCGGCAGCGAACTTTTCACGGCTGCTGGACCCGAAATAGTCCGCCAGGTCCGGGCGCTTGGCGCTTCCGTATTTCTCGACCTGAAGTTTCACGATATCCCAAACACCGTCGCCAAAAGTGTTTCCGCGGCAACGAGGCTCAATGTCCAGATGTTGACCATTCATACTTGTGGCGGCATCGAAATGATGAAAGCGGCCGAAGCCGCTGCCCAGGAAACTGCCCGTCAGTTGGCCTATGAACCACCCCTCGTACTCGGCGTGACTGTGCTCACAAGTATGGAGGAAGGAACCTTGAATGAGATTGGCGTCAATTCGCCCAACGTCGAAACGCAAGTCGAACGACTCGCAAAGCTGGCCGGCACGGCCGGGTTACGAGGTCTCGTTTGCTCTCCCCTGGAACTTCCCCTTTTGCGGCGCGTTCTTGCCCCCTCTGTCCAGTTGGTCACCCCTGGAATCCGAGGCGCTAGCGATGCTGCGGGAGATCAAAAACGCACCCTCAGCGCAAAGGAAGCGATCGAGAACGGCGCCACATGGATTGTCATCGGCCGTCCCATCTACGCTGCACCCGATCCGGCCCGCGCTGCTCAGGAAATCCTCGCCAGTCTGTCCGCCCCTTAAGCGCAACCTCACATCCACTCATCCACTCACGCAACCATCCAATGCGCTGGTTGCCGTCACCCTCCGGCCCAGGCCTCCAGGCGCAGTTTCAGACTTTCCAACTGCGAAAGCTCATGGTCGATCTGCGGAAAATCTCTGAGCAATTGTTCGAGCGTTGGAATCGCCCCCCAGGCTGTCACCGCAAATGTCTCAAAGGCTTTATCTCCGGCAATTCCAAGCTGCCCGTTATGCCTGGCGAACCGCTGGCGCAACGTCGCACTCCATTGCTCAAACGTCTTCGGCGTTTCCATGTTATGTCGCCCTACCCACGGTATCCATTCCTCAATCTGCGATCGGTGGCACGCCGTTACCCGCGCGATCAGCTCGAACGCCGGTTCCACATCAATCGCAAGATCGTAGGCGCCCGCCCCGAACATGTAGCCATCATAAACCGTCAGGATTACCGGGGTTTTTCGCGGTTCGGATTTCCGTTCATCCGCCGGGTACTCCGGAGTAAACGCGTGTGGCACATTGATCATATAGGCCACGCGCCGGACCGCCTCCGCCACCGTTACATGGTCGTTGTGAATGCCTGCCAGCGGGTCAGGCGCCACGGGAGGACAGAACAAATAATCCGGCTCAAATTCGCGCACCGCCTTCCACAGGGCCGCCAGTAGTTCTGTCGTAATCTGCAGGCACGCCTCGCGCGGAATCTGTCCATTCGGCAGGCGAAGCGGTTCGAACTCGTATCCCCCTGCGGCGGCGGCTTCGCGCTGCTCGCGCAGGCGCAACTCCCCTGTCTCATCTCGTGTTCGAAAATGGTGCCCCGCTTTCCCATCCGTGCAAACAAGGACCCGTGCCCGCAATTTGTCGCCCAGTTTGCGCCGCCACATCTCGAATGTCCCGGAGGCCACAAATTCGAAATCATCATAGTGCGCATGAACCGAGAGAATCTTCATGGAAATGCGGATGTTCGGCAGCCATTGCTTCCACGGCAAACCAAATCCTTGTCCCCGGTGCCCGTCCGGAAGGACTCATTCGCTTCCGTCTTCGGTGCTACCGTTGCAGGGCCAGCTAGTTCCCTCTCCCGGGCGGGGAGAGGGACAGGGTGAGGGCGGACCATCTTGCTTTCGCTTAATCTCCAACGCCAATATCGATTTGCGAGCCGTCCACACGCAGAGCCAAAGCGCAGTCAGAGGCAACCAGATGTATTTAAGCTCACTCTGCAACACCACAGCGCCTCCTTCACGAAAGAAGCGGCTCACCGAAATCGGCGAGACTTCGATCGGCCGCCATGGAAAAAAATAACGCGTGTTATCAAATGGGGCGAAGAACGCCACTCCAAGCCCTCCATTCGTCATCGCATCGAGAACCGCGTGTGATGCCGTAAACACAAAGAACAGTAATGTGAGCCGCCAAAAAGATCGACGCTTTCGAAGTTCACTCGCGACTACGAACATCGCCCACAACAAAGCAAATAGAAGAGAATGAAAAAAACCCCGGTGGCCGAGAAAATCTCCGTAATCCACTCCGAAGGCAAACGTCATCACATCCGCGTCAGGCAACACCGCAGATCCCGCTGCCAGCACCCAAAAGCGCCACCCCTGTCGCTCCCCAGTCGCAATTTTTCCAAAAGCGATTGCCGTAAATGCGTGTGTGAAGGCAGAGGCCATTTGTGCCGCACAGATTGCCTAACAATTTGACAGCTGGCGAGACACCTCCTCACACGATTTCCGCAAATTGCAATTCCCTTTCACCCCCTAAACAGGCATTCTTTGACTGGAGCCAGAATGAAGACTAGCGAAGCCAGGTTAACGGTTCTGCTCGTTGAAGATAACCTCGGCGACGCGCGCTTGCTTCGTCATCTGCTCATCGAAGGCGCGGAAAGCTTCGAGATTGAGCATGTTGAAACACTCTCAACCGCCCTCGATCGCCTCGTGCGCGGCGGCATTTCCCTCATTCTTCTCGATCTCTCTCTTCCGGATAGCGTCGGTCTCGATACCTTTGGCGCCATCCAAAAAGCCGCGCCGCAAGCGCCTATCATCGTATTGAGCGGACGCGATGACGAATCGCTCGCGATGAAAACCGTCCATGCGGGGGCGCAGGATTACCTTGTCAAAGGCCAGGTGGACAGCCGCCTCCTCGTGCGCTCCATGCGGTATGCCCTCGAGCGGAAACGCGCCGAGGAAGCCCTCGCCCATGAACGCGACCTCTTTCATACCTTGTTGGATAACCTCCCCGACCGAATTTATTTCAAGGATCACCAGAGCCGATTCATCCGCATCAGCCGCGCTGTCGCCGAACAGTTCAAACTCCGTCACCCCCGCGAAGCCATTGGCAAAACCGATTTTGATTTCTTCGCGACCGAGCATGCTCAGACGGCTCTCGAAGATGAGCAGCAAGTCATGCTCACCGGCGAGCCTATGCTCGGAAAAATTGAAAAGGAAACCTTGCCCAATGGAACCGTGACCTGGGCGCTCACTTCCAAAATGCCGCTGAAGGACAAGCAAGGCAGGGTCATCGGGAACTTCGGCATCTCGCGCGATATCACCGCTCTCAAGATTGTTGAAGACCAACTCGCCGCCGAACGCAACCTCTTGCGCAGCCTCATCGACAACCTGCCGGATTATATTTACGTCAAGGATGCCGATTGCCGCCTGGTCATCGATAACATCGCGCACCGCCGTTTCCTGGGGGCCACTTCTCCGGATGAAGTTGCTGGAAAAACCGTCGAAGATTTTTTTCCGCCAGACCTCGCCGCCCAGTACACCAAAGATGATCAAACCATCATCCAGACAGGGCATCCGTTGCTCAATCGCGAGGAACCCGTCGTCGATCGCATGAACAATCAGCGATGGCACAGCACCACCAAGGTCCCTTTGCGCGATAACGATGGCTACATCATGGGTCTTGTCGGAATCGGGCGCGACATCACCGAACAAAGGCTTGCGGCCGACGAACTGCAAAGAGCCAATACCCAGCTGGAAGCCAGCAAAGCCGAATTGGAAAAAGTTCTCGCCGACCTGCAGAAATCGCACGAGGAACTCAAAGCCGCCCAATACCAACTGATCCAGGCCGAAAAAATGCAGTCTGTAGGACGCCTGGCAGCCGGCGTTGCCCACGAGGTAAAAAATCCCCTCGCCATCCTCACCATGGGCATTGATTACATCTCGAAGAACCTCGGCTCCCCGGACGAAAATATCGCGCAGATTCTCTCCGACATGAACGACGCCCTCAAACGCGCCGATTCCATCATTTTGGGTCTGCTCGATTTTTCTGTCCCAGGCGCTTTGAAGCTTGCTCCCGAGGATCTCACGATTCTATTGGACGGAAGCGTCGCTCTGGTCCGGCATGAAATGGCCATTAATGGGATCATTCTCAATCGCTGCCTCGCGACGGATCTTCCTCCGGTGCGCGTAGATAAAAACAAGTTGAAGCAGGCCTTTGTCAACATTCTCACGAACGCCATGCACGCCATGCCCTCCGGCGGGACTGTCACGGTGCGCACCTACGCGCGCTGCGAGTTGCAGCCTGGCGAAGCCGGCCACGACGCAGGCTCCCGCTTTGCCAATCGTTTTCGCCCAGGCGACTCGATCGTCGCCGTCGAAATCGAAGACACCGGAGCTGGCATCGCGCCCGATAAGCTTGGAAAAGTATTCGACCCTTTCTTCACTACGAAACCCGCCGGAAAAGGGACCGGTCTCGGTTTGACCGTAACGAAAAAAATCATCGAACTGCACGGTGGAAGCATCGATATTGGAAACCGTCCGGAAGGCGGCGCCATTGTGACCATTTTGTTGAAGGTTTAAACCATGGAGTTTTTATGGATAAAAAACGAATTCTAATCATTGATGATGAACCCGGATTCACACGGATGGTGAAACTAAACCTCGAGAAAACCGGCTTCTTCGAAGTCCGCGAAGAAAACAAGGCAACCTACGCCATTCCCGCCGCGCGTGAATTCAAGCCCGATCTGATCCTCCTGGATGTCATCATGCCGACCATGGACGGCGGAGACATTGCCGCCCACATCAAGGCCGACCGTCATCTGCGCGATATCCCGGTTGTTTTCCTTACGGCCACGGTCTCCCAGCGTGAAGCCGGCGAAGAAGGAATGAAAAGCGGTGGCGCGCTGTTCCTGGCCAAGCCCGTGAGCGTTGAAACCCTGATCAAGTGCATTAACGAGAATACCCGAAAGGCTGTGCCGAAGCCTGAGGAGAAGCGGGCATCGTTATAACATTTGGCTGCGGTCCGTAGTTGAAAAGTCTCGCGCGGTCCCTAAGCTTGCCGCGTCTATGAAGTCTTTTCCCTTGCGCGTTCAAATCGTTTCAACCTTGTTTGCGGCCGTTCTCCAACTCGGTGCGTTCGCATCTCAGCCTGCTGTTGAACTTAAACAGATAGCCGAGGGCTTTGTTTCACCCCTGAACCTGCTTTCTCTACCGGACGGCTCCGGACGCCTGCTCATTGGCGACCAGATTGGCGTCATAAAAGTCGTGAACAAGGATGGAAACGTGGCGAGCGAGCCGTTTGCCGACCTGCGCGAAAAGATGGTGAAACTGCCGCCTTCATTCGATGAACGCGGCCTGCTCGGAATCGCCTTGCATCCGCAATTCCAGCAGAACAGGAAGCTCTACATTTTCTATAGCGCGCCCCGTCGCGCCTCCGCCCCCACAAATTACAATTGCACGAGTCATCTTTCCGAATTCAGGATGAAAAACACAGACTCCATTGATCTTTCTTCGGAGAAAATTCTCCTCGAAATCGATAAACCGCAGATGAATCACAACGGCGGCCGGATCGCCTTTGGGCCGGACGGCTACCTCTACGTGGGTGTCGGGGATGGCGGCGGGGCCAATGATAATGAAATGGGCCACTCGCCAAAGGGCAACGGCCAGGACACGACCAAACTGCTCGGAAAAATTCTTCGCATCGACGTGAACAAAGGCGAACCCTACGCCATCCCGAGTGATAACCCGTTCGCCGATGCAAAAGCTGGCAGGCCTGAGATTTATGCGCTGGGCCTCCGCAATCCCTGGGGATTTTCATTCGACCGCGGCGGAAGCCATGAGCTTTTCTCCGCGGATGTCGGACAGAATCGTTTCGAAGAAGTCAATATCATCGCCAAAGGCGGCAATTACGGCTGGAACCTTCGAGAAGGCTTCACTTGCTTTGACCCAAAGAAGCCGAACAGCCCTCCGGATGATTGCCCCAAAGTAGCAGCGGACGGACGGCCTCTCCTTGATCCGATTGTCGCCTACAAGAATTTCGGCGCGTTCAAGAAAGACCCTGAATCACGCGGCATCTCTGTCACAGGTGGATATGTCTACCGCGGCAAAGCCATTCCCCAATGGCAGGGCAAATATATTTTTGGCGATTGGTCCCGCAATTGGGCCAAGGCGGACGGCACAATTTTCGTCGCAATGCGTCAGCCTCCAACCTCTTTCGGGTCGGGTTCCTCGACGGATAAATGGTCTCTCGAAGTTTTAAAGCTCACCGATGCGGACACAGTTCCGCACTATATCGTTGCTTTCGGCGAAGATGCTGACGGCGAACTTTACGTCCTCACGAACGACCGGAACGGCCTGATCGGCGTCACCGGCAAAGTATTCAAGCTGGTCCCGCGCAGTTAAGACTAGAGCAAGCTTCGCAGGAATACCTCGTCTCCCTTGGTCGCGAGCACGTATACTTTATCCTGCTGCACCCAACTGGCGGTCGACAATTTGCCAATGGTTTCGACTTGCTGGCCAGAAGGCGGGTCGGCCAAATCCTTCCGATTCACGACGAAGAGGAACACATCCTTCCCTTTTCCGGCATTGAGGCACACCAGTGAAACCGTCCGGCTGTGCCAAGGAAACACCACCGCTCCGGTTCCCTGAAGCTTGGAAAGCCCCGGCGTCAGTTCGTAATCGCCATGGCCATTACGGGCCTTCACATACTCGCGAATGGCTCCAAGGTCATTCGTCATCAATGGCATGTCGTAGTTGCCCATCGCTGTCCGGACCATCTTTTGTCGAAACGCCGCAAACGAATAACTCGGTCGCTGTCCCTGGATCAGCAGCGCAATGCCGATCAAGAGAATCACTGCCGCTGCCGCCGCCCAGACGATTTGCTTGTTCCACCTCGAAGGCGCCTTCGGCTTTTGTAAAATAATTCGGTTCGACAGCCCTGCAGGAACACCGATTTCGCGGAATTTTGCCCGGATACTGCTCTGGGTGGCAGAATGGTCCTGAAACCACTTTTGCAACTCCGAATTGTGCTTCAATGTTTCCAGTGCCAGCGCCACGTCCGGATCAGTTGCCGAATCCACCCCGGGCCGGTAAGCAAACAGGACTTCGCGCGCGCGTTCAGGTGTCACATTGACCTCCCTTGCCGCGGCTTTGACTTGCTGCTTTGCTCAAGCTGTTTATAGAGCTGGTCCAGGCCCCGGGAAATTCGCGATTTAACGGTCCCAATCGGTACCCGCAACACCTCTGCGATCTCCTTGTACGAAGAATCCTCGAGGTAAAACAGCGCCACGGGCGCCTGGTAGACTTCATCGATGCGGCTTAACGCCGCCACCACCTGCCCGGCATCGAGACGATTCACCAACTCAGGGTTTACGACAGGTAATTCAGTCTCCACAACGTCCAACTCAAAATGGGGAAAGTTCTTATGACGGCGTCTGCTGTTCAGGAATTCGTGATGAAGGGTACTAAACAACCAGGTCTTCACTTTGGAACGGTCGCGCAGCTGATGGCCCTTCGTCGCCCAGGTGTAAAACGTCTGCTGGGTAAGGTCACATGCATCTGGTTCTGACTGCGTCAAACTGTAGGCAAATTGGTAAAGCGCCTTGTAGAAACGAGTCACTAGACTTTCAAAGTCTAACTCGTCCGCCATAGTCGCATCATCCCTAATACGAAACAGCAAAACGCCAATTGTTCCCGTCTGTTCCACTTCATTTCAGCCCATTGAAACACCCCTAAATCCCGGCGCGAGCCCAATTTCCGGCTATCCCGTCAGGAATGTTCCGGGTTTGACACCCCAGTCGGAAAGTCGTACAACGATCATCGGCAAACCAACAGCGGGGTTAAAACAGCCAGACGGCGCAGCTCATATGCATACCAGAGCGAGGATAAAAGGGGCCTTGCCTTCCCTATGCGCGAAGGGGCGCCGGGCATTCACCCTGATCGAACTTCTGGTTGTTATCGCGATTATCGGGATTTTGGCCAGCATGGTCCTCCCTGCCCTCGCCAAGGCAAAAAGCCGCGGACATTCCATCAGCTGCCTGAACAACATCCGTCAACTCACCCTGGCTTGGATCATGTACTCAGGCGACTTCGACGACCGCCTCACCTACAATCTGGGCGGCAGTGCCGACCGCACGAGTTTCGCCGCGAAAACGAATATCAACTGGGTCAACAACATCCTCTCCTGGGAGGTCGACCCCGAAAACACCAATACAGCCCTCATCACCGAAGCTGCGCTCGGATCCTTTACCTCCGGGAATTATCGAATTTATAAATGTCCGTCAGACCGCGCACTCAGCGCCGAACAGCGGGCCGCTGGTTACACCGAGCGCACTCGCTCTTACTCCATGAACGCCATGCTCGGCAACGCCGGTTCACTCATTCAATACGGCGTGAACCAAAATAATCCGAACTACCGCCAATTTTTCACCCTCTCGAGCATCCCTGATCCTGCGAACATTTACGTCTTTTTGGACGAACACCCCGACAGCATCAATGACGGCTACTTCTTGAATGTGCCGGATGAAGATTTCTGGTATGATCTCCCGGGCTCCTCTCACAATGGCGCGTGCAACTTTTCGTTCGCGGATGGCCATGTCGAATTCCACAAATGGCAGAGCCCTGATACCATCAAGCCGGCGGAGCCCGAAGCTGCCGGGTTGCCGCTGCGAATATCCGAAGCTGCACGTATTGATTACAATTGGATTTCCGACCGAACCAGTGTTGAACGCTATCGCACTCCCAATCCGCCCTATAAACACTGATTCTCCCGCTCGGACTCCGTCTTCACTTGGATTAACCGATGACTCCTCAAGAGGCGACGAAACGACACATCGCACTGACAGAACAGCTCCGCTCACACGATTACGCCTACTACGTCCTGGCGCAGCCCACTATTTCAGACCAGGAATACGATCGGCTTTACCGCGAGTTATCCGATCTCGAACTCCAGTTCCCGGAGCTCTGTACTCCCGACTCTCCCACACAACGGGTCGGCGGCGCGCCGCTGAAACAATTTCATCCGGTCCAGCATCTCCGCCCCATGATGAGCCTGGACAATACGTATTCGCAGGCGGAAGTACGCGAATTTGTCGCTCGCGTCCAACGGCTCCTCCCTGGCGCGCAATTGGAATGGGTCGTCGAACCAAAAGTTGATGGGGTTGCCATCAATCTCCGCTATCAGAAAGGCAAATTCACCACCGGCGCAACACGAGGCGATGGAACTACCGGAGACGATATCACCGTCAATCTTCGCACCATCCGCAGTATTCCTCTCACACTGAGGCCGCCGAAAGTTGGTGACATTCCAGAAACATTCGAAGCTCGTGGCGAAGTTTACCTGACGAAGGCCGGCTTTGAAAAAATCAACGCCGAACGCTCCCGTGCCGGCGAAGACCTTTTCGCGAATCCACGGAATGCAGCCGCGGGCTCGTTGAAACAGCTCGATCCAAGGATCGTCGCCAAACGCCCGCTCGACTTCGTCGTCTACGGCGTTGGTGTCGTGGAAGGAAATTATCGTCCCCAAACACAGGTTGAAATGTTGGATTGGCTCCGTTCGCTCGGCTTCAAAATGCCGGAACGCACCTGGTTCTGCACCTCCGTCGAGGAACTGCTAATCGCTATCGATGAACTCGATACAATCCGGAAAAAGTTCAACTACGAAACGGATGGTGCCGTGATCAAGCTCAACTCATTCGCCCAACGTGAGCAGGTGGGTGTCACTTCCAAGGCTCCGCGTTGGGCCATGGCTTATAAATACGCCGCTGAACAGGCCGAAACGAAGCTGAAGGCCATCACGATTCAAGTTGGCCGAACTGGCGCATTGACTCCGGTCGCCGAACTCGAGCCCGTTTTGCTCGCCGGCACGGTCGTTAAACGCGCCACGCTTCACAACGAGGACGAGTTGCGTCGCAAAGATATCCGCGTCGGCGATACCGTCACGATTGAGAAAGCGGGTGAAATTATCCCCGCAGTAATTGGTGTTGTCCTCACAAAGAGGATGGGAACCGAAACCGTTTTTCTTTTCCCTAAAACTTGTCCGGAGTGCGGCGCTCCTGTTTCTCGAACCTCGCGCGAGGAAGAAGCCGTTGTCTGGCGCTGCACGAACTTCGATTGCCCCGCGCAAATCTCCGGTCGCCTCGAACATTGGTGCGCCCGTGGCGCGATGGACATCGAGGGCGGTGGCGAGGTGCTGGTTCGGCAACTCGTCCAGGCAGGTCTCGTCAAGGATGTCGCTGATTTATATAAGCTCACCTTGTCCCAGGTCGCCGGCCTCGAACGAATGGGAGAAAAATCCGCACAGAACTTCCTCGCTGGTGTCGAAAGCAGCAAGACTCGCGACCTCTGGCGATTGATTTTTGGCCTCGGAATTCTCCACGTTGGCGTTGGTGTTGCGAAGAAACTCGGGCGTCAGTTCGCCTCTTTGGATGAAATCCAGAAGGCCTCCCTCGATGAACTCACCCGGGCAGAGGACGTCGGCGAAGTCATTGCGCAAAGCCTCTATGATTGGTTCCAGCAGGCGCGAAATCACGAATTGATCGAACGATTACGGGCGTCCGGCCTCAATTTCCAGTCCCACTCCCGGCCTGCTCCTGGCGCCGAAACCGGGCAACTCACGGGAAAAACGTTCGTGCTCACCGGCACACTTCCCACGCTGAAACGCGAAGAAGCGGCAGCAAAAATTGAAGCCATGGGCGGCAAGGTCAGCGGCAGTGTGAGCAAGAAAACCGATTATCTCCTCGCCGGCGAAGATGCAGGTTCAAAACTCGAAAAGGCCCGCGCCCTTGGCGTTAAAATTATCGACGAGGCAGAATTCCTTAAAATGTCCCAGACTTAAGATTTCTTTTATCGAACTGCAGCCCGATAGAACTTGCGATCTCCGATAGCCTTTTGGTCGTCGTAGCTCCAGACGCTTTGGGTCATCCAATTCGTTGCGATCGACTGCCAGGCTTGCAAATCATTGGATGTCTCGAGCACAATCCGTTGCCCAATGACACCGTTTACCGATAGGTGGAGGCCACCATTGCGATTGATTGCGAGACTCGGTGCAGCGAACGACGACATGACCGTGACAGGATGCGCCGCGTAAAAGTATCGACTTTGCCCATTGGCAATAATCTGCATGAACAATGGACGCTCTCCCGTGGTGGCATTAGTAGCTGCAACCGCTGAGATCAAATTAAATGAGCCGACCGCGGCAGCTCCCGTCCCCGTAATTCCTTGTTGTATAAGTTGCTGTTCATTCCCGTTGAAAGGATTCCAGTCGTCGTCCAAAAACAGCTTGATCACGGCATTGCTCGTGTCCGGCCGCGCCCATTGATAAATGTAACCTATGGAAATGCTTTGCCCGAAGGAGACGGAATTGGTGCGAGGTTCCATTGTGATGAGGCTCGCCCAATTACCGCGATTGGTTGAGAGGGCTGTGCGGTTGGTTTGAACGCCTGCTCCGAGGTTCCACCGCTGGTTGTATCCGTCCCGAATTCGTGAGCCGCCCGCGGGTTGATTGGTGCTCAGGCGATCACCGCCCCCAATCAGACTGTAAACAAAGCCCGCGTTCGCTCCAGCACTCTCACTCGCCGTCCACCAGCCTTGGCGCTGGCTGGGTGTAATCGGCGAGACGCTATCATCAGTGGGAGTTTGGAGATCGATCGTGCCATGATACCAGAGATGGACATCGGAATGGGATCCGCCGACTCCGCTGTATCCTCCATCCAGGTTTGCGAGCTGGCGAACATAGGCTCCGGCTACAGGCTCGCCATTGAAAATGGGGTCGAGCGTTTGGAAGTAGTCATCATGAAAGAGCACATTCTCATATGTCTTTGCGGGCGCATCCACCACAGTGTAAATGCCGAACCCGGAGAAGCCATCGTTGTTCAGAGGATGAGGATCGAGCGTCGTGAGGTGATCCACCCAAACGCCATTTGTCCCCAGCAAGTTGCTCATTTCGCAAACAAGCGATCCGCCTCGGCTGTGGCCAATCAGGTGAATAGGCAACTCTGCCAGGGCGTGCCCCGGCCAGTCGGCCATAAAATTTGTATCGAGAAGCTTTGGCACCACCATCGAGGCCACCTGGTAAGTGCTGTAGCTGTTGTTCGCGAGTTGGCGCCAGTCCAACTTCACGACGATCTCACCCGATTCAGTCGGGAGCGTTCCCGCCAGTCGCCGCGATGCCACCGTGTAACCGGCACCCGCCGAAACAAAATAGATTTCGTAACAGGAATAGTTCGTTCCGCGATATCCAGGGTACCGCGGAATTTTCTGGGCCATCGAAATTACCCAGTCATCGATGTTCGAATTGAGCCCGTGGGTGATGATGGTCAAACCCGCGCCCGGCAAGGATCCCGGCATGTGCAAGGCCAGCATCGCGACGATGAAACAGCCGCGGAGGGATCGAAACATTTCTTTCAACGAACCAGCCTGACATCCAGCGGGGGCGGAGGCTGCACGACTCGTGTTGTCGTCGCGAGCGGCTTCGGCTGCGCCTTTTCCCATTGCTCCTTGCTCGCTTCGGTTTTCTCGTGCAGATGCACGAAGGTGCCCTTCTTATTGCCCACCACAATGTCCGGAAGGCCGTCGCCATTAATGTCTCTGGCCACCACTTGCGTGCCGACGCCGGAATTGTTGTCGATCAGGTATGGGACAAAGTCCACGCTGTGATCGGCGCCGCGCACGATCTTGAACCAATAAAGCACCGCCGCCATGTTGCGGTCCGGATCTCCCGTCCGGCCGTGCGACCAGAATCGCTTGCCCGTGACGATGTCTTTCACGCCGTCGCCATCCATATCGACAAGGTCGATCGCATGCAGTTCCGAGAACTTCACGCCATATTTGTTATCACCCGGCTCTTTATTCATGATGATATGCTCGCGGAATTTGATCTCGTCCCCTTCGCGGTATTGCTCGTACCAAGCCAGCCCAAACGCATGCGCCGCCAGTCCCGTGATGATGTCGTTCAATCCATCCCCGTTCACGTCATACGCGTACATTTGCGAGCCACCGCTTCCCATCGGCTGCTTGTGAAATTTCCAGATTGGATCGTTCGCGAGTGACGCCGGCTGTTCCCACCATCCATCCTTTTCGAGCAGATCGAGCTTCCCATCGCCATTTACATCTCCAATTCCCATGCCGTGCGTAAAATTTCCGTAGCCGCGGTTCGGCGAGATCGCATGAAACGTCCACGGCTTGGCCGGATCGTTCGCATCCATTTCGGCGTAGCCGTATGCCCCTTTCGTAATGCAAATCAGCTCAGGCTTCCCATCGCCCGTGAGGTCCGCGAACGTGGGTGATTCGTTATCGGTCTGATCGAAAATTTTATGCCGGGTCCAATGCCGGTCTTCCCCTTTCGGGTTTTCGAACCACGACGTATCCTGCCCTGGGAACCCAATGACCAGGATATCCTGCCAGCCATCTTTGTTGAAATCGTAGCTCCAGACAAAAAAGTTATCCGAATAGGTATTCTTTGATCCGAGACCCCCTTCGAATCCCGGCACATTGACCGTCGTCATTGGTCCCAGCTTTAATTGGAAGGTTGTTTTCGGGGCGTAAATCTCGTGCTTCTTCTTGAAATCCGGCCCCTCCCACCACCATGGCCCCGAAATAATGTCGTTCTTCCCGTCGTTATTCAGATCCCCAAAGCTCGCCCCCTCGCACCAGAACTGGTCGTTCAACTGGATTCGGCGAAAAGTGTGAAGCGTATAGTCTTCGGCGAAAAGGGAGCCCGCGACAATGATCAAGGGTAATATCACCAGCTTCTTCATGACGGCCAGCGTGCGACAAACCTCTCCGATTAGCAATTCCCTTCGAGCACATGAATAGCGCTCATCCTCGAGTCGGCCCGCTCCCT
>Ga0193692_1000163_pt1 | contig 16329 bp, 21 predicted proteins | sample L3a1metaG_FD_144917 | JGI IMG/M metagenome (GOLD analysis project Ga0193692, IMG submission 144917) | Soil microbial communities from a riparian zone of the East river system, Colorado, United States - L3a1 | ecosystem: Environmental > Terrestrial > Soil > Riparian zone | place: USA: East River... | reverse complement strand
TTGCAGGTTCATGACCATGTCGGCCTGGGACTGGCCGATGACCCTGCCTGGCTCTCTGTAGGGGGTGAAGCAGGCGAGCGGGATCTCGTCCGCTCGCTCCCACATGACGAGGTTTTGTGATGATCCGAGGAGATGGACGTGCAGCAGCTCGGAGACATTGTCGCCATCGGCGTCGCACCTGATCCAACCCTCGGCGTGGCGCACGATGGCCTGGCTCTTATCGTTGGGCGGGGCGCCGGTGATGTTGTGGCCCTGGGCGTTGGACCGCGCGATCAGTTCCGTCCGTTGACGCCCAGCCGAGCCACGTCCCGAGGCGATATTGGCGAGGATTTTGTCCTCCGGCAGGCCCGCCTCGATCAGGTCGGAGACGGTGCTGTCCTGGACGATGAACAGGGCCGGGGTCTGTTCGACGGAGGCGGCCGAAGGGTCGATCCAGACGCTTTCGGTGAGGACGTGGGAGACCTGGGGCCACGCCTGGGTGGCGCTCCGGGTGATCGTGGCGCTCCAGTATTCGGCGGGCGCGCCCTGGGAGAGGTAGAGTTGGCCTTCGGGGGTTTTGGCGAGAGCCTGGGATTCGGCCGGTGTCATCGGGCGTCTGACGATGCGGGACGCCTCGATGCCGGGCTCGGAGAGGAGCATTTGAAGTTGGGGGAGTAAGAGACCGGCGGCGACCTCGGTGCGGGTGTGTTTCGAGGACCCCCAGTGCCACCGCACCCAGCCCGCCTTGCGGGTCAGGGCATCGAGCAGCGCGTCGTGGAGGACGGTCCAACCAGGATTGGCGGTGAACAACGCCCAGCGCGCGTAGTCCGTCGCCTGGCGGGCGAGGGATGTGGCGAGTTGATCGTTCTGGGCGGTGGTGTGATCCGAGGAAAGGGGCTGGAAGGAGACCGGGTCCTCGACGCCGGTGAAGATGCGGAGAAGAGAGGGCAGCGTCTGTCGGATGGTGTCGCGCACGACGGTCATCGTCAGCTTGGAGCGCCCGTCCTCCAGCGGCCCATCAGGCAGACCGGCGTAGTAATTCGAGGCGGTGACCCGCTCGCGGGACAGATACGCGTCATAATGCTGGGCGGTCTTGTAATAGAAACGGGCGACGGCGTTGATTTCCACATCCGTCTTGCCGAGACGCTCGAAGATGATTTCCTGAGACCAGGGCGAGGCTGTTGGTTTTAGGGTGGGGCGCAGGCCGGCGGCGTAACGGCGGAGTTGTGGGGGGAGAGATTGATCAGAATCGGGCGGATCATCGTCGTGGGAGGGCGGCAAAAGGAACGCCAGCATCTGCTCGGAGGGGGAGGCGGACAGAGGGGTGGGCCGCATCCCCTGGGGAATGAGCCCTGGAATGGGTGGAAGCGGCGTGGGGCCGTTGGTGTTGGCGATCTGTTGGGGGGCGAGGAGGCCGGAAGAAGGGGGCGGAGGGGCGAGGGTCGCGCTCATGACTGTTTCCCACCTTTCCGTTCAGTTCGGGCCTTGAACGCCCGCTCAAGGACCGACATCCGGTCATCGAGGCTGATATTGATCGTCTTTTGCGTCAGGAAGATCTCACCGAGTTCCTCAACGACCCCCTTCGCCAGTTCATCCGCCACCTCCTGGATGATGCGGCGCGCCCAGTTTTCCATGATCTCCCTGTGCTTCGGATTATCATCCACCGGCGGCCATGGCGCGTCATTCATACCAGATCTCCATCGGCTGTCCTCATGGGTTCCATCCGTTCGGTATGTCGAGCAGGCCCCTGGGCCATTCATCGACGACGGGGCGGCCGCCCCGGATCATGTCGCCGGTGTCTTTGGCGAGGTAATCGTGCAGCTGCCGGTAGCGCGCTTCCGCCTCGTCGCCACTGGCGTAAGAGGGGAATTTATCGAGGCCGATCTTCTGGGCGCGCGCGATGGCCTCATCCGGCGGCAGCTGGTGGCCACCCCAAAGGGTGGGGATGTTGTAAGTCTTGCCCCCGGGGCCCTCGAAGGACATCTGGATGAGGCTGGAGACTGAACCATCCGGCTGCTCGAGCCTGCCGCGCCCATGCAGATTGGTCAGGTGCATGTTGTAGAGAAACTTCTCCTCGGGGGTCAGGCCGCCGAGCGCGGCCTCCGCCTCCGCCATGTGATTGGCGCGCGGGCCGGGTTCGACGGGATACAACAGGCCCATTACACCAGGTCTCCATCGGCGAGGCTCATGTGCAGGGGGGCTTTATCGAACAGGCCCGAGGTCATGCCGGACCCGACCCCCAGCCCCTGCTCGCAGAACGTAAGGTTCAACGCATCGGCGTGATCGCAGCTGGGGAGACCGCGAGAACGCATGCTTTGCTTGCTTTCGACCTGGAGCCTGCCATCGCTCAGGAAGGAATATCTTGGCATGAGGAGGTCATCGCGGAGGCGATCATGGCGCGGCAGGCGCACGTTGCGGTTGCCCAGCCACTCCTTGCAGCGCACCCATAACTCGTCTCGTAAGCGTGCGTATCTACCGGTGGTTGAGGCCGTTTCGGAGACATTGACGCCCAGAATGGGCAGGTTTTGCTCGTGCAGACGATCGACGACGCCGCTGCCAATACCGATCACGTCGATGCATATAAGAGAGGGACGGGCCGTGGGGGATTGTATGTCCCACTCCGCCTTGATGGCTCCGGCCAGTTGCATGGTGTCCAGGCCATGCCAGGCGCGCGGCATTTCGGTCACGACGCGCCCCTTTCGTTTCACGAGGACGGAGGCGTCGGTGCCGAATCGGGCGACATCGACGCCCCAGATTTCGATGGCGAGAGGATCGATCTCGATATCACGCAGCATGGCGCTATCGACGAGGTCGGCGCCGATCAGGGTGTTGTCGTCGGCGAGGGGAAATTCGCCGAGGACGCGGACGCGGAAAGCGTTTGAGTCCATGCCGTAGCGATTGGCGATCTCCTCGACGAACTCCGAGGTGACCCTTTTAGAGGAGGCCGAGGAGACCTTCTGGGTATACCAACGATCCCGCTCCATCATATGGGCGCGGTAGAAGAAGCCGGTCGATCGAGTCGCGTTGCCGATGAGGAGCGTTATCGCGCCATGCGATGACATCGAGCCCGAGGCGGCCTCGAAGACCGATTCAGGAATACCGCTGGCCTCGTCGGCGATAAGAAGGATATGCGCTGAGTGCAGGCCGGCCATCGCCTCTGGCGTATCGGGCCGTGACGTTCTCGCGGTGACGAAACATTCCTGATCGGCCTTTAGCGTGACGCGATCGGAGCGAATATCCCACAGATCGCGCCAGCCAGAAGGAAGAATGTTCAACCATTTGATGAACTCGGGCCATAGCGCGTCGAACAACTGGCTCGAAGACGGCGCGGTTATGGCGACCTTGAACGGCGCGCGGGTGCAGATGAACCATACACACAGCCACGCGGCGAAGCAGGTCTTGCCGACGCCATGCCCCGAACGAATGGCCAGACGGGTATGCCCGCGCGCCACCGCGCGCAGTGCTTCCAGCTGCCATGGGTCGGGCTCCACGCCCAGAATATCCCGCACGAATGCGATCGGCGCGCGGGCATACTTTTCGATCGCCGCGTGGAACGGGTTTATGGTGTCGTTCATCTGCCCAGGCACTTATCGATGATCGCCTGCAACAAGATATTGCGGGCTTCGGTATTGTGAGAGAACACGAATAACACGACACCCATGAAAACGATGTTAAGCAGAAACAAAAACAACATCGCGGGAGGAAGAACCCGTAGAACTCGTTCCAGAAGTTGAATGAGGTTAAGGCTCATCATCAACCAGAATTATAAATTCTGATATCGTAACGTGTTTTCAAAATGGTGTGGGGGAATTTTGAAGGGGGTGCCAGTGCCATCGCCACACGCGCGGGCAGGGGGGCGGGCGCCCACCCGCGCGCCTGGGCGCGCGCACGCGCGTATGCGCCTGATCGCGCGATCATGTTGACGTTGACTTGATCTTTGACATTGGGATCATGTCCAAACGGACGATTGGTGACACACTCCACGTTTGAACGGATGATCATTGCGCTATCATTCCGTTGGCAAGTCTGTTGATGTAGACTCGATCGTTTCGATTGTTGGCGTTGATTGCTGCTCGATGAGGGTTTGAGAGATAGCCCGAGCCGCCACTAAGTGGAGCTCAATGGTGCTGTTGCTGTTGATGTCTAGGGACTGCGACGGCTTGCCCCAACCACGGTCCAGCAAGGCGACAGCCGCCGGCACGCGCGTTCGTTCATCCTGTAGCGACAGCACGAGCGCCGCTATCGCCGCCGGCGTATGAACCTTCGCCAGCTCCTGGATATCCTTGTACGCTTTTGGGCGGCCATCCTTGTTCCCGGACTCACCAGGCTTCCATGAAGTAACCCGAACCTTGTTCGGATTCTTCAATCCTTTTTGCGTGTTACCAGGCAATTGAGACTAATCCCATGCGGTGATACTGGCACGACACTGCCACGGTTTGTCTGTTTCGCCAACTATCTTCGCGCGACCCTGAAATACCCATTGACCTATGAACGCAACGGGTCCATATAGGTTGGGTCAGCACGACACACCGCTTAACCAGTCAAACAGGATAACCACCATGACCAGCACCATTAAAATCCAGATCAAGAACGTCTATGGGAATGAGACAATCTACCCGGCTTGTGATCACGCCCGGTTCCTCGCCGCCATGGCGGGAACAAAGACTCTCACACCTGAGAAGCTCAGGCTGATTGAAGCGGCGGGATACAAAATCGAAATTGTTGTTCCGGCCGCTCTGGCGGCGGGATGGAACGGCGAAAGCGCCCGCCGCCGTGTTGGCGGCACCTTTGGATCCTGAACCAAAAAGGCACCCTCGGGTGCCTTTACTGTTTCTGGATCACGTTCCGCCAGCCATACCACGCCAGCAACACCGCGTCCGCCTCGTCATGGGTGAGGACCCGTTCCGGCTCACGCAGGACATCCCGCGCCATGGCGACGCCGGCCGCTTTGCCCGCCGCGCCTCCCCTGAGCCCATACGCGCCTCTCCAGACCGCCGGCTGGACGTATTCCTCCCTCTGGGGGTTAAGAGCCGCCAGGAAGCCCTGTACGGCCCCGTATGCCCGCCCCAGGGCGAAGGCGGACCTCACGCCTTGCTGGGGTGATGCGTGTTGGGCTTCGACGACGACCAGATCCGCTTTCATGATCATGGCCGGAAGCTCCATGTCATCGATCGCCCAGGGCCGAATGTGGCAATGGGCGATGGCGCCAGCCTCCACTCGGATAAGAGCGGCCGCGCCATTCACGCCGGGATCGATCCCAAGGATCAGTACGCCGCACACTTCACACTCACTCCCAACTTCTTCGTCCACACACTCTTTATACCCACACACTTATACATATATTCCTGTATATATATGATTCTATGATATTATATTATAAAGTGTTCAGTGTTCAGATATGGAAAGTGTGTAGATATAATCATCATTTTTTGGTGAACACCAACTGTTCAAGGTGTGTTCAGCATGGTGTGCAGATTGATAAAGGGTATTTAACTATAATGCTATATACACACCTCTGCACACTCGAATCCGCACAGTGACTCATGTCTGTGCGGTTTCACGCCTCCACCCGGCTGAAACCCATCCGCCCTCGCCTCACCCGATCCTTTTCCAGACGTGTCCGCAGCGCGGTGGCGCTGAGCTGAGAGGCGAGCTTTTCAGCCCTGGCCCTCACCCAGACGCGGGCGCGCGCGTCTCCGTCCACGATCTGCCGGTCCAGCTGGACCCATCCCATCAGCCGCAGGGCCTGAACGATGTGAGCCCAGGTGATCCCCCGCGAGACGGCCGCGCCCGCGTCCCAGTCGCCCCTCTGGCCTTTCACGAGGATTTCCCGCACCACCACGTAATTCCGCGCGTGCAAGGGCTGCTCCTCGTCCCAGAGGCGAGCGACCCAACCCACGGCGGGATGCGCGCCTTCCCGCGCCATGGTGTTTTTCGCCACCGTCATCACCGGCCGCGCGTTCGGGTTGAACGCCGCTACATCCCGCCCCATCAGGTATCCGGCGACGATCTCCCGCCCGCCATCGCGGCTATACCAACGGTGCAACGCCGTGTAATACGCTCCGATCTCCGCCTCCGTCCCCGTGACCGCCATCACCGTTCCAACCACGTCGAACCGGCGATCATCCTCGGCCAGCGCGATCGCCCCGGCGTGATTCGAGGTCACGGCCACGTTCAGGACGTTGGGAATGTCGTATTCCTCCACCCCTTTCCGATTGATCCGGATCACATCCGGCGGCGTGGTCAGGTCGCCTTTCAGATCCTCGTAAACATCGCGTTTGTGCGCCGGCGGCATTTCCGAGATCAGCAGCCACGCCGTCTCCATGTATCCGTTGAACTGCCCGCCGAGCTTCGTCCCTCGCACCACGCTGTGATTGTGCTCGCCAATGGCGGCCCAGAACGGCGAGAGAAGCGAATCCTTGCCGGTCCCCTGCCCACCGATCAGCACCAGGGCGCTGTTGATCTTCCGTCCTGGGTTTTGGAGCGCCCAGGCCAGCCGATCCAGCACCCGCTCCCGATCCCTTTCGTCAGGGATCAGCCGACGAGCATGTTCCAGCCACACATCGGCGTCTTCCGCCGTGGCCCCCGCCCGAGGCTTCAGCGCCGAGGGCCGCCATGTGTTGGCGCAGACGCCCCATGCCTCCCTCACCGTCTCCCCTTGCCCCGGCCGCATGGTCACGCCGACCACCCAGCGCATCCCGCTCCCCTCCAGCCCGAGGCGCGCCGCGATGCCTTTCCCGCCCTGGAACATCGCGCCTTCGACCCCCATGCGCTGCGCCGTCTGCTTCAGGCGGGGTTCATCCAGCAAGATCCACGTCTCGCGATCCAGCCACCGATGCAGGGCCTGCACATACGTCACCCGCGCGGCCAGCGCCGCGAACCGTCCTCCCCCTCCCTCTTCCCCCGGCTCCGGCCCCTCACCACCAGCCGGGGTCCCCGAGGCTACCGACTCCCCCCGCGCCTTCCTGGAGGGCTTTACCCAACTCCCATCAGCCTTATTGGCCTCATACAGCAGCGTCCCGATCCCCAGCCGATCAGGCGGCGAGCGCATCCAGTGATCCCACCGCTCGCGGCAGGCCGCGTCGTCGTGTTTCCCCGACTTCTCCGACCACTCCCTGAACGCCTCGTATCCGTCCTCGCTTCCGCCCGTCGCGCCCCAGACGGCCATTCCGATCTTCGACCAGTCATCCCACCCCGCGTCCTCGTTCGGGATGACCCCGAGGGCCGCCCTCACGTCTTCGATATGTCCCCGGAGCGAGAGCCCATCGTCGTCCGCCCTCTCCGCGCGCCCCTCGATGGTCTTCGGTTCGTCCGTTCGTTCCCGTATCCATCCGACGATCTCATCGATTTCGACCGTGCAATCGCCGGTCCCGTCCCATCCGGTCACCGTCAGGAACCTGCTACAGGCGTGGAATAGTTCGATCTGGGCGCGGGCCTTGATCCCCTCGCCCCACCAGGCTCGCTCCTCGGCGCTGTCAGGTCCCTCCAGGCTCGCCACCCATGCCTTCACCCTCAGCTTGCCCTGGAACGCCTCTGGGCGCCCGCTCAGGCGCCCGATGATCCGTATCCCCGTCCCCGAAGGCGTGATCTCCCAGTACGCCCCTGGCGCGGCCGCCAGGATCGCCAGCGCCCACGCATCGATTTTCCCGGTCTTCGGACCGCGGCAGTGGTCGAGGTCCAGCGCCACCAGCCCGACATCCCCTTCCATCCGCCAGCCGACGCCGGCGGCGCCCTCGGCGAGCACCGCCGCGCGGGCCACGTCGTAGCCGACCACCCCTTCCAGGCTGTTGACGCGGACCCCAATCCCCGTTCCGGGGATGACCGGAACCTTGGTCTTGCCCTTCGTCCCGTCCTTTCGGATCAGCACGCGCCAGTACCAGAGGCACCAGCGATCAACGGCGAGCATCGCCGCCAGGCCGGGGATACTCCGTAGGTTCAATCCCCGTGTTTTGTCGTTGTCGTCAGCCATCGTGCACCCCCTCGGTTTCTTCGTTGTATTACGCTGTCACCCCCATTCAGCCCATTCGTCGCTCTCTCCCAGCGGCCGATACCCTCTTTTCACCCGCGTCGGCGGCGGCCCCATGGCTTCCACCGCGCTTACCAGCCCTTCGATCCACGTCATCACCGCGTCTGGCACGGGATACAGCCCTTCCCGCCACCTGCGGGCGGTAGAGACGCCGATTCCAAGCACCTCGGCCAGATCCCCCGAGGTCCACCGCAACGCCGTCAGCGCCGCTCCCAGACGCCGCGCGCGGTCATCCTCGACGATCCCCCTCATCGTCTCGCTCATGGCTTTTCCTCCGTCTTCACGTCATCGACCACGATCATCGATCCGTTCTTGATCCGGGCTTCGATCGAGCGGCGCGCCATGCCGTGAGACTCGCCCATCAGGCGGACCCTGGCGTTGATCCAGTAGAGTTCAGGAGCAACCCCTTTGGGGTCTTCGGCGCGGGCGAGAAGTCTCATGGCTTTTCCTCCGTCTCCACTTCGATATCCACGAGAGCCGCGCGCAGCAGTCTGTCGCGTATCGCCCTGATGCTCTTCGCGTGCGTGTCGGGCAGTTCCCGATACGTCTCGGCGAGATCCAGCTCGAGCAGAATGATTCGGATGTCATAAGTCGTGAGACGCCCGCTCATGCTCTCCACTCCGCCGCGTCGATCGCGTAGTCCAGCCGCTGCTCTTCCGCGCACGATCCGCACAGCATCAACCCGTCGAACGTTTCCACCGCGTCACGCTGGCAGCACTCGCAAGAAGCCACGACCTCGCCGGTCCCTTCGCATTCACGGCATTCCCAGGTCTTCGCCCATGGGTCATTGGGGTGACCGTCCCCACACAGTCCACCACCGCCGCATTCGCGGCATTTATCCATCAATGTTGCGTTGCTCGTTTTCATCTGCTTACATTCCTTTTCCACTCGTATTCGTCACACCCCCACTCTCCGGCGGCGCATTCCCCCGCGCCGCCGGTTTTTCTTTGTCCGCCTTTCGGCGAGACCCAACCTATATGAACCAACACAAACCATAGGTCAACAACCTATTTGCTTCCTTCGCCATCTCTTTCCTTATATGCAGCGAAAGCTTCTCGCAGCCGCCGCTGCACCATGACTTCCTCGCGAACGACCTCGGCTAACTTCTCCAGGAAATTTGGCGTAAATCCGCCAGGGCGCACGCTATCGGCGACGATGTAATAGCGTTCATTCATCCGTCTGATATCGTCGTCGTTCGCCTCTGGCGTGTTCTCTTTCGTGAATCGCATCACTTTTCCCCTTGCGCTATCTTCGCCACCTGTTATATCTCCCCGCCATGCCTAAAACAACATCCCCGCAGACCTACAGCATCAAAGAGGCCGCCAGGGTATTGGGCGTCCCTGGGCGAACGATATACGGCCAGGTGGCGCGCGGTGAACTGCCGGCCATTCGTCTGAGCGGGCGCATCCTCATATTGCGCGCGGTGATCGACGCGATTCTGTTGTCGGGATTGCCTCCAACGGCGCCGGTCGAGGAGACCACCGAATGGTGATAATATGGCGCGTGGTCCGGGCTGGCGGGGGTGAGTGAATGACTCCGCGCGAACTGGTCGAGAAAATTCAGGCTTCGCCTCGCTCGAACGAAAACATCTTCGAGTATCACGGAAAACTTATCGCCATGGTCGAGGCGTTCCGTGCGGCCGCGGGGGCTGGGGTGGACCCGGAAACCGAGAAACGCGCGATCCAGGGTATCGAGGCTCTGCGTTATGTTCAGGATGAGATCCGGTACCTGACCGCGATCGATCGGACGCGGGAGGGCGATCACGCGCTGCGGGTATTCCAGTTGATGCTTCGGCAGGTCTGGGAAAAACAATTTGTCAATGGCGAGTTTCTGTCCCTGGAAGACATCCCATGAGCACCCGATGACATCCGTCCTCCCCGCCCCCGCCGGCTCGTTACGCCTGGGCTACGCGGACCCGCCTTATATCGGGTCAGCCCACCTTTATCGGGACCAGCCAGACTACGGCGGGGAGGTTGACCACGCCGCCCTTGTCGCGGATCTCATGGACCGCTTCGATGGCTGGGTATTGCACGCATCCGCCACGCCGGGGTCGATCGCGATACTGGCGCCGCTGATCGCGCCAACCGGAGCGCGGTGGTGTTCCTGGGTCAAGGGCTTCGCGGCGTTCAAAAGGAATGTCTCGGTGGCCTACGCCTGGGAGCCGGTCATCATCAAACCCGCCCGCAAGCCGGTCGTGAGCAAGCGGCTGGTCATGCGTGACTGGATCAATCACTCGATCACGATGAAACGCGGCCTGACCGGCGCCAAGCCGGAAGCCGTCTGTCACTGGGCGTTCGAGCTGTTGGGCGCGCGTCCCGAGGATGATTTCAGTGATCTCTACCCCGGAACCGGCGCCGTGACGGCGGCGTGGGACAGTTGGACGGGACAATTCTGGTGACCTCTCCCCTCGCTCTTTGGAAGCACCAGGCGGCCGTCATACCTGATATGGCCAAGGGGCATTTCCTCCTCCTTTGGGATCCCGGAACGGGTAAGACCGCCGCCCTCATCCGCGCCGGCGCCGCCGTGGGCGGGCGTCAACTGTGGATCACCCACGCCGTGCTGATCCCGCAGACCCTGGCCGACATCGCCACCTGGCGTCCTGGCGTCCGCGTCCAGCGGATCACCAACGGCAAATCGATCGTCGATGACACCGCCGATATCGTGATTGTCTCATACGATTTGATGAGAAGAACAGAGATCTGGAAACAACTCTACCGTCTGTACTGGGACAGCGCCGTCTGCGACGAGGGCCATGCTCTCGGTCATGGCGCCGCGGCGAGAACAAGAGCCTTTTATGGCGCGACGATTTACTCGCGAGGCGCTCTTTATACCCGCTGCCAAAGGGTCTGGATCGCCACGGGAACACCCGTGCTCAATAGCCCTGATGAATTACATCCGCATCTGTCCCGCCTTTTCCCCAACCTTATCCCCGGTCGCGTCCAGAAGGCGCTCTTCCTCGAACGTTATTGCGTCACTGTCCAAAAGACGTTCGGGCCGGTGGTCGTCGGCGCCCGTAATACCGAGGAGTTGCGGGGCATCCTCTCGAAATGCGCCTCTCGCGTGAAACTCTCGGATGTCACCGACCTGCCGCCGCTGACTGTTGATACGCTCCCGGTAGAGATCAGTCCCGCCGATCGCCGCGCGATCGAGGCGACGATGACAGAGCAACAACGGAATGAGTTAAATGTTGTCCTGACCCAGCTGGAGGGCGGCGACGAGGCGGGGTGGCAGCGGCTCAACGCGATGTTGTTGCCGCTCGCCTCCACCCGCCGCGTCCTCGCCCTCGCCAAGAGCAGGGCGGCGGTCGATTTGATCAAATCCGAGATTGAAGGCGGCGCCGATCGTATCGTCCTCTTCGGTGTCCACGTCGCCGCCCTCCAGGCCATCAATGACGCCTGCCAGGGCATGGGCGCGAGGCTCCTGATGGGTGAGACCGCCCATACCCTTCGTGAGGGCGCTGTCGCCGGGTTCAACGCGGGCGTCGTCAAGGTTCTCGTGGCCTCCGTCAGGGTGGCCGGCTTCGGCCTCAACCTCCAGAGCGCCCGCCGCGCCATCTTTCTCGAAACCGACTGGACCAGCGCCTCGATCGACCAGGCCATCGCGCGTCTGTATCGCGCCGGCCAGGCCCGCCCGGTGCGGATCTCGATCCTGACCGTCGCGGACAGCATAGACGCCAGGGTCGCCGACATCGTCCGCCGTAAAAGGCGGATCGTCACTCAACTTTTGGAAGAGACCTCATGAGTATCTCAATCAACTGCTCGATCGACCTGACCGAAGAGGAATTGTTCCTCATCCTCCAACACCGGCGGGCGATCGTAACTCCTCGCTTCATCGAGCCGAAGTCCGTTGAATCAAAAGTGACCACCATCGCGCCGGAGCCCGAGGTTACTCCCGAGGCGCGTATCGACGAAGACTATCCCGCGACGGAGGGCATCCCCCCGCCACGCCTTCCCAAAGCCCCCCGCCGCGCGAAAACCAATGGTGCGGAGGCACCCATCAACGCCACGCCCCTGGCCCCGCCGCCTCCGCCGGAGCCCCTCGACGAGCCCGCCATGCGCTCTCTGCTGTCGAAAGTTGGCGCGGTGCATCCGCTCAAGGTCAAGGCGATCACCGACCTGTTGGAGGCCCACGGCGGAAAACGTCGTTTGTCTGAGTGCGATCCCGCGACGTGGCCCGCGATCGCCGAGGCGGCGCTGGTGGCTCTGAAGGAGCATTCGGCGTGAACGACACGCCACCCACGCGAGGCCATTCACCCCTTGGCATGTCCGTCCTCGAACGCCGGGAATGTTGTCCCGGCAGCATGAAGGCCGAGGAAGGCAGGCCCAACACCGCCTCTGTCTACGCGAAGCGGGGAACGGACCTGCATGAAGTAGCGGCCGCCTGCCTGCGCGAGAACCTGTCCCCGTTCGATATCATCCCGGAAGACCCGGAGGGCGCGGAGATGGTGATGGCTTACGTCATCGAGGTTCAGTCCGCGCACGATCGCCTTGGCGGAACGCTCCACGTGGAGCAGCCGATCGAGATGACCGCGCTGCATGAACTCTACACCGGAACGGCGGACGCTTTCATTGTCGCCCCGCCCCGCGCATACGTCGCCGATCTCAAGACGGGATACCATGGCGTGGAGATCCGCCGCCCTGACGGGCGCGCCAATCTACAGGCGGGCGGCTACGGCCTCGGCGCCCTCTGGTCCCTGCCGCCTGGCCTCGCCAATGAGATCACCGAAATAGAACTCGTCGTCGTCCAGCCGGCTCTTGGGCCGCCGCGCCGCACCATCCTGACAACGGCGGAGATCCATGATTTCGCCGCCGACCTCCTCGAGATCGCCGAGCGGGCGACCGACCCGCTCGCGCCGAGGATCGCGGGCGAGCATTGCAAATACTGCCGCGCCGCCGGTGACTGCCCGGCGCTGCGTGCGAAAGCCCTCGCCTCCATTGGTCTGGAGTTTGAAGTGGTGGAAGTTGACAACGCCGTCTCGCTCCTGCCGGACCCGGCGAAGATATCCCGCGAGCGTTTAGGGGGGATTCTCGAAGGCGCCGAGATCATCGACCAATGGTTGTTAGCCGTTCGTGCTTACGCCAAATCCCTCGCTGATCGCGGCGAGGAGATACCGGGGTGGAAGCTGGTCGATAAACGCGGCAGGCGGGTATGGGCCGACGAGGAAGTGGCATCACCCACGATGGACGCCATGCTAGGCGATGACGCTTATGTCACGAAACTCCACTCACCCACCCAGATCGAGAAGATCCTGAAGGCGAAGAAGTTGAAGAAACCAGTTCACTGGAATGAGCTGGTCACCTTGTCAGATCCCGGGACCGCGCTGGTTCCGGCGTCCGATCCGCGCGCGGCGGTTGCTCCGCGCATTGAGTTTGAAATAGTTAACACAGAGGAATAAGTTAAAATGGCACAGAAACCAGTTGTATCAACCATCCGCCTCGGCCCCGGCCGCCTCTCGTTTCCATCGTTGATCGAGCCCAGCTCATTCAATGGCGGCGATGAGAAGTACACCACTACCCTGTTACTCCCGCCCACGTTCGACGTGACGCCCTTACTCAAGGCGCTCAACGATCTGTGCGTGGAGGTATGGGGCAAGGACATGAAGAAATGGCCGGCCAATGCTCGCCGTCCCGAGAGCGTCGTCCGCCGCGCTGAAGAAAAAGAGCACATGGCGGGCTACGAGCGCGGCTGGCACTTCGTCTCCGCCAGCTCCAAGGACAAGCCGGCCATCGTTGACGCCAGCCTCGAACCGGTCACCGACCCGCGCGCGGTTTACGCCGGGCGCTGGGCCAACATCAGCGTCCGTCCGTTCGTCTACAACAACATCGGGGTCGGGGTCAGTTTGGGGCTCGGCAACGTCCAACTGCTGAAGCACGACGGGGCGTTTGGGCGGACATCCGCCGCCCAGGATTTCGATGCGGTCGTGGAAGAAATGGAAGACGAGTTCTAGTCGGTGAGTGATTTCTGGATCGGCGTGATGTGCGGCGTGTTGGGGACCAGCATGTTCGCGCTGGTTCTGACTGGCTTCATTCTATCGAGGTTGCCGAGGTGGGAATCCTGACCGACATCAACGACCTGCTGTTTCTGGATCTGGAAACACGCTCGACCGTCGATTTGCGGAAGACCGGCGCATACGTTTATGCGTCGGACCCTTCCACGACAGTCACCGTTGCCCGCCTGGCGATCGGCATGGAGGAGCCGTGGGAGTGGCGGCCGGGGCGAGAACTCCTCCCGAAATACCGCGATTACCTGATGAACAACGAAGTTGTCGCCCACAACGCGCAGTTCGAGCGGCTGCTGATCGAGGGCGTCCTCCACCCGCGCCACGGCTGGCCCCTGGTCGCGATCGATCGTTGGATCTGCACCATGGCCCGCGCCCGCGCCCAGGCCCTGCCCGCCAGCCTCGATGGGGCGGGGATGGCGCTCGGCTTGCCGATCAAGAAGGATGGCGACGGGTGGCGCCTCATGCTCCAGATGTGCAAGCCGAGGCGGATGGCGGACGGCTCGCTGGCGTGGTGGGAAGACGAGGACCGCATGGCCCGGTTGAGCGACTATTGCTCGACCGATGTGAAGGTGGAGCGTCAGGTCTGTCGCTCCACGGCCGCCTTGCCCCAGCCGGAACTAGATGTCTGGGATCTGACTGAGGCCATGAATGACAGAGGTGTGCGGTTCGATCATTCCTTTGTCCAGGCCGCGCGGATCGTCGCCGAAGAAACCCAGGCCCTGCTCGATAACGATATGCGGCTGCTGACTGTTGGCGTGGTCCGTAAGACTTCCGAGATCGGTCTGCTCAAATCGTGGTTGATGAAGCGCGGCGTCGATCTGGCCCCACCTCCCGACCTCGCTCGCGAGGGTGAACTGCTCGATGATCTGGAAGAGGTCGAACCGGAAGAGGAGGTGATCCCTGATCTCCGCAGGAGGGATGTCCTGCGCCTGATCGCCGATCCCCGCGTGGGGTTGTTGGAGAAGAGTGTTCTCAAGACCCGCCTGGAGGCGGGGAAGATATCGGTCAAAAAGCTCTACGCCATCCACGAGCGGTCGAACGCCGACGGCCGCGTGCGGGGTCTGCTCGGCTACCACGGGGCATCGACCGGCAGATACATCTCGCAAGGGTTGCAGGTGCAGAACTTCCCCCGCGACGTTGTCGCGGACTGGGAGGGCCACCGGGCGCTGCTCGACCAGGGCGCGGCGATGGTCGATGCCATCGCCGGCCCGCCGCTCGATGTCGTCTCGAAGATGTTGCGCGGCGCGATCATCCCCGCCGAGGGCCACGAGATCGCGGCGGGCGACTTCGCCTCGGTCGAGGCGGTGGGTGTGGCGTGGCTGGCGGGGCAGGATGATCTGGTCGAGGCGTTCCGCGCGAAGCGGAAAGTCTACGAGGAGATCGGCGCCAGGGTTTACGGCATCGATCCCGCCACCGTCACCAAGGACAGCCGCGCCCGTTTCGTCGGCAAAACATTGGTGCTTGGCTGCGGCTACCAGATGGGCTGGCATAAGTTCCGCGAGACCTGCATCGCCCAGGCGAGTGTCCTTCTCGCCCCGGAAGAGGCGGAACGCGCCGTTAACGTCTATCGCGGGACTTATGCCTGTATCCCGAAACTCTGGAACGACATGAACCAGGCGGCGATCGACGCCGTGCGTCATCCCGGTCAGGCGACGGCGGTGGCGGGCGGGCGCATTCGGTTTCGGATGGATCGCAAGTGGCTGCGGATGCGCCTGCCGAGTGGACGCTACATCTGGTATTCTCAACCCCTGATCGAAACGGGTCGTTTTGGCAACGATTGCGTCTCGTATATGAGTGTTAATTCGCTAACAAAACGATGGGAACGCTGTCAGACCTACGGCGGGCGGCTGACGGAAAACGCCGTGCAGGGTCTGTGCAGGGATCTTCTTGTTCACGCCGCGCTGCGTCTCGAACGAGAAAACTATCGCCCATTAACCTTGGTCCATGACGAGATTATTTGCGAGCCCCAGATCGGTTTTGGGAGCGTTGAGGAGATGTGTTCTCTTATGAGCGAGTTGCCTGACTGGGCCTCGGGTTTTCCCCTGAGGGCCGAGGGCTCGCGCGGTCCGAGATATCTAAAGGGGTGAGCGCCTTTTCGATAAGGGCTCGTAGCCACTCATGGCGAGGTATGTTTCCTCGCGTGGCATCGATGCGCGCCAATGTCCCCCCGGCAACGCGGACCTGAATTCGTTCTGGAACCGTTAATTTCTTAGCCATGAGACAGAAATACGGTATTCGGTATTGACGATCAAGCCTGGAGTGGTATACGGTATTTTTCTTGGCGTGGTGCGCCAAGGATGGCTGAGGCCGGGGCAGGGCCGGG
>Ga0193692_1000162_pt1 | contig 16330 bp, 9 predicted proteins | sample L3a1metaG_FD_144917 | JGI IMG/M metagenome (GOLD analysis project Ga0193692, IMG submission 144917) | Soil microbial communities from a riparian zone of the East river system, Colorado, United States - L3a1 | ecosystem: Environmental > Terrestrial > Soil > Riparian zone | place: USA: East River... | reverse complement strand
TCATTCCAGCCTGAGAAATAATCATTTCTGCCACAAAATTAAATCATTCCTGCCTGGGAAATAAATCATTCCTGCCACAAAAATAAATCAATCCTGCCACAAAAATAAATCATTCCTGCCTGGGAAATAAATCATTCCTACCACAAAACAAATCATTCCTGCCACGAAAATAAATCATTTCCGCCTGGGGAATAAATCATTTCTTAAATCATTCCTGCCACAAAACAAATCATTCCTGTCACATAAATAAATCATTTCTGGCTATAATTCAATTTTTTTAAAACTAATCATCACTAAAGTCAAATAAATCATCATCCTCTCCCTCCTCCATATCCAACTCATCATCATCACCATCAAACTCTCCCTCACCACCTACAATATCCTGAACACTAACCTGACTCCCTGTGTCATCCAGCAAGTTCTCAAATTCTGATGCCCAGGACACAACAATATCTTTCTCTTTAAGGTAAGGCAGCCAGTACCCTGCACACTGCTCTGCTATTTGAATAGAAATAGCTGCCTGTTTATGAGCATAACCAGATATCACAATTGCTTCATCACCCTGGAAAAAACTCTGCTCCATCCACCAGGCTGCCTTCCACTGGTGATAAGCTAAGACCCGCCTCATTTCTTCTTTGATTATCATCACTTCCTCATTCCACCTCCTCATATGAGCCCTAGCTTTTACCCACTCAACCTGCATATTCTCATTGAACTCGTTCTCATCCATTTCCGCAACACTTGCACGTGGCACCAGCCAGATCCATGACGGCTCATAACGACTGTTCATTGTAGATGTATCCTCTGGATCTCTTCCTGGCCCGCTAATATCCTTCTTGTTCAGCTCCTTCATCTGCTTCGACCAAGCCCCTCCAGGATCCAGGACATCTAAAGCATTTCTAGCTGTTCGGTACTTTGCCGCTGCCCGTTCTGTTTTGTCATTAAACTGTCTGTATAACTTTAGCATCCTCGTGTTTGGCCTATTCCCTGTCCCCGAAACATTCAACTGTTTGAATTGCCAAAGCCCCTGAATAACCTGACGTTGATGTCGGATCTCTGCCAGAGCGTCATCAGCTTGTGGTTCACGTAGGCGTTGTTCAAGTTTGCATATCATTTGGAGCTCCGAGAGAGCACGAATGTGCTGTGGTAGTGACGATGGAAGGAATAGCAGGATATTTTCAGGGAGTGAGGAAGGAGGTGCTGTGTTTCCAGGTGATGTGGACATCTCCTGCAGAGGTGGTGTTTGGGAAATAAGAGATGCAACATGGGGTGTATATACAAGTTGGACTTCACACCAGTTTTGAATAAGCCGAAGTAATGCCGTCCACCTCTCTTGAAGGTCGGCTAGTTGTTTGCTCATCTTTACACCTTTGGTTTGACTTGCTTCATAGCGTAGAACATGTTTAAAAAGTTTTTAAGTTCCTTCAAAATATCTATTAACAACATCCACCTACTGTCTATCCTCCAACTCAAAGCTGGTTAGTAAAAATAACAATACACTTGTTTTGTGTCTAGGTTGCCTAGTGCTGCCTCGTTGGCTTCTTCTTTTGCTAAAACTAATCTAACATCTTGCAAAGTTGTAACTGCAAATTAAATTAGGAAAGAAAAAAAATAGGAAATAATAACTCGCCACTTGTTGGCTTTCGATAAGGGTTAGGGACATTTTCTGGGTTTGTATCCCAAGCAATGACCAATTCTTCCCATCTCGTAATCGTATCAGTAGTAAAGGTTGCTGAAAACTGGTTGAATATATCCGTTTGAATGTCGCTCATCTTCACCGCATTTTTTAACCGCTTTAAGAACAATGTTCCTATATATAGAAAAAATTAGATGAGAATAATAAACTCCCGATAATGAGAAACCAAAGAATTAACTCACGAAAGCCAACAATTTTTCAATAATTCCACCCATTCCAATGGTCATTCAATGTATCGTGACGCGCAGTTGGACCCATCTCCTGAACACTTGGTGCTAAAGAATTGGTGCCTGCCCACGTTGTCTCAATATCCTCCCCAACAGTTCTCCCTGCACCCTCCATATAACTCAGGTTAAAATTTTCTCGACATTTTTCACCGTGGGCATTGATGTGCCATCCGGGGATCACCACGTCAACCTGCGTACTGTCAGGAATTCTCATCTCTTCCGGGAAATCTGCCATATGTCTACCGAAGTTCTTGGACCACTGACAAACGATGTTGTATGTTAGGATTACTCAGAGGAGGGTTATGCCAACGAGGCAAGCGAAGATGAAGTAGTCCATGTTGCAGTATCTGCCAAGGCAACATTTAGGCAAAGAAATACAAAAAGGAAATGATAAGAGGCTTACTTCTCGCCCATACGTGAGGAAAACTAGCTGCATGTACGCAACCGAGAAGGGTAGCAGCTATGTTGGTAGCCAATTGGGCGGACGGTGCGTAGTCATCTGTTATCCTCGTCCTTTCTCATGAACTAACCATTCCTGTAGTTTGAAGACATGAGCCTGACACTACGTTCCTCAAAAACATGACGGACTGTATACTTCTCCAATGAACGTCCCTAACCATGAACGATATTCCACCGTCATTCTCGACGAAACTCACGAACGCACACTCTCCACCGCCATTCTGATGGGTTTACTTAAAGGAGTCGCCAAAAAAAAACACAAAGACCTCAAAATTGTCATCATGTCCGCCACCCTTGACGCCGTCAAATTACGGAAATACTTTAGCCTAAGGAACAGATGTTTCGGCCGCGCCATTCTTCAAAGTCCCGGGACGTACGCACCCTGTCAAAGTATTTTACACGCAAAAACCGGAACCGGATTGTATGGAAGTGGCTATGCAAACTGTGATGATGATCAATTGTGCTGAGGATCCTGGGGATATCTTGTTGTTTTTGACAGGAGAGGAGAATCGAGGATACATGTCGAAAACTTAAACTGGAAGTCGATGACCTAGTGAACCAAGATCCGAACTCCGTTGGACCTCTCGTTTGTATTCCCCTTCAAGTTTATTCGTCTACCTCCCCAGCAACAGCAACAGATATTTGATCCAGCCCCCCACTGCTCCCAGCCCATACACCCGAGCTCCGCCAGGGCGTAATGTTGTTCAAGTTGTGTCTATGAATATTGCTCTTCTTTGACCATCGATGGGATAGTTTATGCTGTAGATCCTGGTTTCTTCAAGCAGAAGGTCTACAATCCTCGTATTTGGGTGGAGACTTTAATTGTCAGCCCCATATCCATATCGAAGGCATCTGCGCAGCAACGAGCAGGTAGGGCCGCACTAGGCCTGAAAATTGTTTCCGGCTGTATACCGAGCAGGATCTTATGAAGGAACTAGAAGAACAAACATCTCATGATCTTGCGCAGTCACGGTAATTGGAGCAACACTGTTCTTGAGTTAGAAATTAAGGTAGAGGGAGTCGGCTTCAAACTTTCGTCCAATCTGATTTTATTGTTTTGTGCCATTGGTAAGTTTTGATTATGTGGACCACGCTTATGTGAGCTCTGGAACTATTGAACTACCTTGCTGCTTCAACTACCTTGCTGCTTTTGATGACGACGGCAATCTGATGCAGCTTGACGCAATTATGGCTGTATTCCCATTTGATACACCGGTAAGACACTCTCTTAAGTTGAAGTTGTACTCATATCAATTTCCTCAGCTGTGAAAGACTTGGATGTTGATCGTCAGTCCCGATTTTAAATGCAGTAACGAGATTTTGACTATATATATTACAGCTATGATGTCAGGTATGGTTGGAATTCTCATTGGCGTTAATCTCGTTAATCTGACACTTTTGCTTATTTACCCTTGTCCAGTACCAAATATTAGGTTGCATCCAAATAATTAACGACGTGAGCTGACGCTGCGAAAGCACGGCTGGCGGTTCCTGATGGTGATCATCTAACCTTGCTTAATGTTTACAACCAAAAAAATTAGGAAATTGTATATGCCGCGTGCCTCACGACGGCCCTCACCAGCAAGTTCTATTAATGTACATATACATAATATACCTGTTTAAACAGAGAAAAGTGGTGGAGGAAGCATTTTATGAAGGTTGGACAAAACTTGGCCATTGTCACGCATTCCGATGATGGCCATGTTGGGACGTCAACGTTTCAACGCCCAAGGCGAGAGCTAAGGCGAGCCAGTTGATCAATGACAGATTGATTGATTGCTTATCGTTCGGAGCTTCAATTGTCACCAGATGGATAGTGAGCCGTTGGTATTTTTATGTTATATTATTTACTTGAAATCTTTTTTTTTTTGCATTCAATTTCGTACTTTCATACTAGTAGGTTTTGTGAAGTGTAGAACTACTAGTATAGCCTATTGTAGCACTGGGGAGTTATATATCCTCATCATCCTCATCCTCATCCTCATCCTCATCCTCATCCTCATCCTCATCCTCATCCTCATCCTCTTCATCTTCCACCAGAAAATCTTGTAGATCATCGTTCAATAGGTTATGCTGGTTCAGGGGCTGTAATGTAGTTGATCGTGATAGTTGCTCTTGATATATGAACGTTTCCCAAACCAGACCACCCACTATAACATCATAGTCTTGAGACCAATGTATCCAATACATATCGAAAACTGGCTGTAAAATGATGCCAAGGGTACGATTGGTAATGCGAAACAGGATGGGATTGGGTGCAGGCATGAACACCTGTTGATCCCCGTTTTCTCTAAATCCCCCTGCAGCAATAGGTGTATTAAGGACGGGATGGAAGGAGACTGTTGCAAGGGCTATATGCCCACAAAAGTTGAAGTACGCGCATAATCGAATCGGATTTCCATTGGGCCCAGGTGCATCGAATATGACTTCGTATTTTCTATGGTTTTTCGTTGAGAAAGACCCAATAAATTGAGGAGAACGAATATGATAGGGGTATTGCACTTGCTGACCCCTTGGAGCAGTGGGTTGGGCATGAAATGAACCTTTCCAACCTGTAACATTGAGTAAGTTGAAGTTATTCTACAAATTTGAATCAGATTCACTGAAGCATAAGGATGTTAAAACAGACATACAATATTCATGATTTACAGAAGTGAGATCACTTATCAGTGAGATCAAGATTTATATCTGTCATGTGACTTTATTTACCTTTTCAGTGGCGTTCCGAGCCCGGGCGACGTTCAAGAGTTGCCACGCAACATCAGTAAGTCTTTATTTTAATGAAGAATGTAGCTCATATTCCCTTAGTGAGTATAGAACCATTCAGAAAAGAGATCGCTCGAGATGTATTCTTAAGCGGTACTCCGCTTGGTGTCAATGTCCCTGGGTTCTCATTCATCAAAATTCGTGATGCCTGCGACCAAGATATATTAACCTGGAGATGCTATGACCCCAGAAGCGGCAAAGATCACACTCGGATCCCCCATGATATCCTAGATCCGACCTCCTGTGGATGGATTGTCTGCAATGGACGAGAAGTAGTACTCAGCAACGGGAACAAGGATGAATTTTGCTACACTGCGGACCCTCCTCCACTTCGCAAGGTAGAGAACGGTACATTACGCGTGAAACGCAATGGAAAGGCAAATCCCCTTCCCTCTTGACATTTTTTGCCAACCTTTGACGTCTCGAATAGAATTATTCTGCGACATTGCGGAAAGAAGCATGGGAGTATAATCAGAAGTACTTGAAAGAGCACGATGGAAAACTTCCCACTTATGAGTTTCGTGAATCAGATGCCGCCCCATACCTCCGAAAGTTAGTGCACTTTTAATACAATGGGGGTTGCCTACCTATCGCTTGCTACGAGTTGGTTTCATGGCGGTGCATCAGGAAGCAGTAAATTTATAGGTATTTTGTCACTAAAGTCCACTGTGCTGGTACCTTTCAGTTATTCACTGTAGCATGCAGTAGCTACAGGTTGTCCGGGTAGTTGGTCTTTCGTGTACATTTTACCAGTAGCTGTTCAGTAAATTTCAGTAGTCCTAATATCCTTTCGCAGGAGACCTGTAGCTTCAATAAAGAGATAACAGGAGCCAAAGAGCAGTAGTAATTATTAAGAGAAACTTGGAATTAAAGTTCCACAATAAAAGATTGTCATCGTTGCCGACGATTTTCTTTTCGAGATAGTACTTGAAGATCAAGTAAATACCGTAGGAGGAAGAAGTCGTGATGACGTAGGTAGGGATTAAGAAAAAAGCTCGTGGCGTCATCAAGAATAGTAGATGATGTCCATGTATTAGGTATCTTGCGGCCAAATTTTGGAGCAAGGTGGCAGCTCCGTATTATCTTGGTCACAGAAATGATAGATGCACGCTGAGTCACTTCCAGAGAGGTATTAGATGCGGTTCCAAGAAGAAGATTATTGCGACGTACCAGGTGCTTTTACAATGATATGAAGACTTTGGTCATCCAAGGTATCCGAGTCGTTGAAAACTGATGACAACTTCTTGCGAGGTGATAACTTTGGACAGCTATCGAGATTAACGCGCACCGGGCCTGGCCCGAGTTCACGGAGGTCAACCTTCCAGAGGTCAAGATCTGATGCATCGACATCAGGCTCCTAAAACCAGCCTCTCGTATCGCTGAGGTTTTGCTGATTCACAAATAAGGGAATGATTATATAATCGTTAGCGGCGTAAAACGCCGTGTCCCCGACTCTTAGTCAGGTTTTATATGTATTTATCATATTTTTCCTATCATGGGCCCGCGGCGGTTGAACGTTGAGCGCTGAGCCATGAACCGTTTTGTATTGTTTGGATTGGGTGCTGGACTTGACAGAAAAACACGGTGTTGTCCATTCAAACATAGTACTAGTAAGTTACCGTGACATCATAGGCGGTCAGAACCGAAACACAAAACAATATTGTACATAAAAATACATTCAATCAGGGAGTCGGTTAAATTTCTTTCATAACCACGTCGTCGCCGCCCGAGGAGGATCCAGCGGTGGAGCTTTCGACAACATCCGAATTTTTTCGCGCCCTTTTGGAAGTGCTTGGACTGTCACAGTCTGTGTCATAGTCGTCGGATGCCCTTTGTTTTCCTTTGGTGGACGAGTCTGAATGAAGGATGTTTTTGGCGGGGGTGTTGTTCGGTAGTAGCTCCATGCGTTTGAGTACGATGCACTGTATCGAAAACCGTGATGAATGCAGTCTCCAGAACAGTTCTTCCGCAGTTTCATTGAACCACGCCAGGACCGAGTCCTTCGAAAAAATAAGATTACGATTCGCTTGCGCACTAATTAAAAACGGTGTCTCACGAAGCAAGGCCGCAATGTCTTTCCCGTTTTTGTAAATTGAATAGTATGTATTACGTTCCAACATGAAATGATCAACTATCTTTGAGACACATTTTTCTTTACTACGACAAATCAGCGAACTGCCAAGTTGCAAGTTTTTTACAGTTGCGGTTAAAATAGGTAGCGAAAGGTGCATCAAGTGCAGGCAATACGATGCTTCTGAATAGTGTAGCCAAGTGGGGTCTTTGTTTGCTACAATATTAAAAACATTTGTAGGCGAAGCTGTAGAAATGACGCGCCGCGTTTTCGGAAGAAGACACTTCTCAAACAAACGGAACAATACCCAACAGTGGGTGTACTTTGGTGACTGAAGATCTTTTAAACTGACCATACACTGCTTTAACTTACCATTTAAAATAACACACACAAAAAATCCTGCCAGTGATTCTGTACCGAGTATCTTACACTTGAATTGACATATTTGCCAAAACATGCTGGACAAACTGACACATGTGAATTGAGGGCATCTTCAATCCATTCTTTTATGGCCATTGGACTGTCAAAAATCTCAGGGTGACAATGAGGGTAATAGATGGGATTATAATATTCCGGAAACGAAGATATATCATGAACAACATTATGCAGTGGACAATCATTAACATCGAGCACACGGGGTACATTACAAGGTGACTTGTGGAGAAACACCTAAACGAGAAGCAATGTCAGCAAATATGATTAGAAAAGTGCCTGTGGACGGGCAGACGTACCATGATTGCGCGATAGTTTAGCGTCGTGGACAAATGTCGTTAGTAAAGTTAAGAATGTTTTAAGTTGTCGCGGTAATACTTATTCTTCCCACGCCCGGACCACAGCCAGAGCCCCTGTCGCTCAGAAAAGCTGACTTTTGCTCGAAAACCGGTGCAGTGCTCCAAGGTCAATGAAGTCGACCGCAAAAAAAAAGACACTAGGTGATGGGCAAAGTTCAAGAGAACATTTCTTTCACTTTTTTTTGGTCATGTTGATGAAAAAAGTGTACAGAAAGAAGACATTTTTGTTTCTCTTCTCACGGTCTACAGATCTGACTCTCGCTCGGAAAACAGATGCTGCAATGCAAGGTCAGTCAAGTCTGCGCAAAAAAAAACACTACAACACGCGCAAGAATCTGGTGTGTTTTTATTTCACTTTTTTTATGGCATTCTTATTGGAAAAGTTCACAGGACGAAGACTTTTTATAAATTTTCTCACGTTTTGCAGGTCTTTGTACACAAAACGACGTGTTTGACTCCCACAACAACCCTTCTCTTACTTACGTAAGAGTCGGGGATGTTCATCAATGTACAAACAAATAAACCTAAGTGCATGCGACAACATCCCTTCCAGCATGAAGAGCAAAAGCGACTTGAAGTTGGAACCAGCATGGCCGTTTGTTGAACACGCGTTGAACAAGATCTCGAACTTCACCGATTTCCCAGACACGGCCAGTTTCCAGTGATGATTCCATAGCTTCGAATAGGGCTTAAAATATTTTTTCACATTCTATACTGTACTATTACGACCAAGTGTTCACATCACGCGTCACACGGCTTGTGAATGAACTAATTTTGCATTTCGTCACGCATCACAGCCGAAAAAATGTCGCTTTTTAGGTCATAAAGTTCGAAAATTCGCCGGGACGGCGGCAAAACAAGGGGGCACCGGGAAATCAGCCCGTGACCCGAGGTTGGGGGAGAGGGTGGGTATCCGAACCCTTAAACGTGAAAAAAAAAATTGTCAAATAAATTTATTTTAGCTATCCGTTGCAACGAACGAAGTCTTTGAGTCGTGACAGTTAATGAGGATGGCTCGAAGCTTTATTTTATTAATAATTTACTTAATCTTGACACTAGTAATATTTGTTGCAGAGACGTAAATTTTCCCGAACAATGCGAAGTTACTTCCAAAGACAGCGATGAGGACTCCGAAGTGGATGATCAAGGAAGTGCCAGTGAAAGCTCTGGAAGTAAAACCGCCGAGTTGGAAGAAGGGATCTCAGGTGCTAATAGCGACTTGTGCTAGTGAGCCGCTGCTACGCACGGCATGTCCGAGTTCTCTTGGAAGGGTAGGTTGCCCTTTTGCTACAATAACGCTGTGACTCGGGCCAAGTTACTATTACCAGGAAGGTTAATCTACTTATAAACTCTTGCCTCAAACTTCCCAAGGGGGTGCCGGGATCTGAAAAAAAGACCTGGGGTCGATTATTTTTTTTCTGCCAATTTTTGTGGACTAACTAACTTATGTAATCAGGAACATGTCTAAATATGGTAATAAATGATTATTAACACTGATTTTTTTGATGAGTTTTTTTTAGCAGTCACTTTTGACTGCTTCTCCCAAATCATCTTCATTTCAAAGTCAGATATTTGCAAGAACTTAGTTTTGCAAATGAAGCAATAGTAGATGTTGCTCCGAGTCAGTAGGAAATCCTAGGGATATTCATATGTACTCGCAAGTTTTAATATCCTCCTAGTAGGTTAGAGACAGTGAGGGCTTTGGAAAATATTGTGACATGATTGAGTTCTATAATAACTGTGATTTCAAACAGATAAAACAGCATATTTTGGAGGGTAAGGTGCCCTAATAGCAGCCCTATGTTGTCAAATTAGTCAAATCTATGGTCTGAAGCCAAAATATAGTGGGTTCCATTTATTTTTTTCGTCGCCTGCAGCTGGACTAACTAACCGACGTCCGGTCACACATTCTGATCCCTGTACCCCCTTGAAACTTCCCTGATAAAAATTTCCTTGAATTCTCTCTCGAAGCGATGGCATCGAGTCAACCTAGTCGACTCATGAGCATTTTACAGTATAAAAGAACACAAAAAAACACATACCAAAGACTCGAGACGCGTCTGCGTCTCGAGCCCCTTTCACTGTCATTTGGTGCTATGTTGGTGTTGCCATACGCGTCCGCAGTCTATTTAATTGTATATAAAGATTAGTACAGTATAATAGAATATATATAAAAACACCTATTAAGGACTCGAGACACATCTATGTCTCGAGCCCCTTTCGTCGTCGTTTGTTGCCGGAATTGGCCATACACGTCCGTGGTCTATTTAATTGTATATAAAGATTGGTACAGTATAAAAGAACACAAAAAAACACGTACCAAAGACTCGAGAGACGTCTGCGTCTCGAGCCCCTTTCGCCATCATTTGATGCTATGTTGGTGTTGGCCATACACGTCCATAGTCCAATTAATTGTATATAAAGATTAGTATAGTATAAAGAACACAAAAAAAACGTACCAAGGACTCGAGACGCAGACGCGTCTCGAGGCCCTTTCGTCGTCGTTTGGTGCTATGTTGTTGCCAGTGGAAGCAGCACATCATGATGTACGTAGTATATCTATATACAAATAAACATTAGTATAAAAAGAACTCGAAAAAGATGTACTCATTTAGACTTCTGGTGCGTGATGACTCGGAGGCTGGAGCCAATAAGACATTGATGTATAATCCTCTCCTAGGGTCATGGTTGAATGTCGTGGTGGTAGTGACCATTCGTAGTCTATCGGACTCACAAGAGCAAGCGTTATATAAGAAACGTAACAAAATAAAAAGATCAGTTGTTGGCAATTCCAACGTGAGGGCGGTTAGAAATGCATACATATACAAACAAAAAGCATCAATCAGTTGTCGGCAATTGCCACAACGTTAGAGCTAACATCATCCCACGCCAACTCAAGTCAGGGGATAGACCTCATTCTCAATACTGAGAATTCGGAACGAAGGGGTTGTTGGAAAGTTCGAGAGAACGGGAATCTGCCAGTGAACAAGGTAAGTAATCTTTCCGAGACTGCATTCAAGTTTCTTGACTTACTAGCGCAAAAATATTTATCAGTAACGGCCCTAACCGTGACGGGCGCAATTCGTTGTGGATTTGACGGGTGTGAAACACTATGGGTATGTTTTATTAACCTTCCGAGTCACTGTTGTTACTAAATTATTGTTAAGTTTCATTTAGAATGTTTAAATCTCGAATATGCTATTAGGAATTGCCGCTGTGAAAACCACATGCGCACGAGGAAGCATGTAAAATTTGATTGATTGTAAATTACCTAAAATAGATATGTTTTTTTGCCTATTTAGGTATGTTTTTCTCACGAATGGGTGGGGGGGTCAACGCCGATCCCTTATTTGCAAAAATCGACCCCGTGTCGCGTTTGAAATCCCGGTGCCCCCTTGCGGCAAAATTACTATATTTGGAATGATTTATAAGCTGTGAACTTGTGGTTCAGTGAACTTTGACCGTCACGCATCACATGCCGTGAACACTTGGTCGTAATAGTACAGTATACCACGCCGTGACAAAAGAATTCGATTTGTCATCCGTTTTCCGAGATCACCAGGACCAAAGTTGCCAGCCTCTCTATCGCGAGTTTTGAGAACTTAGGTTTGTTTGTTTGTACATTGATGAATTATATAATATTTTCCCATCTCCTTATTGTGAATTACCAAAACCTTGCGATACGAGAGGCTGGTTTTAGGAGCCTGCATCGACATCTGATCAACCAATTACTCGTTCCTTGTTATGTTTTATGATTATTAATATGTTAATAGTATTACATAAGTTTCCCCATTTACCGTGAATATGTTTTGTTCACACCAGTGTGGCATTATAGTGATAGTACTAGATAAAGGAGCTCAGACACTCTAGCGATATATCACCTGATCAACCAATTACTGGTCCCTTGTTATGTTTTATAATTCCCTGGTGTCACCAGGGCTTTAGCTGCGAATTTGAAATGATTGATCAAACAAGATTTTACATGTGTTTGCACCTGAGTGTTTGCCTTTGGTCCATTCATGACATCATCCAAAATCAAGCCTGAAATTGATAGCATTAACTTCGAATAAAAGGGGAGAAATGAAAAAGAAGTTCTTTAATCTCATAGCAGCAATAAGTAACACAGTGAACCTCAAATGAAATATATATATGTGTGTGTGTGTGTGTGTGTGTCCCATATCTCTTTTTTTAAAAAGACAATGATTTGAGAAATTAACACATTACGATATTTTGATTAGTCATCTGAAAGTTGGATTATTCATGCATGTCTGACCTGTGCGTCATTGTGCTTTAGGTGTGTCCATTGCTCTCAAAGGTAGGTTCACGCAACTAGTATCAAACAATCACTAATTCTATGCCGGTGCAATTTAAAAAAAAAAAAAAACACTTCCCGTTACTAATATTTCAGATTTCTCATTTACTTCGTTAACTTCATAACATATAACATAAATCACTCCATTTTCGTCTTCTCAATAAAAATAATGAAGTGGTTCAATTGTTCAACCAGTCAAGGTGCCTCTTCAAATCCGAGTCGTACTGCTCAGCGTCTACCAGCTCACATGGAGCCAAAAGAAGGCAACACAGTGGATATAGGAGACTCACAGTTCAAACACAGTTTTTGCACGGTACCCGCAGTCAGTAGAAGTGAAAAAAAAAAAACTTGATTTATACTAGAACTTGAAGTGCAACTGAAAAAGACATGGAAAAAGACGAGTGATAACAAGACGCGGTAGTTAGAAAAGCAATGGAATAATTTGGAAATCCATAAAACAATAACTTGAACAGCGGGAAAAAAATCCATTGAAATGAAAGCATTTAGAGTCAAACCAACTAGGAAATTTGAGGAAGGATCTGGACTTGAAGTCAAACCATCTGCCAAAAACCCTTAATGTGATATCAATTAAAAAGAAACAAAATCATAGGAACACTATTATTTAAATCACCATCATCCAAGTCTTTTCAAAACTACACAAACAAAAAATTTGACACCAGGGATGGGCCAGCAACGCACATCTCGACTAATTATTAACATGTTAATAGTATTACATAAGCTTCTCCATTTACCATGAATATGTTCTGATCACACCAGTGTGGCATTATAGTGAGAGTGTAACAATACTGGATAAGGGCGCTCAGAAGCTGTAAGCATGTATTGTCTGATGAACCAATTACTGATCACTTGTTATGTTTTATGATTATTAACATGTTAATAGTATTACATAAGCTTTCCCATTCAAGAATATGTTTTGATCACACCAGTGTGGCGTTATAGTGATAGTGTAACAATACTGGATAAAGGCGCTCAGAAGCTGTAAGAATGTATTGTCTGATGAACCAATTACTGATCACTTGTTATGTTTTATGATTATTAACATGTTAATAGTATTACATATTTACCATGAATATGTTTTGATCACACCAGTGTGGCGTTATAGTGATAGTGTAACAATACTGGATAAGGGCGCTCTGAAGCTGTAATGATATATTACCTGTTCAACCAATCACTGATCACTTGTTATGTTTTATGATTATTAACATGTTAATAGTATTACATAAGCTTCCCCATTTACCATGAATATGATTTGATCACACCAGTGTGGCATTATAGTGATAGTATAACAATACTGGATAAGGGCGCTCAGACGCTCTAGCGATATATCACCTGATCAACCAATCATGCCTCAAACATATAACCAAACCAACACCAGAAATGGCATACCCAGCTGAAGATCGGGTACCTGCTCGCACCAAAGCATCGTGCTGTGACTCGCAGGTATTTATCTGTGAGGGATATTTCAATGAAACGATGAGTTATTGACATTTGAAAAAAAAACTGCCATTGACCTCAGATTGATCTAAATATGTTGCAATGTGTTCTTTGTACTCCTTTTCCAAAACATAGGCCCCCCATCCTGGCATGAGTTCCACGTCTTTTAGATTTTGTTCCTTTCCTTTCAGCTTGAAGTTTGCATCGACAGCAATATAGAGTGCGTATAAAAACCTGTTTTAAAAAAGAAATTTAACAAGATAACAGTTAAATAAGAAGGACTTACGCTAGAGGTCCTGGTTTGTCCCAATCATTTGGAAGATTTTTCCCCGGGTGTGGGCAAGCCGGGCATAAGTTTGCCGCTACTCATGGCATTGATTCCTCCTGGAGCATGCCACCTATACAACAATGCCATGTATTTAGAGAATCAAAAGACTCACTGAGAGAGTATTTGTAACTTACATTTGTCCATGATTATGATCTTATGTTTCACCGTGAATGCCAAAAGCTTACCCATGTGACCACATATGTTATCTTATCTATCTCTGGTCGATGCTGGTTGGTCAGATAATGGGTCATTCTAGGGGGCCCATAACCCTTGCAAGCAAGGGAATTCCACATGGAATCCACCTGGAATATATGGGGGAGTACTCAATATATTACTATGTCTACATTTATTAATTTTGAAAAAAGAAAGTTCATGTGTAATGTTATAAGTTTGTAAGATTGGGTGGTGTAACATTAGCTGGTGGATGACTGTACCACTTGATGTCAGACATTGTCTGTAAAGGGAGCCAGAAGTGCTGATTCAAAGAATTTGAACTTAATATATCATCATTTTGATGTAAACTTGGTACAGTGTAGTTACCGTCCTTGAGACAAAAATTGATGTATTAAAATTTAAATTTTTAGGGTCACTTTTTGGAAATTAAATTACGAAATATTTAAAAATATTAAAAGTCTAAAACTAGACCATATAACACATCTATTAAAAAAATTAGGACTTTATTGCCAAATTTTTGTCAATAAATATATTCATGTTGGATAAGGAATCTTAAGTAAAACCATTCACATGTTGATTATCCATAACCAGGGCAGAAATTGTTTGAACTGGTAACAACACATGCTTACAGCTTCTGGGCACCCTTATCTAGTATTATTATACTATCACTATATTGCCACACTGGTGTGAACAAAACATATTCGTGGTGGATGAGAAAGCATATGTAATACTATTAAAATGTTAATATTCATCAAACATAACAAGGGACCACTAATTTGTTGATCAGATAATACATGCTCACAGCTTCTGGGCGCCTTTATCCAGTATTGTTATACTATCACTATAATGCCACACTGGTGTGAATATTTCATGGTAAATATGTAATACTATTAACATGTTGATAATTATCAAACATAACGAGTGATCAGTAATTGGTTGAACAGGTAATATATCATTACAACGTCTGAGCGCCCTTATCCAGTACTGTTATACTATCACTATAATGCCACACTGGTGTGATCAAAACATATTCATGGCAAATGGGGAAGCTTATGTAATATTATTAACATGTTAAAAATCATAAAACATAACAAGTGATCAGTAATTGGTTGAACAGGTGATATATCATTACGGTGTCTGAGCGACCTTATCGAGTATTGATATACTATCACCATATTGCCACACTGGTGTGAACAAAACATATTCATGGCAAATAGAGAAGCTTGTGTAATACTATTAACATGTTAATAATCATAAAACATAACAAATGATCAGTAATTGGTTGATCAGACAATACATGCTTACAGCTTCTAGGCGCCCTTATCCAGTATTGTTATACTATCACTATAATGCCACAGTGGTGTGATCCAAACATATTCATGGTAAATGGGGATGCTTATGTAATACTATTAATATGCAAATAATTATAAAACATAACAAGGGACCAGTAATTGGTTGATCAGGTGATATATCGCTAGAGTGTTTGAGCACCCTTATCCAGTATTGTTATACTATCACTATAATGCCACAGTGGTGTGATCAAAACATATTCATGGTAAATGGGGATGCTTATGTAAAACTATTAACAAGCTAATAATGATAAAACATAAAAAATGATCAGTAATTGGTTGATCAGACAATACATGCTTACAGCTTCTAGGCGCCCTTATCCAGTATTGTTATACTATCACTATAATGCCACAGTGGTGTGATCAAAACATATTCATGGTACATGGGGAAGCTTATGTAATACTATTAACATGTTAATAATTATCATACATAACAAATGATCAGTAATTGGTTGATCAGACAATACATGCTTACAGCTTCTGGGCGCCCTTATCCAGTATTGTTTTACTATCACTATAATGCCACACTGGTGTGATAAAAACATATTCGTGGTAAATGGTGATGCTTATGTAATACTATTAACATGTTAATTATTATCAAACATAACAAATGATCAGTAATTGGTTGATCAGATAATACATGCTTACAGCTTCTGGGCGCCCTTATCCAGTATTGTTATACTATCACTATAATGCCACACT
>Ga0193692_1000161_pt1 | contig 16346 bp, 15 predicted proteins | sample L3a1metaG_FD_144917 | JGI IMG/M metagenome (GOLD analysis project Ga0193692, IMG submission 144917) | Soil microbial communities from a riparian zone of the East river system, Colorado, United States - L3a1 | ecosystem: Environmental > Terrestrial > Soil > Riparian zone | place: USA: East River... | reverse complement strand
CGTAGTCCGGGGGATCTCGGTCAGCGCTTGCCTTTATACGACGGTCCAAACGGGCATGCTAAACAGGTTCGGCCGCTCGCAAAGATTGGGTCGACGCTATTAGATTCCGGGTCGCTTCATTCTGTTTTGGCGTCGGCGTGAAGGAAGGGAAAATGCCGCCAGAGACCACAGCGGGTGAGTATTTTCTTGAAGCGCGCTCTCCCAATCAGCCTTTGAATCCATAGCACGATTCGCTGAGCCCAAAAGAATTCCGATGCCAGGACGGCGAGGCCGATTGGAATGACGAGAGATGCCGGACCGGGAAGCGCAATGAGAGCAATGCCGAAGAGGAGAATGCTGGTGCCGAAGATCGCGGCCATCCAACGACGAAACCATCGCGGTCTACCGGCTCGCCACTGCTGCACACTTTCAATTGTCCGCGCCCACATCCGTTAAGGTAAACGAAAAGGATGTTTAGCGCCAGCAACTGAGGCTTACTCAATTTCCTGGATGCGCTTGAGGTGACGACCGCCTTCGAAGGGAGTGGCCAGCCAGATTTTGACGATCTCCAGCGCGGTATCGAGGGTGATCAAGCGCTGCCCTAGGCTGATGATATTGGCGTCATTGTGGGCTCGCGAGAAGCGGGCGCTATCGGCGTTCCAACAGACAGCGCAACGGATGCCACGCACTTTATTGGCCACGATCGCCTCTCCATTTCCCGATCCGCCCAAAATAACCCCGCGCTCGAATTCACCTTTGGCAACGGCCTCTGCGGCAGGTTTTATAAACAGCGGATAATCGACGCTCTCGGTACTGAAGGCGCCGAAATCGCGGACTTCATGTCCAAGGCCCTGGAGCATTTTTCTGATCTCTTCCTTGTATTCAAAGCCGGCGTGATCGCTGGCTGCGGCGATTTTCATTGGATCCATCCAATCTAGTTGTCGCGAATCGTGGCCTGGAGCGCATCGCGCAACTGCACCAGCAGTTTTTCGTGCGCTGCATTGACTTCCTGATCCGTGAGCGTTTTATCCAGGCTTCGGTAGGTGAATGCGTAAGCCATGCTTTTTTGTCCTTCCGGCACATTGCGGCCACGGAAGACGTCGAACAATTCAACGTTCTCGAGGTTCTGTGGTTTGCTTTGCTTCACCACGTTGAGAACCCGGTCGTGCGTCGTTCCTTCTGCAACGATCATCGCGACATCGCGTCGAATCGAGGGATAAGCCGGTAAGGGCTTGAAAGAACGAGTCGTATTCCGCCGTTCGAGCAACAGGTCCAGGCTGAATTCGCCAACGTAGACAGCGTCGCGCAGATCGTAGGATCGCGCAAGGGTTGGAATAAGCTGCCCGATTTCGCCAAAGGTCTGCCTGCCCAGGTTTACGGTCGCCGATTCGATAAAGAGTGGAGTTGTGGAATCACGGCGCGTGTAGGTCACGCCACGAAGACCGAAGTCCTCGAGAAAAGCTTCGATGATTCCCTTCAGATCATATGCATCGAACGTCTGGTTTCGACTTTCTCCCGACCAGAAAAGGGGATTGCGTTGTCCCGTTATGGCGATAGCGATGCGGCGTTCCTCTCGTGGCTGGCCGTTGGAGTTGCTGAAGACGCGGCCGATTTCGAAGAGCGGGACATCGTTCGTTTTGCGTGTGAGATTGTGATGAAGAGAATCGAGCAGGCCGGGAACAAGGCTTGGCCTTAGGACATCCATGTCGCTGCTGAGGGGATTCTCCAGAAAGATCGGATCGGTGGACGCTCTTTGCGCATTAGCGTGCGAGATCAATGTCTGGCCCTGGGCTTCGTTCAATCCGAGAGCAATCAGAATCTGGCGAGCGTCGTTGATGGTATCGTGGATGGGGTCGTAAGTATTGACGCCAACGGCTCCCCGCGGGGGAGTAGCTGGAATACGATTCACGCCATAAAGGCGAGCGACCTCTTCGATCAGATCCACTTCCCGTTTCAGATCAACGCGGAAGCTCGGGACGGAGACAGCGCAGGATTCGTGAGATTCTTCCGCGACTTTGAGCCCGAGTTGTTGCAGGTAACGAATACTCTCATCGGCTGGGACCTTGACTCCGAGCAGCGCGTCTGTCCTGGCGTGCCGGAGCTTGATTGGCTTCGACTCAAAACGTTTCGGATAGGCATCGACAACGCCTTCGGCGAGCTGCCCTCCGGCGGTCTGCAAAATTAACTGCGCTGCACGGCGACTGGCCCAATCGGAAGCGTCGATATCGGCACCGCGTTCGAAGCGGTAGGAGGATTCAGTTCGCAGATCGAGCTTCTTTGATGTGGCCCGAATGTTTTGTGGCTTGAAGTACGCGCTTTCGATAAGGACATCGACGGTTTTGTCATTGATCTCGGTATTCTGGCCGCCCATGACGCCGGCGAGTGCAATCGCCTTGGCCCGATCTGCGATCAGCAGCATCTGACTGGTGAGCGTGTGTTGCTTGCCATCGAGCGTGGTGAACTTTTCGCCTTCTGCGGCACAGCGGACGACAATGGCTGGTTTGCCTCCTGCGGCATCGAGGAGATGGTAATCGAAGGCGTGGAGCGGTTGCCCGATCTCCAGCATGACGTAGTTGGTAACATCAACGACGTTGCTGATGCTTCGAATACCGACTTTCTCAAGCGCATTTCGGAGCCAATACGGGCTGGGGCCGATTTTTACACCGCGAACAACGCGAGCGGTGTAGCGCGGGCAAAGCTCAGGATCGCGAAGTTCGACTTCGACGAGCTTCTCAACTTTATCCGACGCGCTGGGTTGGGGGACATCGATTGGCGGCAAGCGGAGCGGATTGCCCGTGCGGGCACTAATTTCGCGTGCAATACCAATGACACTGTTCCAATCCGGCCGGTTAGGCGTGATCTCAAGATCCAGGACGGCGTCAGCCCCAGTGCGTCCGAGATGTTCGGCAAATGGCTGCCCAACCTTGGCATCGGCAGGAAGAATCAGGAGGCCTTCTGCATCCTCCGCAATGCCAAGTTCCTTCGCGGAGCACATCATCCCGTGCGACTCGACATTGCGAATCTTGCCAACTTTGATGACGAAGGGTGCGGCACCAGGAGCAGTCGGCATAGTCGTGCCGGGCAGTGCGAGGGGAACTTTGTCGCCGACCTTGAAGTTTTTGGCTCCGCAAACGATCTGGCGTTCTCCTTTGCCATCGGCAACGCGGCAGACGGAGAGCTTGTCTGCGTTTGGATGCTTCTCGCTCGATAAGACCTGGGCAACGACGATGCCTTCGAATTCGCCGCCGAGCTTTTGGATTCCTTCAACTTCAAGGCCGAGCATGGTGAGGTGCTCGGCGAGTTGTTCGGCGGACCAGTCAAAATCGACGTACTGCTTAAGCCAGCTAAGAGTTACTTTCATCGTAAAAAGCCCGTGAAACTAAGCAGATATTGGGGTTTGGCACAACCGGTTTTGCACGAGATTGAAACCCAGCCGGAAGTGGCTGGCGCGCGATGCCGTATTGCCGAGAAGCGGTTATTCCTCGCTTTTCTTGTTGGTGATCACGCCATTCATCAATCCGCCATGATCACCGCCGCTCCAAGTGCCTGCGTAGGTCTGATCGTAAACCAAAATGCGTGCGGAATAAGAGGCTTCGCCGAGGCTGAGATTGTCGACGACGATCACGGGAGTGTCGCCAGCCCATTTTACCTTCACCGGGACAGGAGCAACCATGTCCACCTTTCCGTATTGGATGCGGGCTCGAATGATCCATGAATCGCCGTTGAGCTTTGAGACACTGACGATCGTATATTTATCTTCCTTTTCGGGGCCGAGCTTGCCCTTGGAGACCGAGCACCACCGGCCAGTCATGGTTGCATCGGTGAGAGTGGCTTTGAATTTGGCTTCGAGTTGTTCCTGCGTGAGGACGGGTTTGGCTTTGGGCTGTTCCTTGGTTGGTTCCTGGTCCGCACCGATGGCCATTTGCGAGACTAGAAGTGCTGCTATTCCTGCGGAGAAAAGTGTCTTTTTCATAAACTCGACTTGAAGACAATTTCTCATGTTTGCCCCGCATGGAAAGCCTGATTGTTGCAGCGATCGCGCAGATCAGTGGGAGAGTCCAGGTTGCTTGATTGCGGCAACAAGGGGTTCAATCGCCTGGGGAAGGCCGCTTTGTTGCTGAATGATTTCGCCCTCGGGCCCCAAGATCGTGATGACATTGGAGTGCGCGAATTGTCCCTGCAGATCCTTTTTGTATTTGAGGCCAAGGACGACGGCAAGTTCCTGCACATCTTCGGGTTTCCCTCGCAACAAGGTCCAATTCTGCGCAAGGCCCTGACGATTGCGATAGGCGCGGAGGGTTTCCGGCGTATCGCGATCCGGATCAAACGAGACGAGGACGAAGCCCACCTGCTTGCGAACTTCGGCCGGCAAAGCCGCTTCTATCCTTTTCATATCGTTAACGAGCAATGGGCATGCGACCTCGCAATTGGCGAAGAACATCGTGACCACCTCGATCCGCCCGCGCAGTGCCGCTAGATTCGTCTGTGCTCCGCTATCCGTGGTCCACAAGGAATCAAGCTGGTAAATCGAGCGGTCGGGTAGAGTGGACTTGCTGGCGCAAGGCAAATTTGTAGGGCAACAGGACCTTTGGCTTAGGGCCGCAACAGGTCGATCTGAACAGCCGTTGAGCAAAGCAAGCCCGAGCAGTGGAAGTATGATGACGAATGCTTTCATAAATCTTTGGCACAGCGAAAACCAAGGTTGTGGACTGTGTAGCTCGCCTTGAGACTGCTGCGAAATCCATAACGCATGAAAGTTGGAAAATCGCTGCGATCACGTGCGTCGTTTGAGCCGCTCCCGCAGAAGAGTTGTCGATCCAGCCCTGAATCGACGCGGGCGTCTCCCGTAACCATGGCGGTGTTGAAATCCGAGACCCACTCCCAAACCAATCCGTGAAGATCAAAGACGCCGAAACAATTTGGGCGTCCCCGTCCAACGGACGGGAGGGTGGCCTGAGCAGGCGAGGTATACCAGGCGCGTACTGTTGCGAGGAACGCGGGGTCGTTTTCGCCGTCAGGCCGGCTCGGGCTTGCGGCGGCCGCATACTCCCACTCGGCCGTTGCGGGAAGGCGTTTTTGTTTCCAGGTCGCATAGGCCTTGGCCGCGAACCAGGAAACATGGGTGACCGGCGCATCGGATAAGGCCTGCGGGCCTGGATCCAGATCTCCGGCCCAGTTCTTGAGGTAATCCGAATCTGCGAAGAGTGGTTTCACCTTTGAACGCCGCCATTTCGGATTCACTCGCAGGAACTCGAGGAACTCCCCGTTTTTCACCGGCAACGTGTCGAGATAGAAGCCCGGCACGGCGACGGTCTTTGCGTCATTGGCAGCGGTAAAGAGTGGTTTGTATTGCCCCGTCGGAATCAGAACCATGCCCTTTGGGGGAGAAGCCGTCCGATTCGTTTCAGTAGAGATCGAGACAGACAAGCAACCACAGAAAGCCACCAAAAGGAGTGCGTGGATTTTTTTGGTCGCATTCATTATCGGTTCGTTCTCCGTCCGTTACTCGTACTGATTGGCAGCTGGCCGTGGAGCTTCGGCGCGCACCTTGCGCACGGCTTCTGGCATTACCGCGTCACCGGAATTTCCGAAACTGTTGCGAACGTAGGTGAGGGCATTGGCTACTTCCTCGTCCGAAAGATTGCTCAGAGGCGCCATGGTCCCGTTGTATTTCTTTCCATTAACCACGATTTCGCCGGTTTGGCCTTGGAGGACGAATCGAATTGATCGTTCCTTGTCGGCCATGAGGAAATCCGATTTTGCCAGGGGCGGAATTTGGCCGGGCAATCCTTCGCCGTTGACCTGATGACAGACAAAGCAGGTTTGCATAAAGACCTGCTGTCCTTTGGCGATCTGGATTTCCTTCTTCATCGCGCCGATTTTCGGGTCGGAACCAATGGCGCGTTTCACATCGGCTTCGAGTGTGGCGATGCGCTTTTCGGCGGCGGAACCGGCTTCAGCCTGGCGGCCAAGATAAACTGCGTCCACTTCCTTGCCGGAGTACGCGAGGAGATTCTCCTTGCCGGAAACCTTGAGCATGCCGAGGGCGCCCTTGTTAAAGGCGCGAAAAAGTGAGTGGTCGACAAGGATGTAGGTGCCTGGTACCTCGACCTTGAATTCAACGATGGCCGAGCCGCCTGCAGGAATGATAGTCGTTTGGACGTTGTGCTGAGATGCGACCGTTCCGCCTTCGGGATAGACGTTGTCGAAGATCTCGCCGATGACGTGGAAAGAGGAAACGAGGTTGGGTCCGCCATTACCAATGAAAAGCCGCACGGTGTCGCCGACGTTCGCAGTGATCGCGTTGTCGCCGACCATGGAGCTGACGGCGCCATTGAAAACAACGTAGGTCGGTCTTTCGTCAACGGCTTTGTTTTGATCGAAAATCTGGAGGCCTTCTTCCCCAAAGCGGCCCATGGTGTAGAACTCCCCTTGCATCACGTAATACTCTTTGCTGACGGGAGGAAGGCCCTCCTTCGGCTCGACGAGGATCAGTCCATACATGCCGTTGCCGACGTGCATGCCGACCGGTGCGGTCGCACAATGGTAGACGTAAAGCCCGGGATTGAGCGCTTTGAAGGAGAACTGGGACGAATGACCAGGAGCTGTGAAGGAAGAGGCAGCTCCGCCGCCCGGGCCAGTCACGGCGTGCAAATCAATATTATGCGGCATCTTGTTGCTTTGATGGTTATTCAGGTGGAACTCAACGAGGTCGCCTTCGCGAATTCGAATGAAACTGCCGGGGACGTTACCGCCAAACGTCCAGAATAGGTACTCGACTCCATCCGCGAGTTTCCGCACGACCTCTTTTACCTCCAGATTGACGATGACCTTAGTAGGGTGGCTCCGTTTGATGGGCAGAGGAACCTGAGGAGCCTGGGCGAGCACGGCGACTTCCTCTCCGCTCACGGAAGGGTCGGTTGCTGCGTCCGCGCCAAATGAGCCGGCGCAAATAAGAAGAGCCATTGCACACACTGCGTGAATCCTGGATGGAAGATCTTTCATACAGGACAACATCAGCCTTATTGAGGGGATCGACTCACCCTGGATTGTCCATCGGTGAACAAAATTTGGCAGGTGAAACTCGAACGGAAAGGTCAGCTTTCTGGCTCGGAGAAGAGGACTCGCGGCAGGACAAAGCCCGCCCAGAGCAGCAACCCGGCGCTCCAGAAAAGGGCGCCATAGATGTAGTGCGAAACGAGCACTCTGGGCAGGAAATCGGCGCTAATCCGGGTGGTCATCCCGATGAGCATCAGGACCACCGAAGCGAGAAACCACGTATTACGGCCCTTCAATTTCGCAAGCTGGCCGCTATGACCGAAGACCACGCGTGTTGCAACGACGACCGTCACAATCGCAAATCCACCCACGAGCGTGAAGTGGAGGAGAGCGACGCGGTAAGCTGGCCATATTGCCACCGCAAGAAAACCCACAAGGACTCCGGCAAATGCCAGACGGATGCATAAACCCAAAGCGTTTGTCCGTGCCGTGCTGCGTAAAGGGAGTTCCAACGATAGATAGGCGAGGACGGTCAGGAATCGGAGACCGTTTCCAGTGCGCATCCATCCGGCAGCTTCGAGAAGAAAAGAAGCGAAGATCAGGAAGCCCGTGATTCCTGCCAGAGCGGCTTTGCGACCCCAACCTGGCGGGACAGCAAGTGATTCGGGAAAGTTATGCGAGCTTTCCATGCCAAAGAGTCGAGGCAGAATGAAAGGTCCAATCCCAAGAATTGGCAGTAAAACGAACCCTTGGTAAGCGAGCAGTTTCTGCAAAGTGATCCAAAAAAAGCTTGGTTCTTCCACATAGTGGAGAATCAGTCCAGTAAGCGCGCCGCTCGTCACGGAAGCGAAAGCGAAACCGACGAGGACAAATCCGGGTGGAGGGGTGTCCTGCCGCTCTTTCAGCCGGGCGACAATGCACGTTATGAATCCGGCGAGAAGGACGAGAAAAAGAGCATCTCCGAGCACGAGGCGATCGAAGGCAAACGCGACGACCATGGTTGTTTGGACTATCAACAACGGGAAGATCTCGAAGCGCCGGAATGGCCGAGCTGACAGCATTCGCGGCATAGCTGTGCCGAGAAACCCAAAGATGAATGCAGCAAAGAAGCCAAAGACCATGATACGGGCGTGGGAGATTCCGGGATAAAATTCCTTCAAGCCAGCAAGTGTAGCGGCCAAAGAGAAACGCCGAGGAGCCCAGCCAAGACGCCCGCTGGAAAAAAGAGACGGAATGGTTCGGAGGCCAGGTCAGCCCCGGAAATCCACAGCCGCTGTGCGCTGCTTGTCATGCGTCGTTCCACTATCGCCGTAATCAGGCTTCCAGCCGAATTGGAATTCTGTGAATTCATCAGAGCAAAGTGGGCACGGATCGCCTGAACGAGCCGCCCGCGAATTGGCGAACATCTCCCTTTGGTTGTTCTCTCCCACGGCTTGTAGTCCTGAGACCACGACAGCAGGAACAGGGTTTGTCCGATTGTTCGGCTCAATGAGATGTTCGAGAGTAAACGATTGTGAGACGCCTGTTTTTCGCGGTTTTCATTGCCGCATTCATTGGAGTAAATGTCCCGATCCTCAAAGCGGATTCGACATGGGTCTATTCGGTGCAAATTAGCGCCACGACCCAGACGTCGCCGCCGCGGATCACCCTGAATTGGCAACCGGATCAATACGGCGCGAACAGCTATACCGTTTATCGAAAGAAAGCGGGCGACAGTTCGTGGGGGAGCGGCACCGCGCTTGCCGGCACGGTTACGACGTACACTGATTCGAACGTGACGCTCGGCTCGGCTTACGAGTACCAAATCGTGAAAGCGGCATCGCTGGGCTATACGGGCTATGGTTATATCTATGCGGGCGTGAATGCGCCCATGGCCGACAATCGCGGCAAGGTAGTGCTGGTGGTCGATAATTCTTTTACGCAATCGCTCAGCAATGAACTCGCGCGGCTGGAGAGTGACCTCTTTGGGGATGGCTGGACCGTGGTGCGGCGCGACGTCAGCCGCAATGACTCACCCACGAACGTCCGAGCGGCGATCCAGGCGGTCTATAATGCTGATCCTGCGAACGTGAAGGCTGTGTTCCTCTTCGGACATGTTCCCATTTTGCGTTCAGGCAGCTTGAACATTGATGGGCACCAGGCGCGCCCGCTGCCCGCTGACGGATTTTATGGAGATATGGATGGCGCCTGGAACAACCCGAGCTACCTGCCGTCCGATGTGGAACTGATGGTCGGACGTGTGGATTTGTTTAATATGCCGGGGAATGGCTCGCCAAGCCCCTGGCCCAGCGAACAGGAGATGCTCCGCAACTACCTGAACAAAGATCACAACTGGCGTCACAAAATTTTGACCGTTCAGAAGCAGGCGCTACTGGGAAATCGCTTTGGCGATTTCAACGGCGAAGCTTTTGCTGCGAGCGGTTTCCGCGCTTTCGAGCCGCTCGTCGGCGCCGGAACCGTTGTGATCGCAAACGAACAGACCGCAGCGCCGCCTGAACAACGCTGGAGTTCCATGCTCGGCTCCGGCAACTATCTGTGGGGCTACGGTTGTGGTGGCGGGAGCTACACAAGCATGAGTTACATGGGAACGCATGGCGCAAACCTCGACCTCTGGAGCACCGATATTGTAGGTCTGGATGCCAAGGCAGTTTTCGTGATGATGTTCGGAAGCTGGCTCGGAGAATGGGACAGCACGGATAATCTCATGCGTTCAGTGCTGGCGACTCCGACGATGGGTTTGACCTGTTCGTGGTCGGGCCGACCGCATTGGTACTATCACCATATGGGACTCGGCGAGCCAATTGGGTACAGCGCTCGCGTGAGTCAGAATAACGGAGGCCTCTATCAAAACCAGGTGAACAACTTCATGCGCGGTGTTCACATCGCATTGATGGGCGATCCTACGCTTCGATTGAATCAGGTCGCCCCAGTATCCGGACTGCAGGCAACCACAAGCGGAGCGAGTATGAAATTGACGTGGACCGCGTCGCCCGATGCAGGCCTGGGTTATCATATTTATAGAGGCAACAGCACGAACGGATACACGCGAGTCTCTTCAACGCCTGTGACTACTTTGACATTCACCGATCCGAGCCCATCGGCTGCGGCGAGTACGTATATGGTCCGCGCGCTGAAGCTCGAAACGACACCAAGTGGCACCTATACAAATCAAAGCCAGGGCGTTTTCGCATCAGCAGCGGCCGGCAGTACGCTTCCTACCGCGAAAATGTCTGTAACAAAGGGGCCGACAGGACCAGTGCTGAGCTGGCCGAGTCAGGTTGGTCAGATCTACCAGGTATGCGTGAAAGCTAAACTGACGGATACAACGTGGACGCCGCTTAGCGGCAACATTGCCGGGACAGGTTCAACATGCAGCTGGACTGACACTTCGGCTGGCTCTACTGGCGGTCGCTTTTACGAGGTTATGGTGCTGTAAACCGACTCGCAGAAGCTCTTCGAGAGCATGGATAAAAATTCCTGTTGACATTGCAACATTGAAATATCAAGCTATCCGCATTCGTTGATAACAACGAACTCATCACGAGTGGTCGAGGGACTGGCCCGATGACGCCACGGCAACCGGTTGAAGTTGCGAGCTTCAATGTCAGGTGCCAAATCCAGCCCGAGTCGCTATTGCGACAAAGGGAAAAGATGAGAAGAGCGCAGCTGTTTTCAAATCCTCTTCTCATCCTGATGGGAAGGGGTTTTTTATTGCCCCTGTTGCAATAGAAATTGAGTTATGCAAACGAACGCTGGTTTCATGAAGGCACTGAAGTGCCGCGAGTGTGGGAGGGAATATCCGCTGGCTGCCACGCATGTCTGCGAGTTCGACTTTGGGCCTCTCGAGGTTGTTTACGACTACGAACGCATCAAGAAAAGCCTGACCCGGTCCGCCATCGCCTCCCGGCCGCACACGATGTGGCGCTACCGGGAATTGTTGCCGGTGGCGTTTGAACCGACCGTCGGTTGCCAGGTTGGTTTCACCCCGTTAGTGAAGGCCGATCGCCTGGCCAGGGTGCTCGGTGTGCGCGAGCTCTGGATCAAAAACGATGCAGTGAATTACCCGACGCTTTCCTTCAAAGATCGTGTTGTGAGTGTGGCGCTCAGTCGCGCGCGTGAATTAGGCTTTTCGACGGTGGCATGTGCTTCGACAGGAAACCTTGCGAATTCGGTGGCGGCGAACGCCGCGTCGGCGGGATTGAAGTCATACGTGTTCATCCCGGCCGACCTGGAGCAGGGGAAAATCATCAACTCACTGGTCTACGCGGCGAACGTGATCGGGATCAAGGGACACTACGACGAAGTGAATCGTTTATGCGCGGAGATCGCGGGCAAGTACGGGTGGGCCTTTGTGAACGTGAATATGCGGCCGTATTATGCTGAGGGATCGAAGAGCCTCGGCTTTGAAATCATCGAGCAGCTCGGCTGGCAGATTCCGAATCATACGGTCGTGCCGATGGCATCGGGATCATTGCTGACGAAGATTCACAAGAGCTACCAGGAATTGAGCAAGCTCGGCCTGACGAGCGATATCCCGTATCGGATCCATGGTGCGCAAGCGACCGGATGCTCGCCCATCTCGACGGCCCAAAAGGCTGGTCTCGATTTCTTTAAGCCCGTGAAGCCGAATACGATTGCGAAATCGCTGGCGATTGGAACGCCTGCGGATGGCTTCTACGCATTGAAGGTGATGAAGGAGACGGGAGGCAGCGCGGAAGATGTCACCGATGATGAGGTGCGCGAAGGAATCAAATTACTTGCCGAGTATGAGGGAATTTTTGCGGAGACGGCAGGCGGGGTGACCGTCGGGGTGGCCAAGAAACTCATTGCATCGGGCAAGATTCCAGCGAAGGATTCGGTCGTTCTCTGCATCACCGGTAATGGATTGAAGACGCTGGACGCGGTGAACGGACACGCGGGACACACCCGCGAGATCAGGCCGAGTCTGCGCGAGTTCGAAGGATTGTTATCCGCGCAAGAGGCGCGATTGGTTAACGCATAAAATTTACCTATGTTACAGAAAGTTCGAATTCCCACACCGCTGCGCAAACTGACGAACAACGAGGAAGTTGTGGAAGTGAGCGCGAACACAATCGGCGATGCATTTGCCGAGTTGCAAACGCGCTATCCCGGGATCAAAGACCGACTACTTGATGACTCGGGATCGGTGCGCCGCTTCGTAAATGTCTACGTGAACGAAGAAGACATTCGCTTCCTGCAAAATCAGCAAACGACTTTGAAGGATGGCGACGAGATCAGCATCATCCCGGCGATCGCAGGCGGATAGCGAAAGGTCTTGGGGGAACCCGGTGCTTCGAGGTAGATCAACATGACGAGAAATCGAAAATCGGCAAAAGCAGCGGCGGAGGCTGTCACGAATGGAACGCAGAAGACACGGCTTTGGCTGATGTATCCGCCGAGGTTGATCACCAACCCGGTCATTTGGGAGCTGGCAAAAAAGTTCCCAGTGGTCACAAATGTCCGGCAGGCAAGTGTTACCGACGAAATTGGGATCGTATCGCTGGAGTTGGAGGGCAAGCGATCGGATATAAAAGCGGCCATCCAGTGGCTCGAGAAGCAGAAGATCAAAGTAGAGCCAGTTGAGATCAATGTAATCGAGAGCTAAGCTTCTGTAATTCAATAGATTGCACATTTAAAAAAGGTTTTGGAAGTAGGAGTGGTCTGACGGCGGATAGATGGCAGGTTTGGGAAGGGAATTGCTCCACGGTCTTCGATAGAATTTCTTATTTGGCATCAGACTGGCTGATAAATCAGGCATTGACCACTTAGGCTCAAAGGCTTATACAGGACAAAGAAGAGCAGGTGGGCGGATAGACAGGAAAACTATGACCAAAAGAGACCTCGTAATCCGCATCAGCAATGAGACGGGGCTGGTGCAACAGCAAGTCCTCGACATCGTTCAGAGAACCCTTGACTACATCGCTGAAGCTGTTGCCCGTGGCGAAAAGGTCGAGTTGCGGAACTTTGGCGTATTTGAGGTCAAAATTCGCAAGGCGCGCGTGGGACGGAATCCCAATAATCCTGGGACCGATGTTCCCATTCCCGAACGTGCAGTCGTGAAGTTCAAGCCGGGCAAGGACATGCGTGAAGATGTCCTGAAGCTCACACCGGCAGATCTGGCCCGTGCGGAAGCGCACGCTGCCGCAAATCCCACTCCTCACGAGGAAAAGGAAGAGGGTAGTGGATCTGCGCCAGCTGCGGGTTAAGCAGCGGACGGTTCTATCACGACACCGCACGGCCGATCCGGTTATCCGGGATTCGGCCAGTCGGCTCCACAATTCTTTCTAGGAACCTCTGCATCCGCAGTTTAGGTTTGTCCCGGTATGGTGGAACGCTTACCTGGGTTTCGCGATTTTTATCCCGAGCCATTGCCGCATCCTGATGTTTGGAGCGCAGATGCGCGGCAATACATCTTTGATCAATGGCGTTCGGTCGCTCGAAACTATGGGTTCCGGGAGTACGACGGGCCGCCACTCGAGACCCTCGAACTCTTCACTACCAAAAGCGGAGACGAAATCGTCGGCCAACTTTACAATTTCGTCGATAAGGGAGAGCGGCCCATCGCGTTGCGGCCTGAAATGACCCCGACGTTGGCACGGATGGTCGCTGCTCACGAACGGAATTACAAAAAGCCGATTAAGTGGTTCGCGATACCTCAGTTGTTTCGATATGAGCGCCAGCAAAAGGGCCGGCTGCGGGAACACTTTCAGCTGAATGCGGATATTATTGGAGAGAAGGATCCGGCGGCTGATGCGGAATTAATCTCATTGCTGATCGATTCTCTGCGGGCCCTGCGCCTTACGTCAGACGATTTTGTGATTCGCCTCAGCAGCCGAAACGCGTGGCAGCAATTCTACGAAAGCCGAAAGGGAGCACCAGAGAAAGCGTACGAATTCTACCAGGCGATCGATAAGCTCGAGCGGGAATCAGATGAAAAGAATGATGAGAAATTGCGCGCGCTGGGCTTTTCTCTCGGCGAGGTCCGCAAGTTCATTGAAGCCGGCGAGCCGACAAATGAACTGCAGGCGATCTTCAGCAATCTCGCTCACCGTGGGTTGAAGGACTTCATAAGGATAGATTACCTCGTGATTCGCGGGCTTGCGTATTACACCGGACCGGTTTTTGAGGCATTTGACAAAAAGGGCGAGTTTCGGGCGATCGCGGGCGGCGGACGGTACGATAATCTCGTGAAATTGCTCAGTGGCGGCAAAGTGGATCTGCCAGCGCTCGGCTTTGGGATGGGGGACGTGGTGCTTTTAGAACTATTGAAAGCCCGTGGATTGCTGCCAAATTTTGACCCGGTGATTGACGCATTCTGCATGATCGAGGACGAAAGCCTGCGGCCCGATTCGTTGAAACTGGTTCACGATTTGAGGCAGGCCGGTTTTTCTGTCGAATACTCGCTGACGCCAGCCAAGCCGGACAAACAGTTCAAGCGCGCGTTGGAATTGAAAGCTGCGCGAACGGTGCGGTTGGAACGCGACAGCACCGGCTCACTGGTCGTCAGGCTGAAGAATCTCGCGGACCGAAGCGAAAAAGTGCTTCCGCACAGTGAGGTGAGCAGCGGCTTCGGACCCGGCGCCGTCAGCATCTGAGAGAGCGCACGCTTTCGGTTTCAATGCGCAAACCTTCATTTCCCGCCTTGTTTCTGCTTTGCCGCGTGCCGTCGGCGGGGCAGAATTCGTGCATTACATGAACCTCTTTGATTTGCATGACGATGTAGCTGTTGTCATCGGTGCTACGGGTGTGCTCGGAGGCGCGATTGCGTCAGGATTGGCCGCCGCCGGTGCGAAGGTGGCCGTGCTGGGGCGTAACGCCGAGCGCGGCGCAGCGCGAGTAAAGTCGATCAAAGGGGCAGGGGGGACAGCCGCATTTTTTTCAGGAGATGCGCAGGATCGAGGCAGTCTCAGTAAAGCGCACAACGCGATCACCGACTCGCTCGGATCACCTACCATCCTTGTAAATGCGGCCGGAGGAAATGATCCCAGGGTGACAGTGACTGCCGAGCGATCGATTGCGCAGATTGCCCTGGAAGATTGGAAAGCGAATTTCGATTTAAACCTGGTGGGCGGCGTTTTGTTGCCGTGCCAGGAATTCGGTCCCGCCATGGTCGAGCGGAAACGTGGCAGCATTATCAATGTTGCGAGCGTTTCGGCGCACATTCCTTTGTCGCGAGTAGTTGCATATTCGGCGGCGAAGGCCGCGGTTCTCAGCTTGACCCAATTCTTGGCACGGGAATGGGCGGCGAGTTCCGTCCGAGTGAACTCAATCACGCCGGGCTTTTTCCCCGCAGAACAAAATCGAAAGCTTTTGTTCAACGACGATGGGAGTCCGACCGCGCGGACGAAATCAATTCTTGGGCATACTCCCATGGGTCGCTTTGGCGAAGCAGAGGAGCTGGTGGGGGCAGCGGTTTTCCTTGCGAGTTCAAAAGCCAGTAGCTTTGTGACGGGGACGGATATTTGCGTCGACGGTGGATTTCTTTGCCAGACGATTTGAAGAACTGAGCAATGCAATCAAAACAAGTGATTTCAGAAATCGCGCCGGCGGGGAATAGCCTGAGTGAACGTGACGTCGCTGAAGTAGTAGCGAGGGCTTGTCCAGCAAAGGATTACCGCGAGAAGCGAGTGCTGTTGATTGTGCCGGATGGAACGCGGACAGCTCCGGTCGGATTATTGTTCCAGTCATTGCACCGGCAAATCGGAGAGGTGGCGAGCTCCTTCGATGTGCTGATTGCGCTCGGGACTCATCAGCCAATGAGTGAAGCCGCGATCTGCGAGCGACTGGACATCACGGCTGCGGAGCGCGCAAAGACCTATGTACGAGTCCGCTTTTTCAATCACGCCTGGGACAATCCCGCTGCTCTACAGCAGATCGGAACAATTTCCGCGAGCGAAACGCGCTCTTTGACGAATGGCCTTTTTGCGATGGATGTCCCGGTCGAGATCAACAAGCTGATATTCAATTACGATCAGGTCATTATTGTGGGTCCGGTGTTCCCGCACGAAGTGGTTGGTTTTTCGGGAGGTAATAAATACCTGTTTCCGGGAGTGGCTGGTCCGCAGATTCTCAATTTCTTTCACTGGCTTGGCGCGGTGGTGACGAACCCGATGATCATTGGAAACAAATGGACACCCGTGCGCAAAGTCGTGGATCGGGCTGCCGCCATGGTCAGCGTCGATAAGCTTTGCTTTTGCATGGTTGTCGATGGCGGGCAATTGGCCGGCCTGTACGCTGGGACACCTGAAGGCGCATGGGATGGCGCCAGCGAACTTTCGCGCCAGTTGCACATCACTTACAAGGAAAAGCCGTTTCACACGATACTGTCGTGCGCGCCAAAGATGTAC
>Ga0193692_1000160_pt1 | contig 16356 bp, 23 predicted proteins | sample L3a1metaG_FD_144917 | JGI IMG/M metagenome (GOLD analysis project Ga0193692, IMG submission 144917) | Soil microbial communities from a riparian zone of the East river system, Colorado, United States - L3a1 | ecosystem: Environmental > Terrestrial > Soil > Riparian zone | place: USA: East River... | reverse complement strand
TCTCACTCACTCTCATTTATTAATCTACAGAGTTAAATCAATAGAGTCTCATCCAAATAAAAATAAAATAAAATCCTGATAGAATCAGATCTGACATTGTCGAATTCGGGCAGTCATAAGTCGTTGTGGTTCAAGGGGTTAGCGGCTTCGATGACTTGACTTCAGCATTCGACTGTGCTATCCTAAGGTATTTAATTCCCGTCCATGAGATCAATAATTATATTATTATTCGGATTGCTAAGTTTATTACCACAGTCAGTAGGAATTATTTATCCACCTGAAGGGCAGCCTATAATTCCATCCATCCAAGTACTATGGATGACACTACCTGTTCCTGACGTAGTTAATCCTGTATTAGATGCTAGTCAAATAATTGATAAATTAATTGCAGTTACATTCACAGATTATCCTACGCAAGCATTAGCTGATGCTTTTTGTATGTCTGTTATAGCTAATGATAATCTAGTATTAGCAGGTGACCCATCTAATATTGCTAGAAATAGATTAGATGGTTGTATTCGAGTAGATTACACTGCTGTTAGTGATGGGGTAGATTTTAATTGGGGACAAACTAACTTAGAAAAATATAAAATTCAATATAATGCTGATATAGATCAATTTTATACAAATTCTAATCAAAGTTGTGGATTAGGGTATCAAGATTCTTGGCAATATGGAGTTAAATGGGGGCATTCCTGGGTAGATAGGCCGTGCGCGATTAGTAACTTTTCTAATATACATGAACAAGGGCATAATATGGGAGCTAATCATGATCCTCCTAATGCCGGTACTTCAATTTTTCCTTGGGCACGGGGATTCTGTGATAGTGCTCATGCTAGACGTGATGTAATGACATATCCTAATCCTTGTGGTGGTAATAGGGGACCATTCTTTAGTAATCCTAATATTAGTCCTTATGGTAGTCCATTTGGTGATGCTTTAACAATGGATAATGCTAGAGCTATACGTCAAGCAGGTCCGATAATTGCAGGGTTTAGAAGTTTGTCAACAATTTTCAATCACCAAAGGGATTGAGATGAAAAAGATTCTGTTAGTTCTTTTAGTCCTGTTAACGGCTGCAAATGCTTACGCTCAGAGTTCTTGTGATAAGCCAGCCCTTTCAGGTACTACTGTTATCTTTACGACTACGTTTCCTTTCGCAGTATCAATTCCGGCTGGTATTACTCCAACAGCCTTTAAGATTACAGTTAATGGAACACAGAGTACATTAGCTACTACTGTTACAACTCCTGCTACTGATGGTAGACAGTGTTTTCTAGCTTCTGTAACAGTTGCAAACAATAGCACAAGTACTATTACTACGCAATACACTCCGTCTGGCGGTACGGAGTTATCTAGTGCCCCTTTCGTATTAAGCGTCGTAGACCCCAAGCCGGTAAATCATCCTCGTTGAAATAGAGGTTAACATGTTAATTTCAAATGATGAAGCATTAAAGCGATTAGGATCTCCGTTAAACTTATTAAATAAGATGCGTGTGTCTTCTAGAAGTAATGCTATGAATTTATTTGTTCCACCTAGTAATAACAAATCTAAGATAGAAGAACCAGCCGTTCCCCCATTTCACAATCCATTCGATAAAGCCAAGCAGGAATTAGTTTCAGATTCAGCTATAATTCCTGAAGTCCTTCCTAACTCTGAATCTACTGCTGCTAAGACGGCTGAACCTACTCTTGATGCATTAATTGCTAATAGCGATAATGATATTAAGTTAGCACTCGCACATGACACTGCGATAGATGTTATGGTTAGTGCTATGCAAAAAGTTAAAGGAGATATGGATAATATTAAGTCTGATAAACTTCCTAGTGTGATAACGGCTGCAAGTAAAGTTGTAGAAGGAATTAGAAAAGAACGTAATGAAAATAGTAAAACTAAAATTGGTAGAGATGTTCATTTGCACTTCTATACTCCAACTCAGAAGAAACTAGAAGATTATAAAATCATCGAGGTTGGGACATGAAAAGACTTTTGATACTAGTTCTAGTGATAGGACTAGTGGCTTGTGCAGGAACCTTACGCCATAAGCTAGTAGTTACTTCTGCTACTTCTCATGTCATTTTAGTAGAAGCTCAGGAAACAGTTAAGTCTTTAACTTGTGATGTATTACCAGGCTTTTCTCAATGTATTGGACCAGAACTTCGTAGGAAGTTAGCTGGTGATTTCGTTAAGGCTTTTCAGCTAGATGAAGATATAACTACTGCTATTAGAAACTGGGATGGTACAACTCCTCAACCTGCACAAATCCCTCAATTAATATTAGATTTAACTAATGTAATAAGAGATATTCTAATGCTAATTCCTACCAGTCCACAAAAAGACAAGCTAGAAGTTAAGATAGGAGTCAGATAATGGACCCACTATCTTCAGCCCTTGCATGGATTAAGATAGGACAGGTTATTTTAGCTGGTGGAATAACTGTAGTAGATGATTTTAAAAAGTTTCTAGCAGACCACGGTATCGAAGCCGATAATGCTAATCTAGATGCTCAGCTTGCTGATATTAAAAAGCGTAAGGCTGAAGAACAGGCCATTAGAGATGGTGATACTTAATGGATGCAGAATTCACAAAGTACTTGGCCACGCTAGGAGTAGGAGGAATCCTAGCTGGTTTAATGTTCATGTTTTATAGGAAGGATATAAAACAATATACTGAATTATGGAAGATGGCAACAGATCAATTAATGTCTACAGTGAAAGATAATACAACAGCATTAACTAAATTAATAGCTTTGATAGAAACTCAACAGCGTAATCAATTACGGAAAGAAGATATAGAAGAATTAGTTGAACATCGAATTAATAATAAATGAGTAAGCTCTTAAAAGTTTTAGGGGGGATGTTAAATCCTTCCATTTCACCAGACGGGACCAAAGTACTCGGAGGGAACGGTAATCTTAAATATTATAATATAATAGATGGAACAATAAATCATGTTGGATTCCCTGGACAGGGTTATCTACGAGGCGGATGGGTAGATAATGATATAATCCTACTTCAGAATGAAGCAGATACTGACCTGTATTTATGGAGGAGCGGAACAGCAACTAAATATAGAATAGGTAAGTACGGTGGTAATTCATTACGAGTAGGAGCTGGACTTAATTATGCAACTTGTATTTATGGGGAAAGATTAGAATATAATGATATAGAATTAGGAGATAAAAACTACGATATAGATTTGATAGGTCAATTATTAGTATCTAATTATAATCAGGAACAGTCAGTTCGCGTATGGCATAACGGAATATTTATTAAAGACTATGCGCCACTTACTCCACCATTTGTAGTTCGAGCTAGTGTAACTGGTCATATAGGATATGGATACTTCAGTAAATCAGCTATTATTAATCCAGATGGGACTCAGAGATTAGTTAATCTAGTTTCGAATGAGACCCCCGGTAAGATAGTAGTAGATAAAGTAGGTAGTTACTGGATAGTAACATCGGATGATAAACGAACTTATCTTAGACCTCTAGGTCATACAGATAAGACAGCTATTATATTAAACTCAGAAAGTAATAGATTAGATATATGGTCGGACGGTAATAAAGTAATCATAGCTTGTGATAAGACTGACGGTACTTGTAGTATATTTGAAGCTAATTTCAATGAAGCGTTGGTTCCAATTGAAACAATTCCAGAGCATCAGATGATTATACCAGCCGTTACTGTAGATAAATGGACTCTCAAGAACATGGAAGATGGAGGAGAATTCATCATCCATGATAGAAATAATCCTACTGAGGGTTATAAGTGCCGAGTCTATATACAGGGTGGTAGTCTCTATGGTGAGATGACTAATGCTAAAGGTACTGCTAAGACAGGAACTTTCAGACCTGTAGAGAAGTGCCCAGTAATTAATCCACCTAATCCAACTCCTCTACCACCTGGACCAGTTACTGATGCTACTATAGTAAAGAATGGTAAGTTCTTTCGTCGAGAGAATGGCGAGAGAATGACTGTAATAGAATCTTCTGAGTTCTCTTTATTTAAGCGTTATCTAGACCATGATCCGATGTATGAGACAGTACTTAATCAGCGTAGGGCATTAGGATTTAATACAGTTCGCGTATGGCTAATGAATAAAGGTGTAGTTGCATTTCGTAATGGTGTAGAACAGGATGGGATTTATCCTAATCAGTATCCAGATTTCTATTCTAGATTAACAGCATTAGTAGACGATTTAGCTAATAGAAAGTTCTGTGTAGAACTGACTGCCTTCGCGGTTAATATACCATTAGATATGCCTAATCCTACTGACCAGCAGCATCATTTAGATGCAACAGCTAATGCAATCAGGGGAAGAAAGAATGTTATTATAGAACTGGTTAATGAGAATGATCAGCATGATAATACTGTTAGTACCTCTTTAATCAGACCTACTGGAGTAATTATATCTCATGGTAGTAATGGAGCAGATCATAGAGCAGTTCAGCCAATCTGGGATTATGGTTTGTATCATTCTAACGCATTGAGTGAGTTCCAGCGTAAAGTTGGACATAATGCTATGGAATATGCTAACATGGATAATGTTCCATATATTAGTAATGAGAATACTCGTTATCCGGAGCAAGATTCTAGTGAGAATCATGCATATGATGCCGCAGCCGGAGGAGCTTTATTATGTGCTGGTAGTTGTTTTCATTCTACTGCAGGAAAATATAGTCGCCCATTCGATGATACTGAATTAAGATGTGCCAAGCAATGGATAGCAGGAGCTAACTCAGTTCCATTGGAATACCAAGCTGGTGTATACGCTCGACATGATGAATTGAATAGTTCTACTGTAATTCGAGCCTATTCACGAACTCTTTCCGATGGTCGAAGATGGTTGGTCAAGATAAGGCCATGATAATAATATTCTTATTCATCATTATAGTATTACTACTTGTAGTCATTGTTTTACAAACAACTTTGGGGGGTTCGTTCATGGCACTCAACGCAGAAGTCAAGGCTTACGCAGATCGTGTTAGTGCAGCAGTAGCTAATATTAGTGAGGATATTAAGCGTATTCTTGCTAATCAGACTACAGTTCTATCAGATGAAGATAGGGCTACTTTAGAAGCTGCTGTTGCTGGAGCAGAAGCATTAGCAGCTCAGAATCCTGAGCCATAGTTAACTTTCTGATGGGGTAGTCAAAAGATTGCCCCTTCTTTTATTAAAGGAGAAAAGATGCCAGTAGAAACATTGAGTGCTGGTCCGGTGTATGCTATTACAAATAATACGATTAGAGCTTTGCCTCCACGTATATCACGTTTATTTGTAACATTCAGTACGGCTACATCAGTCGATGTTAGTAATGATCCAACTATGGCTAATCCTCAGAATTATTTACCTGCTGATTTCAAGTCGGCTGGCAATGCTGGTATCTGGTGCACAGCATCGTTCATCCGTGTTAATGGTGGTAACGCATTAGTATCTACTGAAGTTTAATCATGTCTGTTACTGCTGCACGTACAACGACTGTTCAATATTCTGTTGATGTATCTGGAACTGAGACATTAACGGCTGCAGTTAATGCTGCTAGTCCTGGACAAATAGAAATTAAGAATTTAGCTAGCGGTGCTAATACTATTACTGTTCCAGCCGTTATTCCTGTTTGTTGTATCATTAAACCTCCTACTGGTAATGTAACGGCTATTACTCTTAAAGGTATAGCTGGAGATACTGGAATTCGTATTCATAATACTGATCCAACTGAAATAGCATTAGATCCTTCAGTAGCATCATTTGTATTAAATGCAGGCGCTATCATTAATGGTGTAAGATTCTTCTGGCTTTGAGAGGATTAAATTGTGGCAAATCTACATCTCGTTTTGCTTGTATTTGCATTCGTTTTGTTTGCATTAGCAGCTCTTGGGATTCCAAATCCTCCAAGCCGTTACAACCTCGTAGCTGCTGGATTAGCTTGTTGGGTTGGTAGTTTATTTTTAGTTTAATTAACGGCTATGTCCATATCATTAACTAATAATATCGAGTCTATTGATCCAGGCAATAATCTCTATGAGGACTTCATTCGCGAAAAGAATGTTAAACCTCATGAGAAACAAGAAGATGTTTTACGGCTGCCAGATGAGGTATTCGAAGCATTATATGGTGGTGCCGCTTATGGTGGAAAATCTTGGTTACTTACATTGTTACCTCTTTTTCGGGGGTTCTATAAGTTTAGAGGCTTTAAGGGCATTATCCTCAGGAGAAAATTTCCTGATCTGGAACGTGAAATCATACGGTTAAGCAAAGAATATTATCCAGCAACAGGAGCAAAGTACAATGAAACTAAACACGCTTGGGAATGGCCACAGTATGGTACTTACATGGACTTTGGTCACGTTCAGCATAATACAGATATTAGTATGTACGATTCTGCTCAGTACAATTACTGTGGATTCGATGAACTTACACACTTTGATGCTTATCCATACCACTACATGGTTGGTTCTAGGGTTAGGCCAGGTGGTGATTTCCGTATTGCTTTTGTTAGGAATGGTACAAATCCAGGCGGTCCTGGACAAACTTTCGTATACAATAGATTCATTAGACCATGTGAAGATGGATACAAACTTATTCGAGATAAATCCACAGGACTCACAAGAATCTTCATCCCAGCACTAATCGAAGATAATCCATATGGCTTAGAGTTTGATCCATTATATGCAAAGAAATTAGAGATTCTAAGAGAAGCTAATGAAGCTGAATATAAGGCAAAAAGATGGGGAGATTGGCACGCATTTAAGGGTAGTGTCTTCACAACCTTTAGAGTCATTAGGATTCCTGGTGAACCAGATAACGCTTTGCATGTTGTCAAACCATTTGCTATTCCCGAATGGTGGCCAAGAATATTGTCTATTGACTGGGGAAAAACAGCAATGTGCTATGCTATGTGGGCAGCCATCAGCCCTGAGCGTAGAGTTTATATCTATAGAGAACGGGGATGGAGAAATAAAGATGTCAGCATCTGGGCATCAGAAGTAAAAAATATTCACTATGAGAATAATGAAGCACCTAGTCACGTTGTATTATGTGGTTCAGCATGGCAGAATAGGGGTGGAGAAGAAATACAACAGACATTCTCTAAGTATTCAGGATTAGTTGCTAATTCATCTTTGAATGCTCCTGGGACTAGAATTGCTGGATTACAGTTGATTCATGAGTTCTTACGCTGGGAGAAGGGAGCTAAGAATCTAAGTAAAGAAGAATTCTTTGATATGCAAAAGGCTCAGATGATTTATCGTAAGTATGGTGAAGAAGCATTAATGAGATATAGAGCACAGTTTCTTGATGAAGAAGATGAAATTAATATTCCAATATTACAGGTATTTGATACCAATGAGATTCTAATTGATACAATACCAATGGCGGTGTATGATGAAAAGAAAACAGAAGATATTGCTGAGTTCGATGGTGACGATCCTTTGGATTGCTTACGTTATATGTGCAAGGCGTGTAAGAGTTATCTTAATGGAGAGCTGGGAGATCTTAAAGCACAAGAAGAAGTTAATAGGATTATGCAGGCTTATCAGACTGATGGAGATATGACCATGTTCTATCGTAGAATGGAAGTACTTGAGAAGGGTAATAGCATTATTACTGATGAATTACAGCCTATCCGACAAGTTGGAATCTTGGCAAGACGTAGGAGGATGATGTGAATTTCTTTAATTCTGAACCGTGTAAATGTTGTGAAGTCTATAAGTCTCAGCTTGAACACGAAAGAGCTTTGAATCAAGAACTATTAACAACCATTAGTTCTTTGTTGAAACCTCAAGTTGTTGTTCAGGCTTCGAATGAATCAACTGAATTCAAACCTATTGAATCAAGATATAAGACATTTAGCTCTCAAAGAGCTAGACTTGAACGTGAAGATAGAGAGCGTGCTGCATTAAATAGATCTACATTATCTGCTAAACCAGATAGTTTAATAGATAAACTTGAAGAAGAATTAAAGATTAATGAGACGGAAGAATCTAAGGAGACAAACTAATGCCAGCAGGTGCAGTTCAGGCAACTGTTTCAGCTAACTTAGGTGCTGGACAGGCTTCAGGAACAATCATTCTACAGAACGTAGTAACTATTAACTTTAGATTTGCTGATGGTGTGTTTGAAGTAATTCAGTCTGATCCTCCTAAACTTACTCAGTTTCAGTATTCAGCCGTTACCACTGTAACCTTTACACCTGCTTCTAAGACCGTAGCTATTTCTTAGGAGTTGAAGCCATGCCTTATGATCAAGTAATGCATAAGTTCAAGCATGGCGAATTACATTCAGGATCGAAATCTGGTAAGAAAGTTACTAATCGTAAACAAGCTATTGCTATTATGATGTCAGAAAAGAGAGAAGCTGGTAAAGGTAAGGAAGAATATAAACCAGTTGGTCCTTCTCCTGATGTAGCTAATAAGATTAGTTCAGGAAAGAAAAAGAAGAAGTCTCTTTTCATGAGTCAATAATGCCAAAGATTGATGATAAAGTTGAAGCCTTATTAAGTCAGGTTGTCGATCACTTCGACAAAGAAGATAGAGTTGTGCGTGAAATGCAACTCCGTCGTTGCCGAAGAATGAAGTTATACTGGAATAATTTCTCCCAGATTTACTGGTCTGAGTCAGCTCGTGACTACAGAGTTGTAGCATCTGAATCACTTCCATATAATGATAATGATCAGGAATTCTACGATAGACCTGTTAACATTCTAAGAGCTTTTACTGAGACTATTATTGCTGCATTATCTATTCAGATTCCTGGGATTGCTTGCGTTCCAGATGATGCAGATAACCCACAAGATATCTCAACGGCTAAGAATGGTGATCATATCGCTGAACTATTATACAAGCATAATGATATAATCTGGCAGTGGCTACAAGCTATGTATATACATTGTACTGAAGGAATGGTAGCAGCTTATTGTTATGAAAAATCAGATAAAAGTTATGGATCTTATACTGAGCGTGAATACAAGGATGAAGAAGTAGAATCTTACGTTTGTCCTCATTGTCAAGCTCAACTAGAAGAAGGATTATTCGCAGCACAGCAAGCCGTTCAACAGAATCCTTCTATTGCTGATCAGGTTCAACAAGCTGTCGAGCAACAGATTCAATCTAAGAATTCTGAGATGGAGCAGTTTACTGATGAAATAGATAATCAATTTGGACCAGATGATGATAGTGCTGATTTAGATTATGAAGCTGATAAAGGATTAGTATGTCCTGAGTGTGCTGCTGAATTAGATCCTGAGATGGGTAGAACTAAGCTAATTATACCACGTTTCATTGGAAAGAATAATCAAGCTAAATCTCGTATTTGTATTGAAGTATATGGTGGTCTTTACATCAAGATTGCTAATTATGCTAAGAAACAGTGTGATACTCCCTACTTGATTTATAGCTATGAGACTCATTATACTAATGCTTTGGAAATGTATGACGATCTGTGGGATGAAATTCCACAGGGTGGATGGGGAAATCAAGGTATTCCTGATCCATATGAACAATATGCTAGATTGAATCCTCAATATCGCAATGGATTTCCTAGCGAACAAGTTACAATTAGAAATGCTTGGCTTAGGCCAGCAGCATTCAATATCTTAAAAGAAGAAGATGCTAAATTATTAAAGAAGAAATATCCTGATGGTGCTAAAGTTGTTAAGATTAATCAGAAGGTTGTTGATGCATGTAATGAGAATTTAGATGATTGTTGGACTCTGACAAGAGATCCAATGCATGATTACATAAATCATGACCCACTCTGTGAACTTTTAACAAATATTCAGGATATCACTAACGACCTAATATCTCTTGTGCTACAGACGATTGAACACGGAATAGTTCAAACCTGGGCTGATCCATCGGTTGTAAACTTTGGTGCTCAAAAACAAATTGAAGCAGCTCCTGGTACAGTTACTCCGACGAAACCAATGTCGGGATCGAAGAATATTGGTGAGGCGTTTCACGAAACTAAAAGCGCCACGTTAGCACCAGAAGTATTTCAGTTCTATCAAATTATTAATCAATTAGGTCAGTTTGTATCTGCTGCTATGCCAAGTATTTTTGGTGGTTCTCAAGAATCTGGTAGTTCAAGGACTGCATCTGAATATGCAATGTCTAGGACTGCAAGTCTACAAAGACTACAGACTCCATGGAGAATGTTTACTATTTGGTGGAAAGAAATATTTGGTAAAGCAATACCAGCTTACATGAAGCTCATTAAAGAAGATGAGCGTTTTGTTAAAAGAGATGATAATGGTAATTTCGCAAATGTTTATATCCGTAAAGCTGAATTAGCCGGTAAGATTGGTAGCGTAGAACTTGATGCTAGTGAGCAGATTCCAGTTTCTGATGAAGATAAAGCTCAATTAATTATGAGACTTATGGAACTTAATAATGAAGAAATTACTAGAGCATTTACATCTCCTGAAAATCTACCATTTATTCGTAAGATTGTTAAGATGCCTGAATTTAGATTACCTGGTGAGGATGACAGACAAAAGCAGATGGAAGAAATTCAGGAGCTTATTGCTTCTAGACCTATTCCACCTATGCCAACTGATATTATAACTTCTCAACAAGATCCTAATGCTCCACCACCAGAACCATTACCATCTGTAGAACCAGATCCATTAGTAGATGATCATGCTATTGAAGCACAGATTTGTCGTAACTGGCTAATTAGTGAAGCTGGTAGATTGTGTAAGATTGAGAATCCTCCTGGATATATGAATGTTATGTTACATATGAAAGCTCATATGGCTATAATTGCTCAGCAACAAATGCAAGCAATGATGACTGGTCAACAACCAGGACAGCAACCACCTGCTGGTCAAAATGGTCAGCAACAACCAAAACCTGAACAGAGTTCAGAAATAATTAACGGAGCACAGGCCAATGCCGGAGTCCCCATTCAGTAATATTGCTACTAATGTAGCTGAAGCACCTAAGCCATCATCATCTAATGCTGATGATATTGCAAATTATCTTAAAGGAGATGATAAAACAGAAATTCCTTTAACTGATGACAAGGTTGAAAAACCAAAAGATAAAGATAAGCCTAAGGCAGATGAATTAACTGATGAGTTAGAAGATCTTGAACTTAAAGAAGGTGAAGATGAAGAAGATAAATTAGATTTAGAAAAGCCTGATGAAGATATTACAATTGATTCTCCTCCACGTAAGAAGGAGATAGTAGAGAAATATCCCAACTTCTTCAAGGAATTTCCATTCTTTGAGAAGATGATGTTTAGGGATAAGCAATACACTGAACTTTTTGGCAGCTATGACGATGCTGTTGAAATTAATAACAAAGTTCAGGTCTTTGAGAATTTTGAACAAGACGTCATGCAGGGGAACTTAAAAGGTCTTCTACAAGGAATCAAGAATGTAGATGATAAAGCATTTGATAAAATTGTAGATAATTACTTATCTGAATTATTCGATGTAGATAAAGATGCTGGATTAGAGGTTGTATCCAATGTTGGTAAGTATATTATTAAAGAATTAGCAAATCAAGCTAAAAATTCTAATAATGAAGATATGCATAAGGTTGCGGTTTTTCTTAACCAGTTCTTATTCAATAGTCAACAGTTAACTCCTATTACTAAGAGAGTCAATGATACTGAAGATAAAGAGAGTGAAAGAGTCAATAGAGAAAGATCTGAATTCGTTCAGGAGAGATTTGAAATTTCTGTAAGCGAAGTTCAGACCAAAGTTGATAATACACTGAAAAGCACTATTGCTGATTATATTGATCCTAAAGGTGAGATGACTCCTTACACAAAGAGAAATGCAATTCGTGATGCTCTTAATCAGCTTCATGAATTACTGAATCAAGATCCGGCTTTTGTTAGACATAAGAATAAACTGTGGGAGAATGCAGCCGCTAACAGGTTCTCACAGGATTCATTACGTGGCATTATATCTACATATCTTGGCAAGAGTAAACAGTCTCTCAAGACTGTAATTATGAAGGCTAGAACAGAAGCTCTTAAAGGTGCAAATCCAACATCTCACAAAAGAGATGAAGATGAAGAAGAAAGAACTCCTCAAAGACGAGGACCAATCTCAACTGGTCGTCCACGCCAATCATCAGGTGGAAAAAATGAAGGCCGTAAACCTGGAGAGTCAGTATTAGAGTATCTTTCCAGGGATTAATCAACCACTTGATTTGAGGAGTGTAAATAAATGCCGGCTGTTGTTGAATCTCAAGTAGCAGGAACCGAATTAGAACGGGTTCTGCCTAAGGTATCAGAACTCTTTGAGAGTGATGATAATTTTTACGCTAATATTAAGAAGCGTGACGTAGAAGTAGTTAGCTTCCGCGAAATGAGAGCACCTTTAGCTTTGAGACCTGGAGGTCGTTTCCAGTATTTCAATCCTAATGGTGGTGACTTAGGTCGTGGTGGCGGTCCCACTTGGGATAAAGCTACATTAAAGCCAGTATTCATGGCTGAAGCTATTGAATATACTAAGTTAACTCAGTGGTCCACTGATGACAAGCGAAAGGCTGTAATTGATGCGGTTCGTAAGTTAACCGCTGGAGCATTAGTTGAAATCAGTCGTCAGATTGATTCTCAGCTACAGCAGCCTGGAACTGGCCAGATTGGCGTTATTACTAGCGTATCTACTACTGCTGGTGTTGATACATATAACTTGACAACTGATGGATTTGGCGCTCGTCTTATGCGCTTTGACCAGCAGATTCAGGTGTATGATGCAACATTAGCTACATTTAGAGGTAAGGGCATTATCACTTTCTATGATGTTGAAAATAAGCAGATTCAGGTAACGCCTGCTATTGCAGGTGCAATTGCTACAGATATTATTGTTGTAGATGGTGTGTCTGTTCCTACTAGCTTACCAGCTTTATATGGTGTTCCATATCATCACTCTAATGCTAGCACTGGTACTTGGCTTGGTTTTGATCGCAGCATTACCCCTGAGATCAGAGCCAATAGAGTTAACGCGGGTTCATCTCCGTTAACATTGCCTCTGCCACGTTTAGCTATCAATAAGATTGGTAACCGTGTTGGTATTGATAATAACTTTAAGTGCGTCGCTTGGATGCATCCTGCACAACAGCAGGCTTATGAAGAAATTGGACAGCTGACCTCAATTATTCAGAAGCAGGCTAAGGATGAAGCACTTAATATGTATTTTGGTGATAATATGCAGATGGCCGGAGCGCCTGTTAAGACTCACTTTAACTGGGATAGAACACGTATTGATTTCATTGTAGATTCTGTTTGGGGCCGTGCAGAGATTCTTCCCATTGGATTCTATACATCTGATGGAAGAAGGATTTTTGAATTACGTGGTCCTTCAGGTGGTGTAGCTACCGCTGATATCTTCTATATGGTTGTTGGATTTCAGACATTTGTTCTGAATCCTGCTGCCTGCTCTTATATTGATGCATTAGCTGTTCCTTCGGGCTACTAGGAGATATTACAATGCCACTTAGTGACTTTCTGTTTCAAGCATTAAGCACTGTTCAGGATAGCTTACAGGCTACTCCTAGAACTATTGCTTCTGCTGCAACTATTGATCCTACTACTTTTATTACCTTTGTTAGCGGTGTAGCCGCTGTTGTTAATATTACACCTCCTGTAGTTGGACAGCATATGTTAGTTCTAGTTCCTACAGGTGCATGGACTACGACTGCTGCTGGAAACATTAAAACTGCTTTAGCAGCTAACGTAGCTAACGTACCTGTCTTAGCTATTTATAATCCAATTGAAGCAAAATACTATGTTGGTAAATTAGCCTTAACAGCAGTTTAATCAAACGGGGGCTGCGCATCCTAAAAACGCAGAAATGGAATCTGTGGAGGTGGGTGGATGATTCCTGGTACTGGTCATTCTCGAATATCTGAGGAAGTTGTTGCCTCAGCGACTACTATAACTGTTAAGAAAGATTTAATTAGAGTATCTGGTGCTACTCAGATAGATACAATTTTATCTCCTCTGTTAATGGGTCGTGATGGTGTTGTAATTATGATGACACCAACGGCTGGAAATATTGTATTAGGAGCTGGTGGTAATATTGCTGTAGGTGCTACATTAATTCAGAATAGACTTTATGTATTAGCTTATAGTACTGTGGCTGGTAAGTGGTACATTCACGGAGTAGTGTAATGCCTAATGGATTAATGGGTAGTTCTCATCCTTTTGATAAAGACGAGGAAAAAGAAGTGCCCAAAAAGGATAAAAAGAAGGACGAAACTCCTTTAGAAGTAATGCAGAGAGTATTAGCTGAACATGGAAACATGGAATCTAATATTTCTGTGTCTCATCCTGAATACTGGCAAGCAAAAATAAACAACAATCCTAATAAATAACTGGAGTTCGTCATGTTGTTAACTGAAAAGATAGAAGATATCAACAAGTGGCTAAAGAGAGACTTTGGTTGCTTTCCGGATGATACTCCTAATTGGAGAGTTGTATTAGCTGGTGAACAGACTGAAAAAAGGAGAATGACACATACAGATAGTGGAATGCAATTGTTATTCCCAGAAGTAAGAGAAGTTAGAAAGTATCAGCATATTGATCCAGATAAATATGTATTAGAGCGCCAAGTTCCTGTAATGGGTGATACTGATGTAATTGGTAAAACTTCTTATGAACCAGCATGGACATTTGAAGATAGGCATGGTAATTATTTACCACCTGTTTATATGGCTTGTAAGTTCGTTATTGATCGTATTTATAGTCAACAAGATAAAGCTGGATTCATGAAGAAATATAATGATCCAGAAACAGATCCTGAATATAGAGAACAAAGAGTAAAGGATATGGAATTCAAATTGTTTGGAAACGAAACTCCAGTCGGTGATGCGTTAGCTCACGGATATGGAATCACAGTCCCAGAAAACTTCTCAAATGAGAAGAAAGAGGTGAAAAATGGGTGAAATTGGAGCTAGACTGGTAGGTGAGTTCATTCCACCTAAGCCGTTAATACGTTCTATGAAGAATCCTAATGATAAAGCTACTATTGTCAGTATCTATCCTAAGGACATTATTAAAGAGAGGAAACATACGTTAAATCCTGGTGAGTGGTCAATTCCTGCTGGAAAAATAGATTTTCCTTCTGTTACAGTAATTGGAGTTTCTAGCTGGTGGCAGGATTTAGGTGATCAAAGACCCGCTCAGGAGATCCCAGTTTCTTCTGTAGCAATAGCTGAATCTTTAATTCGTGATTATTGTAGTGGTTTATTAGGAGCATCTGTCGATACTGCTATGCCAGGTCTATTCTACATTCCTGGTGAATTAACTGTTGAAAAAGTACAGAAAGATTATAAAATGAAAATTGCTGAAGCTAAACTTAAACAGGATAGATGGTTCCAGACATTAGTTAAGTTAGCTGACGGTCTTTGGAGTAGAAGTAATAACAATCCTTTAGTTATCATGGATGAAATGAAGCTAGCCGCTATGGAATTAGGTATAGATAGATTGTGGACTAAGAACTTTTCTAACGTCGAGATGGTCAAATGTAAGGGTTGTGGAAACATTCGTAATCCTGAATTTCCAATTTGCCCATCTTGTAGGATGATTGATCAGGATCATCCTGAAGCTAAGAATTTGAAGTTCGCTGCACAGTAGAAGGTGGAGATATGGCAGTAACTTGGCTGCAAATTCTAGCAAAATCAGCGGCTTTGATGAACGATCAGGATAGAGCCGTCTATACTGATATCGTTCTACTGCCATATCTCAACATGGCTAGATTAGAATTACAAGAAGTATTCGAGCTTAATGAGATACCAGTAACTGCTGAAACTTCAGCGATTATTACTGTACCAGCAGGAGTAGCTGGAGCTATTACTTCTATTCCAATTAATGCTGGCACCGTTCCATTAGTAACTCCTTCATTACCAATTGATTTAGTAGAAATTCAACAATTATTTGAATCTTATACAGGTCAAAATAATTGGGTTCCAATGACTAAGAAAGAATATCTAACTCCATCTATGTTAGTTGGTAACACTCCTATTGCTGTATTTGGTGTGTGGGCTTGGATGAATCAGGAAATTAGAGTTCCGTCTTGTAGCCAAATTAATGACCTTAAGATTGATTATATTAAATCTCTATTCACTGAAATGGCAATGAGTGATTTGACAAGAAATAATAATATCATCAATACTGATACTTTCTTCCAGTATAGAGTTGCAGGTTTAGTTTCTGAATTCATAGAAGAAAATCTCACTAGATCACAAGGATTAAATCAATATGGTGTTCTTGGTCTTGAACGTTCATTAGGAATTAATGTTAAAGGTATGCAGTCTATTGCTATTCGTAGGAGACCATTTAGAGCCGCTTATAAGAGAAGAAAGGTTCTACTTTAACATGGAGCTATTCTGGTT
>Ga0193692_1000159_pt1 | contig 16370 bp, 20 predicted proteins | sample L3a1metaG_FD_144917 | JGI IMG/M metagenome (GOLD analysis project Ga0193692, IMG submission 144917) | Soil microbial communities from a riparian zone of the East river system, Colorado, United States - L3a1 | ecosystem: Environmental > Terrestrial > Soil > Riparian zone | place: USA: East River... | reverse complement strand
CGAGCTTGTTGATGTCGTTCGTCAGGAGAAAATTTAGAAATGGAGCCGCGCCGGTACCTGTCAGGCGCACTTCGCCCATGTGCGAGATGTCGAAGATGCCACCGGCTTTCCGCACGGCGAGATGCTCGTCGATGATGCTCGAGTATTGCACGGGCATTTCCCATCCTCCGAACTCGACAAGCCGCGCGCCGAGTTTCTGATGTGCGGCAAACAAAGCGGTCCGCTTCAAAGTAATCATTTCAGCCCACCATCCGACGAGTGATCGTGAAAGACAACCCGCATTTAACCTATCCCCATTTCTCAGTCTTCATTTGCTCTTTAGGAACCTTTAGCTCGTTCAATACGAGTTCTTCCGCAAATTCGACAAGTTCGTTTGGCCCGCACGCGTAGAACACGGTGTGGGCGGGGTCGTGCATTTGTTGCTTCACCCAATCCGCAGTGATCCGGCCGCGCCGGCCCGTCCATGGATCTTCAGGAGCGAGCCGCGTGCACGTGACGTAGAAATCGAAATTCTTGTTCTGCTGTGCCAGGTCGCGGAATTCGGTGTTGAAAATGATATCGTTGGTGGTGCGGACACTGTAGAGCACCGTGATCTTCGTCGTGAGATTTTGCCGGGTGGCTTCCCGGACAAAGCCGCGAAATGGGGTCACCCCGGATCCGCCGGCAATGCAAATCAAATGTTTGTTCGGTTCGTAAACGGGAAGGAATCGTCCTGTTGGAGGGATGACAAACATTGTGTCTCCTGCTTTCGCCCAATCGACGATGCGCGTGCCCATTTTACCCTCGCGCTTGACCGTCACTTCGAAGGCCCCGCGATCAAGGGCACAGGAAGAGAGCGAATACGCCCGCTTGTAGGCCGGTGTATCGGGGAAGTAGAGCGTAATGAATTGACCAGTTTTGAAATCAATCTCGTAACCAGCGGGCCATTTCAAGCGAATGGTTTTCGTATCCGGCAGCTCCATCACGGCCGATTCGATCACCATCTCTGCAATTGTTTTCGCCATAATCCTGGTATCCCAGCGGGTGGGGGCGAGGATAGGCAGCAACAAGTAACTTTAAAGGGAAAATTTCGCGAATGCCTGCAGGTTACGGAACGCACGCGGGAGGAGGAATGGAAGAGCGCGCGGCAGCAAGCTACCGCGCGCTTAAAAACAATCGCTCCGCCGTTCAGGTCAAGCCTGCGCGGCAGGGACGGCCTGCGCGGAAGCGCGACCGGAATCTTTCTCTTTCACGAGCGTGGCGCCCTTGCCAAGACGCTTGCGGAGATACGTCAGCTTCGCGCGGCGAACGTCACCTTTTCGTTCAACTTCGACCTTCTCCACGCGAGGGGAGTGCAGCGGGAAAACGCGCTCAACCCCTTCGCCGTAACTGATCCGGCGAACGGTGAAAGTGGAGTTCAGGCCACGACCGCGACGTCCAATTACTACACCCGCAAAAACCTGGATTCGTTCCTTGTCGCCTTCCACTACTTTGGTATGGACGCGCACGGAATCGCCGACATTGAATCGGGCCGAATCTTTCCGAAATTGTTCGGATTCAATTTTGTCAAACAATGCTTGGCTCATAAATCTATTCTTTCCCCTGTTTTTCCCACAGGTCGGGCCGGCGCTCCTGCGTCCGGGCGCGCGACTGTTCGGTCCGCCATTGCGCTATCTGCGCGTGATTGCCCGAGAGCAACACTTCCGGGACTCGCATCCCCCGGAACTCTGCAGGCCGGGTATAGTGCGGGTATTCGAGCAACCCGTGGCTGAACGATTCCTCAGCCGAACTTTGCTCATCCCCGAGCACTCCCGGCAAGAGCCGGGTAACCGCATCCACCAGCACCATGGCTGGCAACCCGCCGTTCGTCAGCACATAATCGCCGATGGACAGCTCGCGATCGACCAAAGTCTCCCGCACCCGTTCATCGATCCCTTCATAACTGCCGCAAACGATCAATAAATGTTCCAAACCGCTGAGCTCGCGGGCTGTTTGTTGGCCGAAGCGCTCGCCGTCCGGCGCCATTAAAATCACGCACGTGTTCTCCCGCGCAAGGCTCTCAATCGCCTCAAACAGCGGCTCGGGTTTGAGCACCATCCCAGGTCCGCCGCCAAACGGTTTATCATCCACCGTTTTGTGCCGGTCATGGGTCCAATCCCGCAGGTTATGAATTGCCAGATCCAGCAACCCAGCCGACCGTGCGCGCTGCACAATACTTACATCCAGAGGTCCGGCGAACATAGCTGGAAAAAGAGTGAGCACGTCGATCTTCATGCTCCACACTTCCCTCGTGCTGATTAGCTCGCAGGCTGATCTTCGACGATTTCGACGGCACAGCGCAACCCCTGCCGGGCGCTTCCCGCGAGCAGGAGTGATCGAATCGCATTGATGGTCACACCTTGCCGGCCGATGACTCGGCCCACATCGCCAGGATTCAAGCGCAGTTCATAGACGGTCATGCCGCCGCGATCCACCGGCTTGATAGAAACCTCGGTTGGATGCTCAACCAGACCTTTCACCACGTATTCCAGAAAGGCTTGCATAACCCCATGAACCGTTTTGATCAGGCCGCGACAGCAGCAGCCTTGGACGCCCTCTTGATGAAGCTGGCGACGGTTTCGCTCGGTTGCGCCCCTTTGCTGATCCAGTATTTGGCGCGCTCCAGATCGAACGCGTAGTTGTCGCCTTTTTTGAGGGGATGATAGGTGCCGAGTTCCTCGATGCATTTGCCATCTCGCGGGCTGCGGCTGTCAGCCACGACGATGCGAAAAACCGGCTGGTTCTTCGCCCCAATGCGCTTCATTCGAATCTTAACTGCCATAAAATGTCCTATTTAAATTAGTCCGACCCTGGGACCTTGCCTTGTCCACCTGCAGGGCCGCATTTCTCGAAAAAGAGGGGAGAGCCTAGACTTGAGGCGCCCCCTTGGCAAGGGCCGAATTGACACTTTTTAGCGCGAATCGGCTTTCAAAGGTGGTCCTACACGCTCCGAAAATCAGGTAAAATCCTGAGGAGAATGACCCGATTGTCCCGCTGCCTCATTCCACCTAGCTTTAGATCATGCGATGGAAGGAGATAGCAACGAAACTCGACACGCTGGTTGACGAGCTTTCTGCTGTTCTCTCGGATACCGATAGCAATCGTAGCGGCCGGACCGCTCCGGATCCCGAGAAAGCCGCCGACAAATGGGTGCGGCGCTATGTGCGCAGCCGTCAGGTGCCTCTTCCCTCGAATCAAGTGCTTCATGAGTTGCTGGCCCGAGCCTCCTATGCGGCCTCGTTTGCACGATTGGCCCCCCGGCAGGAACTCGAGATTCCGACACCCCGCGCCGTCGAGATTGTCGAAATCCTCATGATCGATTTGTGGTACGGCTGCTTTAAGGAGAAGTGGAAGCAAGGAGCCGTCGTGGATGAAGTGGCTTTCGCCGCCTGAGGTGCGGAAGGGGACAAGGGCCGTTCGACGGAACGAAAAAACCCTCTCACGAAAGTGAGAGGGTTTTGCGTTAAATAGATGCTGGTTGGATTAGAACTTGTAGATCAAGTTCGCCACCACCATGAAGTGATTCTTCAGTGCGGGATCTCCAGCAATATCGCCAGCGAAGGCATCGGCTCCGTTGGCTGAGTGATCCCAACGAGCTTCAATACGGCTGAGCACATTCTTCCAGAGGTCATATTGGACCGTTCCGGTGAGTGCGAAGACCTTGGTGGGAAATACTCCGACTTGGTTTGGGTTTGCTGGTAATGAGTTGAATGACACATTGCCAGGCCCGTACAACCCCGGACTGTGGCTGGCGTATTCGCCACGGAAATGGACGCCGAACTTGCTTCCTTCAGGAGAGAACGAAGCATAGAGCGCCGCCGCCCAGGCATCGCCGTCAGGTGTCGTCGAGGTATCATCGATCGCCGCGTAGTCATACGAGGCACCGAGCTTCAGCCCCTTGAGCGGAGTGGTGATCGCGCCGCCGACATAAAAATGCGTGTCGCGCGCGCCGCTTGCGGTAGGGCCAGTGCCAGCGAAGCCCGTATTCAAACCGTTGATGATTCCAGCATACAGCGTTGAGCCGCCGACAAAGCCCCATTCTTTAGGAGCGGAGAAGGCGACTGAACCCATGTAGGTCTTGTATGATTCGGCGCGGCCGTTGGCCCACGCTTGCTGGTTGATCATCGGACCAAAGGTATTCGCGATACCAGCCGAGAAGCCGAGCATGTCGTTGAGCTGATAGGTCAGCAACAAACCGGTGTGTGTGGTCGGCTCGATGGTGTAACCATAGGACCGAGTGAAGTTGGGATTACTGCCGGCATCGAATGTTTCGTAGCCAACGATGGTGTCGAACACACCCAACTTGATATCCAATCCGTTGCCGACCGGAGCTCGCAGTGCCACATAGGCCTGCTTCACGCCGAAATCAGCGGGGATTCCGGTTGACTGGGTAGCCAATTGATTAGCGTCAGGCCCATAGACAGTGTCGACCTTGTAACCAGCCGACCATTGTCCTTCGTCGAGCGGACGCTCGATCGTGACCTTAACAACGTTCAGGCTGAACCCGTCCTGTTTGTTGTTGTTATAGGCAAAGCCCGGCACGTTAGCGTTGCCAGTGCCAATGTCCCACTGCGCCGACGTATTGACATAACCACTGATCGTGGTTGAAGAGAGCGCCGTCTGCAACGCGCTCAACTTCTCTTCTGCCTGAACCAACGCCGGGAGGCTGACTAAACCACAAGCAGCCAAGCCCAACGTCCATTTATTCACTTTCATTCAATGTTCCTCCTGCAACTGTTTTAGTACGTTCTATGCTGAACGGGCAAATCCGGTTTACCCGTCCCGCACCCAAACGGTGCATTTGCGGCGGACAATAGGGAAAATCCAAGAGGCAGGTCAACAGTTTTTTTGCAGGCGCTTAAGCGCTAACAACCAGAGCCTTCGCGGGTTGGAAGAAATCTCCATTTAACCGGTGCTCAAAAGTGCTGTCCGCGACAGTGGCTGTTTTGACATTGTGAGCCCCTCCTCTTAGGCTCCGTCGCTATGGAAAGCCTGCATGCCCCGTGGCGCATCGAATATATTCTGGCCCCGAAACCGGCCCCTGCAGAAACCTCCTTGTTTACGCAAATCGCACAGTCCAACGACGACGAAACCAACCTCGTGATAGCCCGAGACCGCAGTTGCTTCGCCTTGCTGAACCGCTATCCTTATACCGGAGGCCACTTAATGGTCGTTCCGTACAAGCAAGCTTTCGATTTTAACGACCTGACAGACGAAGAATTGAGCGACCTGATGCGATTGATGCGCCGCTGCCAAAATGCGCTTTCCAAAGCGATGAAGCCCGATGGCTTCAATATCGGAATCAACCTGGGGAAAGCGGCTGGAGCCGGCATCGCCGAGCATTTGCATATTCACGTGGTCCCGCGTTGGAATGGAGACACCAATTTCATGCCTGTAATAGCCGGGGCCACCGTCGTTCCCCAGGCTTTAAAGGATCTTGCGGCAACTCTCAGACCGCTGTTGACCCACTGAGGACCATGCCCACGGAGACACTTCATTTCGAAAATGCGCGGGTCGCGCAGCAGTTGTTCGATAACAACTCGCAAAACCTGCGGGCCCTTGAAGAAAACCTCGGCGTGAAAGCCACGGCCCGCGAAGGCTGGATCAAACTCGAAGGCCCAACCGAAGGGATTGACCGAGCCAAACAGATGTTTCAACTTCTCGAGTCATCGCTCAAGGCGGGCGCGACTGTCCGAACACGCGAGTTTTCACATGCCCTGAACGTTGTGGCCAACGAGGGCATTTCCGCGTTGCGCGATCTTTATTCCGAACGGATCCAGACCTCCGCACGCAAAGCGAATGTCACTCCGAAGACGTCGGGGCAAAAGGAATACGTCGAAGCCATCCGGAACCACGACATTACGTTTGGCTCGGGTCCCGCAGGAACGGGAAAGACCTATTTGGCTGTGGCCATGGCTGTGGCTGCGTTGAAGGACCAAAAGGTTTCGCGCATCATTCTCACCCGTCCGGCGGTCGAAGCCGGCGAAGCGCTTGGCTTTTTACCGGGTGACCTCTACGAAAAAATTGCGCCTTACCTGCGGCCGTTGCATGACGCGTTGCACGACATGTTGCCCGGCGAGGAAATCCAAAAAGATACCGAGCGCGGTGTCATCGAGATTGCACCGCTCGCATACATGCGGGGCCGCACACTCAATAATGCATTCGTGATTCTCGACGAGGCGCAAAACTCCACCACCGAGCAGATGTTCATGTTTCTGACCCGGCTCGGCCACGGCTCTAAAGCCGTCATCACGGGCGATCCGACGCAGATCGATCTTCCCGGACACAAGCGCTCCGGCCTGATCGAAGCCCGGCGGGCGCTGCGGAACATCGAGGGGATCGCCATGGTGGAATTCACGCGCCGCGATGTCGTGCGCCATCCGCTCGTACAACGGATCATCGCCGCTTATGAAGAGCATCGGGGCAAAGACCGTACTTCTGAGCCGGAAGACAATTCGGGCGAACGGTGAGCAACGAATTGTCCGTTTCGAGGGAGCCGCGTACCCGTAAAGTTGATCTTAGGCTGCTGCAACGGGCAACGAAACGGGCGTTGGCACTTTTGGATGTTGATTATGTTCTTGGGATGCGCGTCGTCGGAAGCCGTGAGATGGCTCGCGCGAACGAGGCGTATCTGAGTCACACAGGGCCCACGGATGTGATCACTTTCCACTACCAGCAAGCGACCGTGCGTGCTTCTGCCGCCGATGCGAAGGATAAACGCCACATTTGCGGAGATATCCTGATCTGCAGCGACGTGGCGGAGAAACAAGCGGCCGAATTTCGAACGTCGGTTGCACACGAACTCGTCCGTTATTCCGTTCACGGCGTCTTGCACCTGCTTGGATTTGATGATCGCACCGCGGCCGCTCGCGCAAAGATGAAGAAACTCGAGAATAAGCTGATGCGGCAACTCACGCGCGAGTTTAATCTCGGCCTCTCGTCAGCCAAAGCGCCCCATGGATGAGCAGGCGACAGGCATTATTCTGCGGACCTATCCGCTGACCGAATCGAGCCTGATCGTGCATTGGATCACCCGGGAACTCGGGCGGACAGCGACGGTCGCAAGGGGAGCATTGCGGCCGAAATCGATTTTTCGAGGCAAAATCGATTTATTTCACAAGTGCGAATTCTTATTCGCCAGGAGTCGCCGCTCGGAACTCCACACTTTGAAGGAGGTTGAACTCCTTGAATCCTATCCAGCCTTGCGCTCGGATATTCAGTGTCTGCAGCGAGCCGTTTACGCGGCTGCTCTCATCGAGCAGACCACAGAAACAGATACACCGCTGCCGGAGCTCTTCGAATTATTGAAAGGCTACATCCAGGCGATTTCACGACAACAAGCCGCCGTTGCCGTCTTTGCTTTCGAATTGAAACTTCTTGAGACCCTTGGGATGAGGCCCGACCCAGCCGCGATCAAAACGACGGCTGGAGTGAAAAGGCTGATCGAAGTCTTGCTCTCCGCAGACTGGTCTACAGTTCAAACCTTGCGGTTGAGCTCCCCTCAGTTTCAGGAGCTGAGGCAGTTTCTCCATGGCTTTTTACTCTATCACCTGGAAAAAATTCCGCGCAGCCGAAGCAAGGCATTGGAGGACGCTGAGGCCGTCGCCCAGCGCAAAACAGGATGAGGGCGCTGATTGGAATTTGAGATTCCGGCGCGTAACATCGGAGTGATGCGGCTAATCCTTCTCATCGTGGCTCTAGGTTTGGGGCCACAGCTGCCCGGTCACGGCGCCGGGATCGGGAGCTTCGGGAAAGGAGTCGATCATGGGCCGTGGGTAGGCGCGCTTACTGCAACATCGGCCGTTGTCAAGGTGCGCGTCGCTGCGCAAGGGATGACCGTGCGGCTCTCGTTAGGTGAGACTGCTGGCGCCCGAACTGTGATCTTCACCCAACCACAGGTCGCGCCCGCTAGCCGGATCGTCGGCTTTGCGTTGAGAAACCTGCAACCATCGACGCACTATTTATATAATGTGGAGGTGAATGGCCGGTTCGACCGGTCTACGCTCGGACAGTTCGCCACGTTTCCAGTCGGTCCCACGAATTTCACCTTCGCATTCGCTTCCTGTGCGCGCACCGCGTCGACCCATCCCGTTTTCCGCTTAATCCGCGAGTACCGTCCGCTGTTCTATATGAACATCGGGGACTTTCATTATTTGAATATCAACTCGGATGATCCCGGCAAGTTTTACGATGCCTACGACCGCGTGCTCTCATCGCAACCGCAGGCGGAACTCTATCGGAACGTCCCGTTCGTTTATATATGGGACGACCACGACTACGGAGGAAACAACAGCAGCCGTACCGCGGCGTCACATTCAGCAGCGCGCCAGGTTTACCGGGATTATGTTCCCCATTATCCGTTGGCAGCCGGGGAAGGAGACACCCCGATTTACCAGGCATTCACAGTCGGCCGGGTACGTTTCATCCTCACCGACCTGCGGTCCGAGCGGACACCCGATGGCGAGAAAGATACCCCGCAGAAAACGATGATGGGCCCGCAGCAGAAAGAATGGTTTAAGAAGGAGTTGCTCAGTGCGAAAGGGGTTTATCCGCTCATTTTCTGGGTAAGCACCGTCCCTTGGATCGGGACGGCAGGTGTCGATGTTTATCCGATGGAGACAAATATCGACGGTCTGGTAACACCAGCAGCTCTGCCTCCCCGCGCGCAGGAACATTTTCTGAATCGAAAGCGCGATCCATGGCTCGACGACTATTGGGCGGGATTTGCCTTCGAACGACACGAAATTGCCCAGTTCATTAAGGACAATGGCATAAAGGGCGTCTGCATCCTCCATGGCGACGCCCATATGCTGGCCGCAGATAACGGCAGTCATTCCGATTATGCAACTGGCGGAGGCGCACCCATTCCTGTATTGGCGGCGGCGCCACTCGACCAGGATGGCTCAATCAAGGGCGGTCCGTACAGTCAGGGCGTCTACAAACCACTCCGCGGGGAAGGTTGCTTTGGCCTGGTGAGCGTTGTGGACCGCGGTGCACGGCTGCGCGTTGTCTACAGTGGCCGAAATTATCTGAATCAGGAGAAAATTGCCCTCACCTTCGAAGTGTCGGGGGACATACCGGCGGGTAGGTCTTCAAAACCCACGCAGTAGAAGTTGTACCCACATGCGCTCCCAGCAATTGCGGTGAAGTTGGGGCATGAAATCGAATATTAAGAATAAAGTTAAGGGCAGTGCACGAGAGCTAAAGGGGACCATTAAGGAAAAAACGGGTCGGGCCACGAATAATCGGGGCTTGGAAGCCCGGGGACGAATGGAGCGAGCGGGCGGCAAAATTCAGCGCAAAGCCGGTGAAGTGCAGGACGTGCTCGACGACTGACGCTCTCGCCAAACTCTCAGAGGCAACTCCGCCCGCAAGGCGGAGTTTTTTTGTGCGTCGAAGGGCCAGGCCTGCTCTCGCTTCATTCGTTGTGGGTGGTAAATAAAAAGCAGCCTCATCTTGCATTCGCATTTGGTTCGGAGTTTGCTTCTCAAGTTGAACGTAGTGCGTTGCAAGTTTCAGTTGGTCATCGGATTGGTCGCGCTCGCCGGAGCGCTCTCGCTGAAAGCAGCCGACACGTTCAATTCGGCTTACATTTCAGAATTCCTGGTCCGTAATGAGAGCGGATTGAAGGATGAGAAAGGCAGCCGACCGGGCTGGATCGAGATCTACAATGCCAGCTCCAGTGTCATCAACCTGAACGGCTGGTACCTCACCGATTCCGCAACGAATCTCGCCAAATGGCGTTTTCCATCCGTGGGAATTCTTCCGGACAAATCGCTGGTAGTCTTCGCTTCTGGCGAAAATCGGACCAATGACCTGGCGCATCTCCACACAGACTTCCAGCTCCAAAAAGAAGGCGGATTTCTTGCTCTGGTAAACCCGGTTTCAAATATCGTATCTGAGCTTTCGTACAAGAAACAGAAGCCCGACGTTTCCTATGGGCGGCTTCGAGGAGAGCCGGCCATTCATGGAGCGATGGCGCGACCTACCCCTGGCCGCCCGAATATAACCAGCGGCAAAGGTTTCGCGGACGAAGTTATCTTCTCGCGTCCAGGCGGCACCTTCAGCGATCCGTTCCGTTTGGGCTTAAGCTGTCGAGGATCAGGAACGATTCGCTACACGCTGGACGGCAGCGTTCCAACGACCAAATCACAGTTATTCGAGAGCCCGCTTGAAATAACGAATTCGATTTGTGTCCGCGCGCGAACATTTCGCGAAGGGGTTTTGCCGGGGCCGCCGCACAGTGAAGCGTATGTGCAGCTTTCGACCAATGTTGCCGCCTTCAATTCAACGCTGCCAGTGCTGATTCTTGATACGTTCGGCAAACAGTTGCCGACCTCATCCGCAGGGTCGCTTGCCTACGCCAGCTTGTACGAGCCAATTGGGCGCAAGACCGCAATCGCCTTTTGCCTTAAAATTCGTCGACGAATTCGAGGAAGAGCGGCACCTGCCGATCCTCGGCTTGCCGGCCGATGCGGATTGGGTGTTGTACGCCCCGAACGCCTACGATCCGGTCATGATTCACAATCCATTCGTGTATCAGTTAAGCCGGGATTTGGGCCGATACTCGCCCCGAACGCGGTTTATCGAAGTGTTTATCTCACGGCAGTCGGGCCATTTGCGCGAATTGCACTATAACGGGGTCTACGTCCTCACGGAAAAAATTAAGATCGCGAAGCATCGTGTGGATATTGACCGCCTCGGGGCCGAAGATCTGCAGCCTCCGAATGTCAGCGGCGGTTATTTAATGAAGTTTGATCGAGTTGGGCCGGGAGAAAGCGGTGTTTTCGGAACCGGGGGACGCGGGCTCGTCTATGTCGAACCCAAGGAGCAGCTGATCCAATTGCCGCAGCGGGCTGAACAGCGCCGTTACGTGAAGAAATTCTTCTCCGATTTTGAAAATGCCCTCAACGGACCCAATTTCAAAGATCCGGTTTCGGGCTACCGCGCCTACCTCGATGTGGATGCGGCCATCGATTTCCACGTCCTCGAAGTGCTCAGCGGCAACGTCGATGCCATGGTCCTAAGCACTTACTTCTACAAGGCACGTAATGGAAAAATCGTCTGCGGCCCACACTGGGACTTCGACCGCGCCCTCGGCTCCACCGATGGGCGTGACGACAATCCCGCCAATTGGAATACCGGGCCGTTCTTCGGAGGCGAATGGTGGCCGCAACTTTTCAGTGACGTCGACTTCTGGCAGAGCTGGGTGGACCGATGGGAAGAGCTGCGAGGGAGTCATTTTGCCACCACCAATCTCAATCGCTTGATTGATACCCTCGCGGCCGAAGTCCGCGAGGCTCAACCGCGCGAATATGCCCGTTGGGGCTTGCAACCTCGGGGCGGAAGCTATCAAAGCGAAGTCGATTTGATGAAGGCTTGGCTGTCCAGTCGTGTGGAGTTTATCGACACCCAGCTAACCGCAGCCCCGGGTATCAACTTCTCAAACTCGACCGGAGGAAAATTCACTGTCACGCTGACAGGTTCTACGAACGCGACCATCTATTACACAAAGGGCGTCGGCGATCCTCGGCGTCCGCAGGGCGCCGTCTCTACCAACGCAATCGCATATGAAGGCCCGTTCCAGGTCGAAAAAGGAGTTGAACTCATGGCGCGTGCCTACGACACGAAGCGAAGACAGGTCGGTGGACCGCCTCTGAGCACCCCATGGTCACGAGCCGTTAAGAAGACGGCCCGCTGAGCAAAACGAAACCGTTGCGGTAAGGCACCGCTTCTGATCACGCATCACGTTTCCTTGTTCCTTATTGCGGAATCACCTTCAACTCCCGCAACGCATTCAACAAAAACTGAAACGCCACCGCTGCGAGCAACAACCCCATGATCCGTTCGATCAACCGCAGCGCAATCGGATTCAGCCACCGCGTCGTGCGCGCCGCAAAACCAAGGATCAGCCACGACACCGCGGATACGGCAACGATCGTGACATAAAGCGCGACTCGCTGTGCGAAATTTTCGGCTTGGCTATGCAACAGGATGGCAGTGGAAATCGCGCCCGGCCCGGCCAGCATCGGAATCGCCAGCGGGGTGATTGCAATATCAGGCTTTGCGATTCCTGCTGCCCGTTCCTCGTCGGTTTCCTGCACGCGTGATCGTTGCGCGCGCAACATATCCAGCGCCACCAGCAACAACACAATGCTCGCCGCCATCTGGAACGCCGGCAGTGTAATCCCGAGGAAGCGAAAGATTTGGGTTCCTGCGACGGCGAACAGCAGCAATACGCCCGCCATTGTCGCACAAGCAAGGCGCGCCATTTGCGCCCGTTGCGCCTGCGTGTTATCCATCGTCATCGCCAGGAACGCCGGTGCCGTCGCGATCGGATCCACAATCACGAACAACGAACTCGCCGCCAGCAAACTATACTCCGCAATCGTCATGCGATTTCGCGACGCTCTCGAACCATGCCCGGTTCAGCAAGAGATTTCGTGTTAAAACAAAAACACCCGCACCATTTTCGGTGCGGGTGATTCGTAATTCTTCCGACTGTTAGTCGTTTTATGCGGGTGATTCGCCCACCTGGAACCGTACGAACCGGCGGATTTCAATCTTGTCGCCGAGCTGCTTCTCGACTGAGCCGATATGCTCCTTGACCGTCACTTCCGAATTGCGCTTCACGAAACCTTGATCGAGCAGGCAGTACGTCTGGTAAAACTTCTCCAGCTTTCCTTCCACGATCTTCGCGATGGCCTGGGGCGGCTTGTTCTTCACCTGTTCGGCGGCAATTTCCTTTTCCTTCTCGAGCACCGACGGATCCACCTGTTCACGGGAAACCGCGTTCGGATGTCCCGCCGCAATCTGCAGCGTGATATCCTTCACCAACTGCTTGAACTCGTCGTTCGCCACGGTCGCTTCTTTGTCGGCGCCAACTTCCACGAGCACACCGACTTTCGCGCCGGTATGAATGTAGGCCGCCACCATGCCGCTCCCGCTCACTTCCATCCGATGGAAGCGCGAGATGCGGATGTTCTCGCCGATCTTGGACACTTGCGCCACGCGGTCCGCTTCCAGGTCAGCCTTCGGATTCGCGGCAAGTTTGCGGGCTACATCATCGCAGAACGCGCGGAAGTTTTCGTTGCGCGCCACGAAATCGGTCTCGCAATTCACTTCCACCAGAATGCCGACTTTGGATCCTGGCTGGATGAACTGCGTGATGATTCCTTCATTGGCTTCGCGGCCGGCCTTCTTGGCGGCTGACGCCACACCTTTCTTGCGCAAAATATCGACGGCCGCGTCGAAGTTGCCGTTCGCTTCGCCCAATGCTTTCTTGCAATCCATCAACCCCGCATTCGTCATTTCGCGGAGCTTCCCAACGTCTGCTGCTGTTACTTGTGACATAAGATTAAAATCCTTTCGCTGTTCTGGAAAAAATACGGGACCGACGGCACGCGCCGGCGGTCCCACAACACTTGACGTGGCTGTTGTTAGGCCGGCGTGGCGAGTGCTGGCTCCGCAGCGCCCACCGGTTGCGGTGCGCTGGCCGTTTCGCCTTCGGCCTGTTCGGCCGGTTTGCGCCGCGCGTACTTCGCTTCGTACTCAGCCCGCGCTTGCGTTACCACTTGCACGACCGTCGTCAGGATCAGGCGCACCGAGCGGATCGCGTCGTCGTTCCCGGCGATCGGATAATCCACCAGGTCCGGATCGCAGTTTGTATCCACGATTGCCACGAGCGGAATCTTCAGGCGGCGCGCTTCGGCCACTGCATTATGTTCCCGCTTGATATCCACCACGAACATCGCTGCCGGAAATTTGTCCATGCTGCGAATTCCATCGAAATACTTCACCAGGCGTGCCGCTTCGCGCCGAATCATCGACTGCTCTTGCTTCACGTACTGGTTGATGCTGCCGTCGGTTTCCATCTTCTCGATCTGCTTCATCCGCCCAATCGACCGTTTGATGGTGCTAAAATTCGTCAATGTGCCGCCGAGCCACCGTTCGGTGACATAGAACTGGCCGCAAGCTTTGGCCGATTCGCGGACCGCTTCCTGGGCCTGCTTTTTGGTCCCCACAAATAACACATTGCCTCCTTTGCGGCAGGTGTTGGCCAGGAAGTCGCACGCCCCTTCGAGCGCTTTGAGCGTCTTGCTCAGGTCAATGATGTGGATGCCGTTGCGCGAATCGAAGATGAACTGCTTCATCTTGGGATTCCAACGCTTGGTTTGGTGGCCGAAATGGACACCATTCTCGAGAAGTTCCTTAACGCCAATGCTAATCACTCTGTTCCTTTTGTTATCAGCCGAGGAGATTTCCTCCGCCATCCCGCGGAAAACGGGATTCATTTAGATGTTATTTTGGCCCGGCTGCCCCACACGGGACTGCCATTTACGGCCGTTATCTGCTGTTTTCTTGGGGTTCCGCCCCGTGGGCGACTCCTTCGAAAAGAGCGGTTAAATTACCAATCTTGAGCCTTAGTGCAACCCCTATTTTCCCAGCACTTTTTGCTCCGCCCCTCCTGCTTTTGATCCTGATCTTATTCTTGCTCAGAGTCTTCCGTTAACATGCGGCGGCGGTGGCAGACCTCCAGGCGATTGCCGCAAGGGTCCTCGAAGAAGACTGCATAATAGCCAGGCTCATAATCCATTGGTCCTTCGATGTCGCGGGCCCCGGCAAGGGCGGCCACTTTTGCGATCCGCTCGACTTCCGCAGGGCTTTCAGCCCAGAGGGCAACCCGGTTTTCGTTGGGAACGTGCCTGGTAGATTCCGTGATGCCAAAAAACGCCGTGACTGGTTCATCCCCTCCCTCGAACTGGAGCCACCCTTCGACACTGACGCGACGTGTAAATCCGAGGGCTGGAAGGAGCGTCTCGTAAAAGTGGGCGACCTCTGCGAGGCAGGGCACGCGCAGATCAATGTGATCGAATAGTCTTTTCATTGCGCCCCGGATCCCCTGGCTACTTACGCGCAACCGCAGCCTGTTGTCGCTCCTTTGTAGTCGTCGTGATAACGGACCCAATCCTGCGCGTTCCCGGGTTTTTCGTCGCGGCCTTTGGCGGTGAGGTCGAGAAAATTATAGGTGGTGTTCATCAGGTCGATCCCGCGCGCATAAGAGGAGTAGGTGTGATAAATGTCGGCGTTTTTGTCGCGGTAAAAGGCGCTAACGCCCTGCATTTCGTCGATCTTCATTCTGAATTTGCCGTAGTTGTAGGGAAGCACGCCGCTTTTGATCTCTTCAGGTTTGAAGGAGACGTTGAAGTCGAAATTAAAATCGGTGTTGAACGACGAAACCCAGTTGAATTGCCAGCCCATCCGCTTCTTGAACGGCTCAATTTCTGCCAGCGACGCCCGGGACACGACTGCGAAAGCAGTGTCGCGTTGTCCGATGTGAACGTTGACACTGTCGAAGTGGTCCGCCCAAAAGGAGCAATGTTCGCAACCTTCCCCCCAGCCCGGCCCGAACATGAAATGATAAATGAGGAGCTGGCTCTTGCCGCAGAACAAATCGCCGAGCTTCACCTTGCCATTTGGCCCCTCGAAAACATAATCTTTTTCGATTTTAACCCAGGGCAGCTTGCGGCGCTGTAGGTTCAATTCGTCGCGCAATTTCGAGAACTTTTTCTCTTTCAGCAGAAGTTTCTTGCGGGCGGCGAGCCATTCTTTTTGTGAAACGACCTTTCGATTTTCGGTTCCGTGCGCGGTTTTGATTTTCGGCATAACGTTCTCCTTTATCTCAATGAGGATACTTTTCGAACTTTGGCAATCCAGGATTCATTTGATCCCACGCGTGTGCGTCTGAAATCCAGACATCCATTTGTGAGTTGAACCAGCTCGGATCATCCAGGCTCGCCGTCCGGATCGCGACAAATTGCGGAAGCGAGTCGGGCTTGCCCATGATCGGCGAGCCGCAGTCGGGACAAAAGCCCCGGCGAGTCTTCCCACCCATCTCACTGGGCGAGGCATGAAAGCGGAGGGACCCCTGCAAGAGCTTGAAAGCTTCGGTAGGCACGACGCTGAAGGAGGCAAAAGGACCACCGCTGGAACGCTGGCAATCGCGGCAGTGGCAGTGAAGCATCATAATCGGTTGCGCTGTTGACTCGTAGCGAATGGCGCCGCAAGCGCAGCCGCCTGAAAAAGGGATGGTTACTGTGGCCATATGTATTTGCGTATGGGTCGATGTTTTCGTTCCGTTCCATGATACGACGAACGAGTGTGTCACTCCTGGACACTTCATTCTAAAACGCGAACAGCTGCTAATAAACGCTAAATCCTGAATCTGAGAAAAAACTGGAAGCACAGTATCGGATGCTAAGGCGAAATCCGGAGTCGATCGGCAGGGCAAACGCTTCCGCGGGCGCCGTCATTTCAGTGTCGAACTGGGCGGGCCACGAGCAGCCGCTACC